>Ga0114971_10001135_pt1 | contig 17941 bp, 20 predicted proteins | sample M_140625_MF_Meta_FD_87320 | JGI IMG/M metagenome (GOLD analysis project Ga0114971, IMG submission 87320) | Freshwater microbial communities from Lake Montjoie, Canada to study carbon cycling - M_140625_MF_MetaG | ecosystem: Environmental > Aquatic > Freshwater > Lake | place: Lake Montjoie...
ATCGATGCTTTCGGGCTTGACACAGATGAAGCCCGTGGTGTTCGCCTACTCTTTCAACCGCTGCTCGTCCTTTGGGCACTATGGTCGACGCGGGGTTGGGCACTGATTCGCACATGGTGGCGATCGCGCTCACGTCCAAAAAGTTAAATTCCTCACATGCGTTTGATGCTTCACCGCCGACAGGAGCGTAGTGTGACGACATGGAATCACTCGCAATTCTCGTCATGTTTATGTTTCTGGCCGAACTCCTGTTTGGGCTGCTCGTCGTCATCTTTGCTGCACTGGCACGGTTTCGCGGCCGATTTCGTCGAACCGCGTTGGTCCTGATTGTCCTGCTCGCCATCGAGACCGCGTGGGCATTGTCGATCCAGTTTGCGTTCGGAGTGCCGTCGCTCGTCGCTCTCGCGCTGTCAGCGGGATTGTATTGGTTGCCCAAGAACCTTTTCACGAAGTGACGCCGCTCGTAGACTTCACTCATGTCCAACAAGCCCGCACCGCGACGCGCGTTTAAGCCACCCGTCGGTGACGTGGCCAAGTACGAAGACTTCGACGGCGAATGGCGTGGGATTGGGTTGGGCGCTCCAGCCCGACGTGCACTCGTCGATGCGAAACTGTACAAAGTTTCCGACCTTCGCAAGATTTCTCTCAAGAACCTCGCCGCTCTTCATGGAATGGGAAAATCAGCGATTGCCCGCATCAAGGTGATCATGACGGCTAAACGAATCGCGTTTCTTCCCGATTCCTGAACCCTTCACGAGACGTAATTTTCGTGTCACTTCCGTGAGAACTATCTAGAATGAAACCAATCATGGATACGACAATCGACGACTTCCCCGCCCCCACTCTGGAATACCAGATTGCGGACATTTCGCTTGCGCCTGCCGGGCGCCACCAAATTACGCTGGCCGAGAACGACATGCCAGGGCTCATTGCAATCCGCAAGGAATTTGCAAGCGAACAACCACTCGCCGGGGCTCGGATCTCGGTGTCACTGTCCATCACGGTGGAAACCGCCGTGTTCGTGGAAACTCTCGTCGCTCTGGGCGCCAAGGTTCGCCTCGCGAGCTGCAACATTTTCTCGAGTCAAGACCAGACCGCGGCAGCGCTCGTCGTCGGAAACGGAACCCCCGAGACCCCCCGAGGAATCGAAGTCTTCGGGTGGAAGGGCGAGACCACCCAGGAGTTCTGGGACCTCACCGACACGTCACTCGAATGGTCGTCGCACAACGGCGGTGCCCCGCTCGGCCCGACAAGCATCGTCGATGACGGAGGCGACCTGATTTATCTCGTTCACCAGGGAAAAGCCTTCGAGGAGACGGGCCTGGTCGCGCAGGAAGACTCGTGGGACGAGAACGAATTCAGTATAGTTCGCGGGATTCTCGAAAAGTCGCGAGTCACAAACCCCACTCGCTTTGCCACCATCGTTGAGGGAATCGTCGGCGCATCCGAAGAAACCACGACCGGAATCCACCGACTCCAGCATCTCCTGCGAACGCAAGATTTGCTCTTCCCTGTCATCAACGTGAACGACGCGGTGACCAAGTCCAAGTTCGACAACAAGTACGGGATTCGCCATTCCCTCATCGACGGCCTCAATCGCGCGACCGACGTCCTTATCGGGGGGAAGGTCGCCTTCGTCGCGGGTTACGGCGACGTCGGTAAGGGCTGTGCCGAGGCGCTTTCGGGCCAGGGCGCGCGCGTCATCGTGTCCGAGGTTGACCCCATCTGCGCTCTCCAAGCGGTCATGGACGGCTACCAGGTGGCGAAGCTCGAATCCGTCATCGAACAGATCGATTTCTTCGTCACCACGACAGGCAACTGCGACATCTTCCGCCCCGAACACTTTGTTCGAATGAAACACCAGGCGATCCTCGCCAACGTCGGACACTTCGACAATGAAATCGACATGATAGGTCTCGCGGCCATCCCGGGCGTCATTTGTTCCGAGATCAAGCCTCTCGTTCACGAGTGGGTCCTGCCCACTGGTCGCTCACTCATCGTTCTCAGCGAGGGTCGCGTCATGAACCTCGGGAACGCGACGGGGCACCCCAGTTTCGTGATGAGCGCGTCATTCACGAACCAAGCACTGGCGCAAATCGACATCGCCCGAAACGGGGCGACCATGACGAAGGCCGTTCACCTCATCAGCAAAGAGAACGACGAGAAGGTCGCGCGCCTCCACCTCGCCGCACTCGGAGTCGAATTGACCACGCTCTCTGAGGAACAGGCCCGCTACATCGGTGTTCCGGTTGATGGCCCGTTCAAGTCGGACCATTACCGTTACTAACGTCTAGCGACCACTGAGCCGCGCCAGGAACTCCTTTGTGCGCGCTTCGCGAGGGTTTCGGAAGAACTCCACGGCCTCACCCTCCTCAGCAATGACGCCTTTGTCGAGGAAAATCACCCAATCGGCAACATCGCGTGCGAACGAAAGTTCGTGAGTCGCCATAACAATTGTTGTTCCAGACTGCTTGAGGTCGCGGATCAGCTCGAGGACTTCTCCAACGAGTTCGGGGTCGAGCGCGCTCGTCACCTCGTCGAGCAGCAACAGTTTCGGGTTCAGCGCAACGGCTCGGACAATCGCCGTCCGCTGTTGCTGTCCGCCCGATAGTTTGTCGGGGTAAGAATGTGATTTGTCCGCAAGTCCGATTCGATCGAGCCAGCGGAGCGCAATCGATTCCGCCTCCTCTTTCGACTTTCCCTGCACGTGACGAAGTGCGAGCGTGATGTTGTCGAGGATGCTCAGGTGAGCGAAGAGGTTGAATGATTGAAAAACGAGCCCGATTTCTTGTCGCACCAGGTCCTGGTCGACCTCCGGAGCGCTGATGTCCTGGTCCTCAAGCCAGATCTGCCCGTCGTCAATCTGCTCGATGAGATTGAGGCAACGCAGAAGTGTCGACTTGCCCGAACCCGACGAACCGATGAGCGCGACAATCTGACCGGGATACACCTCGAGGTCGACGCCACCCAGCACCACGCGCTCGTCGTAGTTCTTGCGGATTCCGTTCGCTCGGAGACGGGGTTTCGACCAGTCGATATCTGTCACAGTGCACTTCCTGACTGTTCGCGCTGAGCCAGTTTTGCCGAGATGCGATCGGTGAATCGAACGGTCGGAATTGCGAGCAACACAAAGAGGATTCCAGCGAGAACATACGGGGTGAAGTTGGCGTAGGTGGCGACTTCAATCTGTGCGCCTCGAACCGCGTCGATGGCTCCGAGAACAGAGATGAGGCCGACGTCTTTCTGGAGGGCAACGAAGTCGTTCATGAGCGGAGGCGCGACGCGACGGATCGCCTGCGGCAACACGACCAATCGCATGGATTTTCCGTAGGACAGACCGAGAGAGCGAGCAGCCAATCGTTGAGACGGATGGATTGACTCGATGCCCGCTCGGAACACCTCGGACACATATGCCGAATACGTCAGAGTGAGGGCAACGGTTCCCAGGACCTCGACAGGGATGCGACCGAGCCACTCGAGTCGAAGCCCCGGAATTCCAAACCCGACGATGTACAACACGATGATGAGCGGCAGACCACGGAAGAAATCGACGTAGCCGTGAGCGAAGAGTCGCAGTGGGAAGAACACGGGGTTGCGAAGGGTCCGCAGGAGTGCGAGTAACAGTCCGAAAACGACAACCGAGATGGTCGTGAAGAACAACACACGAAGGTTGAGCCAGATACCTTCGAGAATTCGGGGGAACGCTTCGATTCCGACCTCAATGTTGAAGAAGGACTCCGTGACGCGTTCCCACCCGGGTGTTGACACGAGACCGATGGCGACGACAAGCGAAAACAGCAACGTCGACGCGATAGCAACAAGCGTCGACTTACGTTTCCGTTGAATGCGAAACGACCGACGCGCGTGTTCGATGGCGGACGGTTCGTATTCACTCTGGGTCTGAGTCATGGGGCCTCGTAACGAGAAATGGGAGGTCGCCGAGACGACCTCCCAAATCTAACAGTTGGACTACTGAAGGACGGGTGCGCCTGCGTAGTCGGCAAGCCACTCGGCCTCGAGAGCGGCCAGCGTGCCGTCTTCGCGCAAAGCGTCGACGGCGGCGGTGACCGCTGCGGTCAACGGGCTGTCCTTGTCGAGAACCAGACCGAACTGGTCGCCCGATGCGGCTCCCGAGATCTGGCCAACGATTGTTCCACCGTCAATCTCGACGGCGGTCAGATACAAGGCAGTCGGAAGGTCGACGACGAGCGCATCAATCTGTCCAGCGGCAAGAGCAGCCTTCGCGTCGTCGTTCGAGTTGAACGCCGACGCACCGGCGGTCGGCTGAATGATTTCCTCAATCGCGGTGAAGCTCGTCGTCCCAGTAGCGGCACCGATAACTAGGTCTTTCAGGTCGGCAATCGACGTGGCGCCATCAGCCTTCGAGCCCTTGACCGTGATGACCGTCTGTGTGGTCTCGTAGTACGGCGACGAGAAGTCAACGGACGCCTTGCGCTCATCCGTGATCGAATACTGCTGGAGGTTGAAGTCGAAGTTCTTGACACCGGGCTGAATAGCCTCATCAAACGTGGTGCGAACCCAGACGACATCCTCGGGGGCGAACCCGAGCTGCTCTGCGACCGCATAAGCCACCGCGGCCTCGAAGCCTTCGCCCGATTCAGGCGCGTCGCCGACGACCCACGGTTCGTATGCGGGAAGGCCCGTTCCGATGGTGAGTTTTCCGGCAGTAATGGTCTGGAGTGCTTCCGGCTCTGCGGTAGGTACGGGTTCGGCGGGAGCCGAGCAACCCGCGATAGCAAGCACACCGGCGACAATCGCCGATGAAATCGCGGTGCGGAATGCGGTCAAACGTGAAGTGGTGATGGACATGGTCTCCCCTTTGTGTTAAGTGTTGTCGCAATTCTCGCGGGCGAATGCCCACGGCTCAACTTTCCTTACGTTCTATTACGCGTCGACGGTGAATGCCAACTCGAAGGCATCGAGCGCGATGTTCGAATCGCCCGACGCCCAGCCCTCGAGCCCCACGACCTTGTCGAATTTCAGGGTGGCGAGTTCGCGAGCGATTCGCGAATAGTTGATCTCGCCTGTCCCCGGTTCCTGTCGCCCCGGAACATCCGCGACCTGAATCTCACCGATCCACGGCAAAGCCTGACGAACAAGTTCCACGAGGTTCCCCTCGCCAATCTGCGCGTGATACAGGTCAAGGTTGAGTTGCAGGTGGGGGTTGTCGATGCTGGACACGAGTTCGATAGTGTCCTCCGCTCGCGCGAACGGCGTTCCGGGATGGTCGACCGCAAGGTTGAGGTTCTCGAGCATGAACACCGCGTCGTGTTTCGCACCAAGGTCGGCGAGCCGTGACAGCGTGTCCTGTGCGGTCCGACGTTCGGCCGCCGTTACTGATTCACGCGGGCGAATCGCCTGCCCATCGCCGTCCAGTCCCGTTCCGTGAACGTTCAGTCGATCGGCGTTGATAATGCGCGACGCCACGATGGATTGCTCGGCGGTTTCGAGGAATCGGGCGATTCCGTCGGTTTCAAGTAGGTCACCCTCGATGTACCCGGTCATCGACGTGAAGTTCGCGCCAGTTGCGGCGAGTTCGTCCAAATCCTTGGTCGTCCAGTTCCAGATTTCGACGCCGAGTCCACGGTCGTGAATCGCGCGCACGCGCTCGACGAACGGCAGTTCGGTGAACAACATTTCGGCCGACGCGGCCAACACATACGACACAGGACTCCTCGGGGCTTGTTCGCTCAAACCTAGCGGAGCGTTCGCGCCAACCTACGCGATCTCGTAGTTGTCCAGAAGGTCGGTGACGAGGGCGGCAATGTCCGATCGCTCACTGCGCTGCAGTGTGATGTGGCCGAAAAGATTTTGCCCCTTGAGCGCTTCGATAACGCTGGCAATTCCATCGTGACGACCGACGAGCAGGTTGTCGCGTTGCGCAACGTCGTGTGTGAGGACCACACGTGAGTTCTGCCCGATTCGGCTGAGGACCGTGAGCAACACATTGCGCTCGAGCGATTGCGCTTCGTCGACGATCACGAACGCATCGTGCAGCGACCGACCGCGAATGTGAGTGAGGGGCAGGACCTCGATGAGTCCGCGCTCGACGATTTCCTCCATCACGTTGTCGCTGACAACGGAACCAAGCGTGTCAAAGGTCGCTTGCGCCCAGGGGTTCATCTTTTCGTCGGCGTCACCGGGCAGGTAGCCGAGGTTCTGGCCTCCGACCGCGTACAACGGGCGGAACACCATGATCTTCTTGTGCAGTCGCTTTTCGAGCACGGCATCGAGCCCGGCACAGAGTGCGAGCGCGCTCTTTCCGGTTCCCGCTCGACCTCCCAGAGACACAATCCCCAGTTTCTGATCCTGGAGCATGTCGATGGCGAGTCGCTGCTCGGCGCTTCGACCATGCAACCCGAACAGGTCGCGGTCGCCACGAACCAGTTCGATGTTTTTCGGCCCGACAACACGGGCAAGAGCGGAACCTCGTTCGGAATGAATGACCAGGTTGGTGTTTCGAGGAAGCTCCTCCACGAGAGTCGTGCGCAGTTCTTCCTTCTCGTACAACTTTTGCATGTCGTCGCCCGACAGAGAAATCTCGGCGAGTCCGGTCCACCCTGAATCGGCGGCGAGCTCGGCGCGGTATTCCTCGGCCGCGAGACCGATGCTGGATGCCTTCACGCGCAACGGAAGATCCTTGGACACAACGACGACGTCGAGACCTTCGCGAGACAGATTCAGCGCGACGGCCAAAATGCGGGTGTCGTTGTCGCCCAGACGCAGTCCGGACGGAAGTGCAGCATCATTCGTGTGATTGAGCTCGACCCGGAGCGTTCCACCGTCCCCCACCGAAATCGGCATGTCAAGTCGCTCGTGCTTGATGCGCAGGGAATCGAGGTGTCGCAATGCTTGGCGGGCGAAATAACCGAGTTCCGGGTCATTCCGCTTCTTTTCAAGTTCCGAAATGACGACCACGGGCAGGACAACCTCGTGTTCGGCGAATCGGAAAATCGCCCGCGGATCCGACAGCAAAACCGACGTGTCGAGCACGTAGGTTCGCTGCGAAGTGGCGGCAGATATCGAAGCGGAAGTGGACGACGCGGCGGTGGGGTTGGGCACTCAGTCTCCGTTCAGATGCGGCGGCAACCGCGTGGCGACAAGACCGTGTGGCTTGTTCGCCACGTGAATTACCTCATACAGAGAAACTACGTCTCGCGAGTGAACGTGGTCGGTCTGACACGCCGAATAACGAAGTCGTAACTTAGCGTTCACGCACCGTATCGACGCTGTCGACGAGCGAAGTCTCGCAGAGCACGCAGCAGGTCGATCTCGCGCAGGTCAGGGCCGAGCGCTTCAACAAAGTACAACTCGGAGTGTGCGGTCTGCCACAGCATGAAATCGGAAATGCGCTGTTCGCCCGACGTACGAATGACGAGGTCGAGGTCGGGTTGGCCCGCGGTGTACAGGTGGTCCGAAATGTTGTCGAGCGTTATGTCATCGGCGAGGGTGTCGATCCCTAGTCCAGCCGTTTCGTGTTTGCGAATGATGTCTCGGACGGCTTCGGTGATTTCGTGGCGGCCGCCGTATCCCACCGCCAGGTTGACGTGCAATCCCGTGTGGGTCACGGTCGAGTCCGCCGCGTTCTCGAGTGCGGTTCGTAGCGATACCGGCAGCTTGTCGGCATCGCCGACGTGATGCACCCGCCAGTTGGGGACGCGGGCGAGGTCCGTCGCGAGGTCCGCGATAATGCGAACCAGGTTCTTCAGTTCAGCACTGGGGCGACCGGTCAAGTTGTCGGTCGACAGCAGATACAGCGTGACAATCTCGACTCCCGCCGTGTCGCACCAGCCAAGGAATTCACGCATCTTGCTCGCGCCCGCTTCGTGTCCCTCGGCGATCGTGACGCCGCCGTGCAACTGCGCCCATCGGCGATTTCCATCGATGATCATCCCGACATGACGCGGTGGTGTCGTTTCGCGCAATTGGTTTTGAAGTCGCGTCGCGTACAACCCGTAGAGGGCCGACTTGATCGACGTCCGAAGCGACACTGCAGGTTACCCGTTGCCCGTTTCCTTGTCGACATCCGCGATGAGTTTGCCAACAGCGACCTCGGCGTCAACGTTGGCAACGGCCTCCTCGCGATAGCGCAAACGACGCATTCGGCGGTTCATGTCCAAGATCAGGAAAATCGCGGTGATGGCGACGGCCGCCGTGATGAGAAACCCAACAACGCCGGGAGTTACCCCATTCGGGTCAATCTCTTCGGCGAGGATCAGTGCGGTGTTCAAGGTGTCTCCGTTTCGCGTAGCCTGATTACAGAGTACCGAAGGGCAGTATGACATCCCCCCCAACACCTCCCGCGGGCCGCTACGGTGGTTCGGGTTTGTCCGTGCGTTCCGTGTGGATTATCGCGTCCGTCTCGGTGCTCGTGTTCTTCTCTTGGGTGACGTGGGTGTTTGTGACAGACCCGACCACGGGAATCGAATGGGTCGCGTTCGAGTCGACCGGAGGCGAAACGTCGGCGATGGTGAAGTTCCAAATCACGGCACCCCCCGGCACCCCCGTCACCTGCGCGCTGCGCACCGTCGATGCGTCGATGGGCACGAACGGCTGGACGGTGAAGTCCTACCCCGCGTCCGACCAATTCACGGCTCAGTATTCCGAGACCGTCAAGGCGGTCAGCGAGGTTTCCGGCATCGACGTCTATCGTTGCTGGCGCGACGACCGTTAGCCGTTTTGTTCAGAAGGGCCGGTCACGACTACCCTAGATAGACACCCCTTTAAAGGAGATTCTCGCCATGGCACCCATGTGGCTCACCCAGGAAGCGTTCGACCGCCTCGCGCTCGAACTCGAAACCCTGTCGACGACCGGTCGCGCCGAAATTGTGAAGCGTATCGAAATGGCGCGTTCCGAGGGTGACCTCAAAGAGAACGGCGGGTATCACGCCGCGAAAGACGAGCAGGGCAAAATCGAGGCTCGGATTCGCGAACTGATCGACATGCTGAAGCACGCTCACGTCGGAACCGAGCCAGTCGATGCCTCGCGTGTGGCGTCCGGCACAATCGTGACCGCACATATCCACGGCGATGAAGAAAAGTTTCTGCTCGGTTCCCGAGAGGTCGCCGGTGACACGGACCTCGACGTTTATAGCGAGAACAGCCCCCTGGGCCAGGCCATCGTCGGCCTCGAACCAGGAGACACCGCGACCTTCACCGCACCGAGCGGCGCCGAAATCGCGGTCGAAATCATCGCGATCGAGCCGTTTCTCGGTTAGAAGTCAACCCTGGGCTCGAAGCCTTCGGCGCGCAATGCGTCGAGTACTTCGGCCGCGTGGTCCGGTCCGCGCGTCTCGATGTGAATCTCGAGTTCGGCCTGGGTGATCTGCAGGTCGATTCCGTGGCGCGTGTGCGTCACCTCAACGACATTGGAGTTGTGGTTAGCAAGGATTTCGGAGATTTTTGCGAGTTGCCCGGGGCGGTCAGGAAGGGGGATTCGCATGCGCATGTATCGACCGGTCGTGACGAGGCCGCGGGCGATAACGCGTTCCATCAACATCGGATCGATGTTTCCGCCCGACAAGATCACAACGGTCTTTCCGATCGCGTCAATCTTTTCGGCAAGGATCGCAGCGACGCCAACAGCACCAGCCGGTTCGACAACGAGTTTCGCGCGTTCCAGAAGCATCACCAGTGCGCGGGCGATGTCATCGTCACTGACGGTGACAACCTCGTCGACCGTGTCCTTAATGATGGCGAAATTGAGCGTCCCTGGACGTGCGACCGCAATTCCATCCGCGATGGTCGGCTTCATTTCGATGGTTGTCGGTTCACCGGCTCGAAGTGACGGCGGGTACGCCGCCGCGTTCGTCGATTGGACACCGATGATTCGGATGGTGCGCCCGTTTGCCGCCGCGTGCTGCTTCATGGCGCTGGCGACTCCCGAAATGAGTCCGCCTCCGCCGATCGGGACGATAACGGTTTCAACGTCGGCGACTTGCTCAAAGATCTCGAGCCCGACCGTTCCTTGACCGGCGACTACGTCTGCGTGGTCGAATGGCGGGATAAAGACTGCGCCCGACGAAGCGGCGAATTCCTTCGCTGCCGCGAGCGATTCGGTGAACGTCGGGCCAAGTAGCATGACCTCGGCGCCGTAATCTTTCGTCGCCAACAATTTTGGCAGAGCAACACCCATCGGCATAAAAATCGTCGCCTTAATGCCGAGTTCTCGAGCCGCGAGAGCGACCCCCTGAGCGTGGTTTCCGGCGCTAGCCGCGACAACTCCGCGCGCTCGTTCGTCGGGGCTCAACTTGCTCATTCGGTTAAACGCGCCGCGAATCTTGTAGGCACCCGTGCGCTGGAGGTTTTCGCACTTGAGAACGACCTCTAGACCCAAAATTCCCGAGAGGTATCGCGATTCCTCGATCGGGGTCTCTTGTGCAACTGCAGACACAACGTCACGCGCGGCGATGAAATCCGCGAGTGTGGGGCCGGCGATTGATGTTGTCATGTTGTGTTCCTTGGAAAACGCTACCGTAATAAGCATGACGACCGTCTCTGCCGCCGAGGCGCGACGCCTTGCGCTGGTGGCCCAGGGCTTCGGTTCGTCACCGCGCGGGATCGTCACTGCCGAACACCTCACCGACACTATCGCGCGTCTCGGTGCCCTCCAACTCGATTCGGTCAACGTCTTTGAACGAAGCCATTACCTGCCGATGTTCTCTCGCCTCGGCAGCTACGACACCGCACTGCTCGATCACCTGTTGCTCGACCCGCACGTCCCCGCAACACACATCGAATACTGGGCGCACGAGGCAGCGTTCATTCCGGTCGAATCCTGGCCGCTGTGGCAATGGAGAATGCTCGAGAGTCGCGAGCGCAACCTGCGACCCGACTCGTGGTTGGCACAGCACCGAAAACTCGCGGACGAACTACTTGCTCGCCTGCACTCGGACGGCCCGGCGACGTTCAGCCAACTCGAGGGCAAGCGCGACCAGCGCCGAGGCAGTTGGTGGGACTGGAGCGATGTCAAGGTTGCTTTGGAAAGCCTGTTTGAGGACGGTGTGATCACGGCGATTGGTCGCACGAACTTCCAGCGAATCTATGCACCGGTCGCCGACGTCATTCCACACCACCTGCTGGACACGGCCGTGGACAAACCCGTCGCCCGACGTGCCCTCGTCCTCGACGCGGTTCGGGCACTCGGAATCGGGGTGCTAACCGACATCGCGGACTATTACCGCTTCAAAATCGCGCCCACCAAGGTTGCCCTAGACGAGTTGGTCGACGCTGGTGCGGTCCACCGCGTGGGGGTTGATGGTTGGACTCACCGTGGCGAGACTCTCGATGCCTACGTGGTGGCGGGCACGACAATCCCCAACCGAGCGCCACACGTGTCGACAATTCTCACGCCGTTCGACCCCATCACATGGAATCGCGTTCGAGCGAGTCGAATGTTCGGTTTCGACTACAGAATCGAGATTTACACTCCGGCCGCAAAGCGAATTTACGGGTATTACTCGCTACCGATTCTCATGGATGACGCACTGGTCGGACGCATCGACCTCAAGGCCGATCGAAAAAACCGAACGCTCATCGTCAAGAGCGCGCACTGGGAACCGACGCGACCCGCGGATGCCGCCGATCGCCTTTCCGAGGTCGTACGTCGCGCAGCCGCCTGGCGTGGACTCGAGAACATTGTGGTGGACGACTGGGGCGATGCCGCGGCCGACCTGCGACAAATGTTTTAGAACTTACCGCCGATTTCGAGTAATCGCCGGACCCGGTCAGCGATGGGCGGGTGGGTCGAAAACATGCGTTCGACAACGTTCTGCTTGTTGGGGTCCGCAATCCACATGTGTGCCATCGACGCCGACTGGCGTTGAAGCGGCGCGGAATACTCCCCAAGTTTGTGAAGCGCGCTCGCCAGCCCTTCGGGGTTGCGGGTCGTCATCGCACCGGTCGCGTCGGCAAGGAACTCGCGTTGGCGAGAAATGCCCGCCTGAACGAGGGCCGATACAAGGGGCGCAATCACCATGGCCACCAGTCCAAAGACGAGTGACAGGATGGCCAGACCACCGCTGTCACCTCCGCGAGAGTTACGGCTTCCGTAAAACGCCATGCGGAACATGATGTCCGCGATGAACCCGAAGGCTACGACAAGTCCGAACACAATGGTCGACACGCGAATGTCGTAATTCTTGACGTGTCCCATCTCGTGGGCCATGACGCCCTCGAGTTCCGCGTCGGTCATGATGTCGAGAAGCCCCGTCGTGGCAGCGACGACAGCATTCTCGGGGTCTCGTCCCGAGGCAAAAGCGTTCGGCGCGGGGTCGCTCACAACGTAAACCTTCGGCATCGGCATCCCGTTGGTAATCGACAGGTTTTCGACAATCCGATAGAGGCGGGGGTTGTCCTTCTGTTCGATAAGCACCGCACCGGACGTCGCCACGGCAATGGACCCCGCGTTGTAGTACTGGAACCAGGCGTAGGCGCCAGCACCGACGATCGTCATGATCGTGATGGTCCACGATCCGTCGCCCATGAAATAGGCGATGAGCCAACCGAGTCCACCCAACAACACGATGAAAACAAGCAGGATGACGATAGTGTTCCGCTTGTTCGCGGCAATCGCGCTATACATCGAGGGCTAGAACTGTACTTTCGGGGGCTCGGCAATCGCGTCGGGGTTCTCAACCTCAAAGAAGTCGCGCATGCTGAACCCAAGTTGCTTCGCCCACACGTTGTTGGGGAAGACGAGAATCATGGTGTTGAACTCACGCACGCCGCCGTTGTAGAAGCGACGAGAGGACTGAATCTTGTTTTCGGTGTCAACGAGTTCTGCTTGCAACTGGAGGAAGTTGTCGCTCGCCTTCAGATCCGGGTAGGCCTCGGCGACGGCGAAGATCGACTTGAGCGCCGCCTGCATCATCCCTTCAGCGGCGGCAGCTTCGGCCGGGCCTTGGGCGTTGACCGTTGCGGCGCGCGCTTTCGTCACGTTCTCGAAAACGGCTTTTTCGTGCTTGGCGTACCCCTTGACCGCTTCGATAAGGTTGGGGATGAGGTCTGCTCGGCGCTTGAGTTGAACCGTGATGTCACTCCACGCTTCCTCGACACGAACTTTGAGAGTGATGAGGCCGTTGTACGTCGACCACAGGTAGAGCCCCGCGACAATGGCGAGACCGGCGACAACCAGAAGGAAGATTTGTGTTGGTTCCATGGCTTTACTCTACGCGCGAGTTTCACGAGCACAATGGTTTTTGCCCTGAGCGAAATGTGCCCCAACAGGGATTCGAACCCTGACTGTAACGATTTTAAGTCGTTTGCCTCTGCCGGTTGGGCTATTGGGGCTCCGCCACTAACTGGCTACTTGGCGGGACGGGACGCGTATGCCTGGAAGTACGACTGCGGGTGTTCACGTAACGAGAGCGTTGTGGTGTCGCGACCGACGAGGAACTGCATGATCCAACCACCGACGACACGAAACTTTCGTTCCCACATCGGCATTGCGAGGCCGTGATAGCCGCGGTGCATGAGCCACGCGGGGAAACCGGTTACCGCAAACTTTCCTGACTGAAAGACCCCGTGCCCAACGCCCAATCCGGCTACCGCACCCATGTTTTTGTGAATGTAATCCGCCGGGATTTCGCCGCGAAGCACGGCGACCAGGTTTTTAGCAAGCAATTTCGCCTGCCGGACCGCGTGCTGGGCGTTCGGCACACACATTCCGCCGATGCCCCCACCCGTGAGGTCGGGGACGGCGGAGTTGTCGCCCGCGGCCCACGCGCCTGCGACGATGGTTCCGTCAGCATTGGTCACCTGCAGAGTGGTCGACGATCGGACTCGGCCGCGCTCTTCGACCGGAAGCCCAATCGAGTTGACGACGGGGTTTGCCATTACGCCGGCGGTCCAGACGATGAGGTCTGACTCGAATTTCATGCCGTTCGACAACTCGACCTTGCCACCCTCGGCTGAGGTGAGTTGAGTATCGAGATGCACGGCCGCGCCGCGCGATGCGAGGTTTCGCAGAACCCACTGCGAGGTTCTCAGTGACACCTCGGGCATAACGCGAGGCATCGCTTCGACCATATGGAATTTTGTGTCGTCGATGGTGAGTTCGGGGTACTGCTTGAGCATCGCCGAGGCGAGCGAGCGAAGCTCGGCGAACGTCTCGATTCCCGCAAATCCGCCACCAATAACGGTCACCGTGAGAAGGCGATCGCGCTCCTTGCCCTTGGGCAGGTTCGCGGCTTTAGCAAAATTATCGATAATTCGGTCGCGGACGGCGATTGCCTCTTCAATGGACTTCATCCCAATTGCTTCGTCGGCCACTCCCGGAATCGGGAACGTGCGCGACACCGACCCGGCCGCCACCACAATGTGGTCGTACTTGGCGGTGTAGCTCTTGCCCGCCGAGGGCTCGATGGTCGCTGTCTTCTTGGCGTGATTCACCGAGACGACTCGCCCCTGCACGACGTGGGTCTTTTTCAGATGGCGGCGAAGCGGCACGATGACGTGGCGGGCTTCGATCAAGCCAGCGGCAACCTCGGGCAGAAACGGGTGGTAGGTCATGTACGGAAGCGGGTCGACCAGGGTGACCTCGGCTTCGCCAGCCCGCAGGTGCTTTTGCAACTTAAGCGCGGTGTAAAACCCGGTATACCCGCCACCGACGATAAGGATTTTGGCCACGACGATTACTCCTGAGATTTATGAGGACAACGGGTCAAATCTAGCGCGTTTCGGGCGCACACACGCACCGTTCGGGCGACCACGCGGCGGCGGCGAGGGCCGCATCCCCCACGGGGTTGACTCCTGGCCCGACAGCGAGACTGTGGGCAGCGAGCGCGTGCAGGCATTTCACTCGGGAGGGCATGCCACCCGCACTGATTCCGTCGAGTTCGTCGATGCGGCCGTGTGCGTCGCGGTCAGCGATATACGCGTGGTGGGCGGCGGTGTAGGCAGCGGCAAATTCCGAGTCCACGGCCAGTTTTTCTTGTTCAGTCGCCATGAAGCCGTTCGCCTCGAGTGTTGACAGTGCCGCGGTCGCGCCCGGGTGCGTCAAATAGTAGAACGTGGGAAACGGCGATCCGTCCGCCAGTCGCGGTTTCGTCGCGACGACGGTAGGAGCGCCACACACGCATCGTGCCGCGACACCGACAACATCGCGCATCGGCCGTCCCAGTTGAATCCTCATGATTTCGAGGTCGCGATCACTCGCGGCGTCAATCGTCACTTGGATTCCCGTTCAGGGTTGGCCGCAAAGGCATAGGACTGAACAAACGCGTCAACCCAGTCGATGTCGGTGGTTTGAACGGTTCCCAGCACCTCGTCTGACTTTGCGGGCTTTGCATCCACGTCGTTGACGACGAGATACGAAATGTCGCCCGGGTACACAAACATGAGCCGTTCCCTCGCTTGAGCTTCGACATACGCCCGGTCGGTCCATCGCAACATGTCCGCTTGTGCTTCGGCGAGGGTCGCTCGTGCGGCGGCGACCTCACGGGCGAGGTCGGCGATTCTCGCCTGTTGCTCGAACCAAATCTGGACGGGCTGCCATAGATTCACAACGGCAGCCACAGCGATGATGAGCCCGACGATGACCGATCCGCTCCGTTGCAGTTCGCGGTCGATAAAGTCATCGAGACTCTCTCGCACGCCATTGCGCGCCCGACGCGACGGTCGGGTGGAACGTTCGGGGCGACGCGGCGAACTCATTCCTCAAGGGTAACGCGGGCGTCCCCTCGAACCCGTGAATGACTAGGCGGTGAAGCGGGGGAACGCCGAGCGTCCCGCGTACACCGCAGCGTCACCGAGTTCTTCTTCGATGCGCAGCAACTGGTTGTACTTCGCGACGCGCTCGCTTCGCGCGGGCGCACCCGTTTTGATCTGGCCGCAGTTCGTGGCGACCGCGAGGTCGGCGATGGTGGTGTCTTCGGTCTCGCCAGAGCGGTGCGACAGGACCGCGGTGTACCCGGCGCGCTGCGCCATTGACACGGCGTCCAACGTTTCCGTGAGTGTCCCGATCTGGTTCACCTTGACGAGGATCGAGTTTCCGGCGTGACGCTGAATTCCGTCCGCGAGGCGTTTCGGATTGGTGACGAAAAGGTCGTCCCCCACGATCTGGACCTTGGCACCCAGTTCGGCCGTGATGGCCTCCCAGCCGGTCCAGTCGTCTTCTGACAACGGGTCTTCGATGGTGACGAGAGGGTAGGCAGCAACGAGTTCCGAGTAATACGCGACGAGTTCGCCAGAACTGAGTTCGCGTCCCTCAAACCGATACGAGCCGTTCTCGAAGAATTCGGTTGCGGCGACGTCGAGTCCGAGCGCGATGTCTGTGCCCGGAGTGAAGCCCGCTTTGGCGATGGCCTCCATGAGCAGGTCGAGGGCCGCGCGGTTGTTGGCGAGGTTCGGGGCGAATCCGCCTTCGTCGCCAAGACCGGTGGCGAAACCTTTCGACTTCAGTTCCGACTTGAGTGCGTGATAGGTCTCGACACCCCAGCGGAGTCCTTCGCTGTACGACTCGGCGCCAATCGGCAGAACCATGAATTCCTGAACGTCGACGTTGGTGTCGGCGTGGGCTCCGCCGTTGATGACGTTCATCATCGGCACGGGGAGGACGTGGGCATTGGGGCCGCCGAGGTAGCGGAACAGGGGCAGGTCGGCCGACAGCGCCGCGGCCTTCGCGACGGCCAGTGAGACACCGAGGATCGAGTTTGCGCCGAGTTTGGACTTGTTTTCCGTACCGTCTGCCTCAATGAGCGCGGTATCGATCGCGCGCTGTTCGCTCGCGTCGAGTCCTTCGATCGCTTCCGAGAGAACGTCGATGACGGCTTCGACAGCCTTGAGCACGCCCTTTCCGCCATAACGCTTGGGGTCCTCGTCGCGCAGTTCGTAGGCTTCAAACGCTCCGGTTGACGCGCCCGAGGGTACGGCAGCCGAGGCAACGGTTCCGTCGTCCAAAACGACATCAACCTCGATGGTCGGATTTCCGCGCGAGTCGAGAATTTCACGGGCATCGACAAAGGCAATAGCAGACACGGGGTTCTCCTTGGTGGTGGTTAGTTCCAGATTAGGGCGTTAGTCGATGGTCTTCCATTCCAGGGTTTCTCCTGGATTGAGGAAGGCGTATCGACGGAATCCGTCCTTCTCGAGTTGATCGAGGATCGCGCGCGTGTTCTTGGTCTTGTGAACGAGCCGGACCCGCAGCCCCTCCGCAATGAGCGACTTTTTCTGGTCGATAAGTTCAGCTGTCGACAACGCGGGGTCATAAATGATTGCGACCGCGTCGGGGTCGGACGCGGATTCCGACGCGACGAGGTCGACGAGTCGTTCAAACCCGAGCGAAATACCGGCGGCGGGCACCTCGGTTCCGAGGAATCGACCGATCATGCCGTCGTAACGGCCTCCCCCGCCGAGCGAATACCCGAGGTCGGGGTGGGCGACCTCAAAGATCGCCCCGGTGTAATAACCCATCCCGCGCACGAGGAACGGGTCGAAAACGATCGACGCCCCGCGACCAACCGCGCTGGCGATGTCGGCGAGCTCGGCGACCGCGACGGGCGCGACTCCCGCGGGTAGCGCGGCGGTCATCGCCTCGAGCGTCGGTGCCGACGTCGGGTTCGAGTGTTGCCCGAGCAGCGCCTCGAGGCCCGCGAGCGCCGAATCGGTCGCCCCGCGTTCGCGAAGTTCGGCGATCACCCCGTCGGTGCCGATTTTGTCGAGCTTGTCGAGAGTAATCAGCGCCGAATCGGTATCCGACAGGCCCAGAGCATCGAGCATGCCGAACAAGATTCGTCGGTCGTTGAGTCGAATTGTGGTGCCAGTGACGCCGAGGCGATCGAGTGTCGCGGCGGTGGCCGTAATGAGTTCGACTTCAGCGAGAATTCCTGGTTCGCCGATGATGTCGATGTCGCACTGCACGAACTGACGAAATCGGCCCTTTTGCGGGCGTTCGGCGCGCCACACCGGCGCGATCTGGATG
>Ga0114971_10001138_pt1 | contig 17924 bp, 17 predicted proteins | sample M_140625_MF_Meta_FD_87320 | JGI IMG/M metagenome (GOLD analysis project Ga0114971, IMG submission 87320) | Freshwater microbial communities from Lake Montjoie, Canada to study carbon cycling - M_140625_MF_MetaG | ecosystem: Environmental > Aquatic > Freshwater > Lake | place: Lake Montjoie...
GAGCTTCCTCAACGGCAACCTCAGCAACTTCTTCGGTTACAACTTCAGCAACCGGAGCTTCCTCAACGGCAACTTCAGCAACTTCTTCTGTTACAACTTCAGCAGCAGGAGCTTCCTCAACGGCAACTTCAGCAACTTCTTCTTCAGTTACTTCTGATGCTTCGGCAGCTTTCAAAGCTTCAGCAGCAGCATTAACTCGTTTTTCATTAGCAACTTTTTCTGCTTTCAAAGCTTTTGCTTTAGCATCTTGTTGCACTTTAGATAAACCTTCTTTTTTAGCATCTACTTTTCCAGCTTTATCTTCAATCCAAGCGGCTAATTTAGCGTCTGCTTGTTCTTGAGTTAAAGCTCCTTTACGAATACCTCCATCAAGGTGGTGTTTCAATAAAGCTCCTTTGTAAGAAAGAATAGCTCTTGCAGTTTCTGTTGGTTGTGCTCCATTGTGTAACCATTGTACCGCTTGGTCAAGGTTTAATTCAATAGTTGCAGGATTTGTGTTTGGATTATAAGTTCCTAATTTCTCAAGAAATCTACCATCTCTTTTTGCGCGTGCATCTGCCGCTACGATCCAGTAAAAAGGTTTTTGTTTTTTACCGTGTCTTTGTAGTCTAATTTTTACTGACATAATCTTTTGATTAAATTGAGGTTCTCGACCTCGGTTAATTAAGTTTGCAAATATATAAAATTTTTCCATTTTAACTAATACTAAATAAAAAAATACTTTAACTTGGAATTATAACGAAAATAACTATTTTTGTAGTAATAAATTTAGTTTGAAATGAAAAAAATAATCTCACTTATTATAATTTTAGTAACTTTTACATCTTGTACTACCGATGTAAAATTTAATAATCCAGGGTTTCAGGCCTACAGAGATGGCATATTATTTAGAGCATTGGATATAAAAGCTTATAAATCGACTTCTACTGGCGCAATTTCTTTCGTTGCCACAGCCCAAGATGAGCAATTAAATTTAAATATTGAAAGTGGAAATTTAGGAACTTATTATTTAGGCACCTCCAATACTTCAATAAATGCTACCTACAGTTCTACTTTTAATTCTGTTTCTTTATTATATAAAACTAATATAATATTCGGTCCAGTTGCTAAGATGTATCCTTATGTGAATAGTGGTGGTTCAGGCTATGTTTCCGATTGGACTATGGTAAACGGTGTAAATGTTTGTTCAAATTCTCATCCTACTACTAATTCTGGTTCTGGCATTGGTCTTAGACTTTGTGTAACAACTAACGCATCTGGAGCTGTAACTTCTGTAAAAGTAGCATCTCCAGGAAATGGTTATAAAGCAGGCGATATTATAACTATTGTTGGTGGCGATGGAAATGCTGAAATCATCGTATTAAATGTAGAAGGAAGTAACGGAGAAATTAATATTACTGAAAACACCGGAGATACTGTTTCTGGAAATTTTAAATTTAATGCTATAAATAGTAACGGAAATCCTTTAGGTGGAGAGCTAATTAATTTCCAATACGGAACAATCTATAAAGTGCCGCTAATAGCCGTGCCTTAAAAAAACACTAAAGAAATAAGAAATTACGATAACCATTTGTATTACAAATGGTTTTTTTATGTTAAAAAACAATTAAAGTCTAATTTATAATAGATTACGCAATTTTTTTGAGTATCTTTGACATGAATTTTAAAATAAAATTATGAATATTTTTGTTGGAAGTCTTCCTTGGAGTATAGAGGAAGCAGATTTAAGAGAGTCTTTTGAAGTGTACGGATCTGTAAGTTCTGTTAAAATTATTACTGATAAATTTACTGGAAGAAGTAAAGGATTTGGTTTTGTTGAAATGGAAAGCGATGAAGAAGCTGAAAAAGCAATAACTGAATTGAACGGGGCAACTGTTGATGGTCGTACAATTGTAGTTAACAAATCAGAACCAAAACCAGAAGGAGAAAGAAAATCTTTTTCTAACAATCGCTCAGGTGGCGGTGGTTACAATGGTGGTGGTAATTCTCGTGGTGGCGGTGGTTACAACGATAGAAACAGTGGTGAAGGTAACAGAGGAAGATACTAGTTTTTCAAACTTATTATACTACAGAAACCATTCGATAATTCGAATGGTTTTTTTTATTTATAGCGAATCGTTCGGGATCTATCCCAAACCAAATTCCCGTTTTACGCTTCAATCTGGCAATGCGAGGAATAATACGATATACTACACTATTTTAGTAATCGCAATGCCAGGATTTTCACTACAACCGGGGCTAATTAGCCATCCCTTTTTATTTTTGTTAATAACTAAAATTGACAATTCGTTCCTTAAAATGTACTTTTGATACATCTCAATAATTCAATTATTTTGATTTTTTTTGTTTTTTGACATTGACTTTTGCTATTGCTTTTTTATTATGTATTTAATCTTCGACACCGAAACCACTGGACTTCCTAAAAAATGGGCAGCACCAATATCCGACACCGATAATTGGCCGAGATGCGTCCAAATTGCCTGGCAGTTGCACGATGAAATGGGAAACCTCCTGGAGCATCAAGATTATTTGATACAACCAGAAGGTTTTAATATTCCGTATGATGCCGAAAGCATCCACGGAATTTCTACCGAATTGGCACAACAACAAGGGGTTTTATTAAAAGAAATGTTGGATAAATTTAATACTGCATTATCCAAAGCGAAGTTTATCGTTGGTCAAAACTTAGGTTTTGATGTCAATATTATGGGTTGTGAGTTCTACCGAATGGGAATACAATCGCCAATGTCTTCCATGCCTATTCTAGACACTTGTACCGAAGTTACCGCCTCTTTATTAAAACTTCCCGGCGGAAGAGGAGGAAAGTTCAAACTTCCAACCTTAACCGAATTACACCAATACCTTTTCAACCAGCCATTTGCAGAAGCCCACAACGCCACTGCCGATGTGGAGGCAACCACTCGTTGCTTTTTGGAATTAATTCGAACCGAAGTTTTTACTAAAGTAGAACTTCAAGTAGAACAAGAATTCTTTGAAGATTTTCAACTTAAAAATCCTAGGGCATTTGAATTAATTGGCTTAAAACATATAAATCTTAAAGAGGCTTCTGATAAAATTCGACAGCAATTTGGCGATAAGGGTAATGTGCCAATTTCTAAAGAAACCCTTTTGGTAAATAAGCAAATTCTTCTCGATACCGATTTTGTTCATTTGCACAACCACACCCAATTTTCGGTTTTACAATCTACCGTTTCGGTAAAGAATTTGGTAACAGCTGCAATTCAGAATAAAATGCCTGCTGTAGCCATGACCGATATCGGAAATATGATGGGGGTTTTTCACTTTGTAAGGGATATTTTATACCACAATAAGACAGCAGAATCTAAAAATAAGGCTGCAATTGAAGTAGGTGAAACTCCAACAGAAACTATCCTTAAGCCAATAGTGGGCTGCGAATTTTTTGTTTGTGACAACCACAAAGATAAAAATAGAAAAGACAATGGCTTCCAAATAGTATTCCTTGCAAAAAACAAAAATGGCTACCACAATTTGGCCAAAATGGCCTCCATTGCTTATACTGATGGCTTTTATTACGTGCCACGGATAGACAAAGAAATCGTTAAGCAATACAAAGAAGACATTATTATACTATCCGGAAGTTTGTATGGAGAAGTTCCAAATAAAGTACTAAATCTGGGTGAGAATCAAGCCGAAGAAGCTCTTCTTTGGTGGAAAGAACAATTTGGTGCAGACTTTTATATTGAGTTAATGCGCCACAATCAAGAAGATGAAAACCGTGTGAATTCATCGTTAATTACATTAGCAAGAAAACATAATGTAAAAACAGTTGCGACAAACAATTCTTTTTACATCAATAAAAAAGATGCCAACGCTCACGATATTTTGCTTTGTGTTCGCGATGGTGAAAAACAATCTACACCTATAGGTCGTGGTCGAGGCTACCGTTATGGTTTGCCAAATCAGGAATATTATTTCAAGACGAGTGAAGAGATGAAAAAACTTTTCTCCGACTTGCCCGAAGCCATTTCAAACACCGCGGAAATTGTTGATAAAATTGAAATTTTCGATTTGGCACGAGAAGTTCTATTACCAAAATTTGACATTCCCGAAGAATTTTTAGTTGCAGAGGATGCAGATGGCGGTAAACGTGGTGAAAATAAATTCCTTAATTATTTAACCTACGAAGGCGCCAAAAGAAGGTATAAAGAAATAACTCCCGAAATTCAAGAGCGTATTGATTTTGAATTGTTAACCATCCAAAATTCAGGTTATCCAGGATACTTTTTAATTGTGCAAGACTTCATTTCCGAAGCACGTAAAATGGGTGTTTCGGTAGGTCCAGGGCGAGGTTCTGCTGCAGGTTCGGTAGTGGCTTATTGCCTCGGAATTACCAATATTGATCCGCTTTTATATAATCTCCTTTTTGAGAGATTTCTAAATCCAGACAGGGTTTCCCTTCCCGATATTGATATTGATTTTGATGATGAAGGACGAAGTAAAGTTATGGATTATGTAATCCAAAAGTACGGTTCCAAGCAAGTAGCACAAATTATTACCTACGGAACTATGGCAGCTAAATCCTCTGTTCGGGATACCGCGCGTGTATTGGATTTACCCTTATTTGAAGCCGATAAAATTGCTAAGTTAATTCCGTTGAATTTAAATTTAGCCAAGATATTTTCAATGGACGATGCGAGCCTTAAAAAAGCACTTCGTCCAGAAGATTTTGATAAAGTTAAAGAATTAATTGCCCTTGGTAAAGCTTCTGATTTAGGAGGAGAAACCATCCAACAAGCCCAAGTTCTTGAAGGAAATTTAAGAAACACAGGAATTCATGCGTGTGGAGTTATCATCACGCCCGACGACATTACTAATTTTGTTCCGGTGGCAACCGCCAAAGATTCTGATTTATATGTAACCCAATTTGATAACTCGGTGGTAGAAAGTGCTGGATTATTAAAAATGGATTTCTTGGGTTTGAAAACCCTAACATTAATAAAAGATACCGTAAAATTAGTAAAATACAGAACGGGTAAAGAAATCAATCCTGATGAATTTCCTATTGACGATTTAAAAACCTTCGAACTTTTCCAACGCGGAGAAACGGTGGGTATTTTTCAATATGAAAGTCCTGGGATGCAAAAATACATGAAGGAATTAAAGCCAACGGTTTTCCCAGATTTAATAGCCATGAATGCCCTTTACCGCCCAGGTCCAATTGCATATATTCCTAGTTTTATCAAACGAAAAAATGGAGAAGAAGAGATTGTTTACGATATTGATGCCTGCGAAGAATTACTTAAAGATACCTACGGAATCACCGTTTACCAAGAACAAGTAATGCTTTTGTCTCAAAAATTAGCAGATTTCTCTAAGGGGGATGCCGATGTTTTGCGAAAAGCAATGGGAAAAAAACAACGGGACGTTCTAGATAAAATGAAACCCAAATTTATTTCGCAAGCAGAAGCCAAAGGACATGCAGCAGATAAACTAGAAAAGATTTGGAAAGACTGGGAAGCCTTTGCAGAATATGCCTTTAATAAATCGCATTCCACTTGTTATGCTTGGATTGCCTACCAAACGGCTTATCTTAAAGCCAATTATCCAGCCGAATATATGGCGGCAGTTTTGTCAAACAACATGAACGACATTAAACAAGTTTCCTTCTTTATGGAAGAATGCAAACGCATGGGATTAACCGTTCTTGGTCCCGATGTTAATGAATCGTTTTACAAATTTACGGTAAACGATAACTACGCTGTTCGTTTCGGAATAGGAGCAGTAAAAGGAGTTGGGGCCAATGCCGTTGACACTATTGTGCAAAACAGAAAAGAGGCTCCTTATAAATCTATTTTCGATTTGGCTAAAAAAATCGATTTGCGTGCAGCCAATAAAAAAGCCTTCGAAAGTTTGGCTTATGCCGGGGGTTTCGATTGTTTTGACAACACCCACCGTGCTCAATATTTTCATATAGAAGGCGAGGGGATTACCTTTTTAGAAAAAGCCATCCGTTATGGCTCTAAATTTCAAGAAAATGAAAATTCCTCGCAAGTGAGTTTGTTTGGAGAAAGCAGTGATGTTCAAATTGAAGAACCTGTAGTTCCCCCTTGCGATGATTGGACTACTATGGAAAAATTAGCCAAAGAAAAAGAAGTAGTTGGTATATATATTTCTGGTCATCCGCTAGACGATTACCGAAACGAAATGAAATATTTCTGTAATGTTCGCTTGGCGCATTTAAAAAGTTTAGAAAGCTTAGTCGGCAAAACGCTAACCTTTGGCGGAATTGTAACTAACGTGCAATATCGGACTGGTAAAAACGGAAAAGACTGGGCAATGTTTACTTTAGAAGGGTATGACGAAAGTTATGATTTTAGAATTTTTAACGAAGAATATTTAAAATTCCGTCATTTTTTAGTAAACAATCAGTTTATTTACTTCAAAATCAATGTTAAAGATGGTTGGGTAAACCGCGAAACTGGTAAAAAATCCGATCCGCAAATCACCTTCCAAGATGCTAAATTATTAGCCGATGTGTTGCCAATATTTGCTAAAAAACTATCTATTAATTTGAATATTCAAGATTTGCATCCGAATTTAATTCAAAAATTAAACGAAGTTTTTAAAGCAAATAGTGGTGAGAATACTGTAACCTTTGAAGTAATGGAAATTGAAAAAATCATCAAAGTAGAACCAATAGTAAATAAAGTAATTTTTATTCCTGAAATTTCAATTGAAAATGAAGACGATAGCGATAATTTAGATGCAGAATCCGAAATTGAACAAGCCGAAGTCGAAGCTGTTATTCCGGTTGAAGTAGATGAAAACCGAGTAGTAACAAGGCTGTCCATGCCGAGCAGAAAGCTAAAAGTTAAAATTTCTAATGAATTATTACTCGAGTTAGAGCGATTGCAGATTAATTTTAAATTGAATTAATCAATTCTTTCAATTAAAAAATAGCCAAAAGTAATACAAGTTACACTTAGGAAACTAAATAATTATTTACATTTGCATGTTATAACAAGTTAAACTTTTAAAATAAAAATATATGGCATTAGCAATAACAGATGCTACTTTTGACGAAGTAGTATTAAAATCAGACAAACCGGTAGTAGTAGATTTTTGGGCAGCATGGTGTGGACCTTGTAGAATGGTTGGACCAGTAATTGATGAAATTCATGGTGAATACGAAGGAAAAGCAGTTGTGGGAAAAGTTGACGTTGATGCAAACCAAGAATTTGCTGCAAAATACGGCGTTAGAAACATCCCAACGGTGTTGATTTTCCAAAACGGTGAAGTGGTTGGCCGCCAAGTGGGCGTTGCTCCTAAAAAAACCTATACCGATGCTATCGACGCATTGTTGTAGTATTTTCAAATAAAATATTAAATTAAGTCCGGCAATTGCTGGACTTTTTTTATAACTATTTTTTTTCAGGAGCGAAACTTTTGGCATTTTCGGCATTGGTCTTTCCTGCTTACACCTTTAGTCTCGTTCCGTGCCTCCACGAGAGCTATCGGCTCAATCAGGGCTAAATAGTTTTTGTCTTCTATGAAATTTTATTACAACACTACTAAACCAATAAACATTTTTTTCATTACTTTTGAAATATGAAAATAGAAGAACAAAAACAACTTATTTCTGGTTTCAAACATTTAGAACTATTAGCCAACCAAGTAGTAGAAGGCTTTATTTCAGGCATGCACAAATCACCTTTTCATGGATTTTCTGCTGAATTTGCCGAGCATAAAACCTATAACGTTGGCGAAAGCACCAAGCACATCGATTGGAAATTATTTGCCAAAACAGACAGATTATATACCAAACGATTTGAAGAAGAAACCAATCTTCGTTGTCATTTAATTATTGACAATTCTTCGTCTATGCATTATCCAAAACTAGAGAGCAACCAGCCTTTTTACGAAAGTAAAATTGGATTTTCAGTCTTGGCTTCTGCGGTTCTTATGAGCTTGCTTAAAAAGCAACGCGATGCAGTTGGGTTAAGCGTATTTTCAGATAATTATGAATATTATGCTCCAGAAAAAGGTAGCGATCGCCACCACCGAATGTTATTGCACAAGCTAGAAGATTTAATGGTTTCTCCAAAACAATCTAAATCTACAGACACAATAACTTTCTTACATCAAATTGCCGAAAAAATGCACCGCCGGTCGATGGTTGTTATTTTTACAGACATGTTCCAGTCAGAAAACCAAGAAGCGTTATTTAACGCGCTACAGCATTTAAAGCATAACAAACACAAAGTTGTTTTATTTCATGTTATTGATGAAAAAAGAGAGCTAAACTTTGATTTTGATAACACACCACGCAAGTTTATAGACGTTGAAACAGGTGAAATTGTAAATCTATTTGCTGAAAATGTAAAAGAAGAATACGAAAAAAATCTTAAAGGTTATTTTAAAAGTCTTTCCATGGCTTGCGCCCAAAATAAAATTAAGTATGTGCCGGTTAATGTGGGAGCAAATTTCGAAAAAATCCTAACAACTTACTTAGCTGAAAAACAAATGTTTGGTTAAGCTAAAAAAAAATTAACTAAAAAAATCCATTAAAACACTTGCGAATTTAGAAAATGAATGTATATTTGCAACCGCAATAAAGCGAAGGTTTGGTAGTTCAGTTGGTTAGAATACATGCCTGTCACGCATGGGGTCGCGGGTTCGAGTCCCGTCCAGACCGCTAAAATTGGAAGAAGCACTTTGGAAACAAAGTGCTTTTTTGCCCAATAAAGTAAATGAAATGCAATTGTTGAATTATATTTTAATTCAGTAATTCATTCAAAATTAGTTGTGTTGTTTTCGCTATGGATTTGTAACCCATAGCACGGTTTAGTAGTTAGACCAATGAAAAGCTTTCCACTTTATTGTGGATAGCTTTTTTGCTTTTAGGGAACTTTGTAATTTTTTTACTATTTTTGAAGTGTAGTATGAAAAAAACAGTAACCAAAATAATTTATTTTCTTTTATTAATAGGTTCCATAAGTGCGGCTTTCTCACAAGATAAAAATACGGAAGCTATTGATGGTGCTATAAAAGAAAATATATACCATAAATATAAAAAAGTGGTTTGGGCTTTTGATAAAAAAGATTTTGACGCCTTGTTTTTTAAGTTTTTTCAGAAACAAAATGATACTAATGTTATGCTTACAAAAGAGGAATTTTACAGCTATACTATCAAAATAGCTATTTATTCAGAAAAATACGGAATGCTATACAAAGATCATAAAGAAGAGGCACAGCAAACAAAGAAAGAATGGTTTGACAAAAAATATTCAGATTATTTAGAATCAAAAAAATAATTATTTGAAAAAATTTAGTTTAATTTTATTAGTTGTAATTTTACAATCTTGTCACTATTTTGAGAAGCAAGTGCCTTCTGAAAAGGAATTGCTTGACCAGCAAATTAAAGAAATCAATTGGAAAGAAGTAGATCAATATCCATCAATTGCGGATTGTGAACAATTAACTAATTCTCAACAACGAAAAAATTGTTTTTTCGAGTTTATGGCAAGTGCTATACAACAAAAGTTAAGTGTGGATACCTTAAAAATATTATTTCCAAAGCTGGATACTATTGAGGTTAAAGTGACCGTAAATTCCGATGCCAGTATGCAATTTGAACCGAAATTTCCTAGGGACACTGTTGCATACGACACTATAAAAATAGATAGTATATTAAGAATAAAACTAGTTGATTTTCCGAAAGTGAATCCTGCAATAAAACGTGGAATTCCAGTGAAAACACAATTTATTTTACCCGTTATTATTAAAACAGAAAGTAAAAAATAATTAAGAGTTATTTTTTAACTATTTTATAATGTTCCCCTTTCCCTCCACAATTCACTTCCATTAAATAAAATCCAGATCTTTCAGAACTCATGTCTATTGTGCACGAGTTAAATGAGCTATATTTTTTTTCAAGAATTAGTTTCCCTAAAACATCATAAAGTCTAACTTCAATATCATTTAAGCTATCATTAGAAAAAATTTCAAAAACACCATTATTAGGGTTTGGAATTATTTTTAATAAACTATCTCCATCATGGTTATTCTCAATAGTAGATAACGGGGAAACGATGGTTCCACCTGCTACTTGATACAAAGATGCAAAAGCTTGAAAATATTGATTGGCAATATTTACATCGTGGACAATTAACGTGTTTTCATCATTTTTTGTTTCCGCTGAAGTACTCCAATTGTGAGAACCTGTCAACACCAAAGGATCTGAATTGCCATTAAAATTATCAATTACCATAAATTTATGGTGCATGATTCCGGAAGCCGTATCCACTAATGCATGGTTTGAAAGTAATCCTGTTTGTAAAGTCGTAATTTGATTCCCTACAGGATTACTACTGTCTAACAACACATTTATATTGGTAAATCCATTATTATATTTATTTAGTAGTGCACTGCTAATGTCCGTTCTGGTAAAATTCATTACAGCGATTTCAATATCCGAATTAGCGTAGTTTATTGCAGTTACAATTTTGGAAGTAGTGCCATCCGAAGGGCTAAAATAACTCTCAACTATTTTGCCTCCAATAACAAAATTATGCGGCGTATTATTGGTTTTGTAGATGCCAAATTTCGAATTAGTAGGATTTGGCGTAGCTGTAGAACTCCCCCACATTTCTTCAAATTCTAATGTGTAAGCTCCAGCAAGGGCTTGGTCTTGAATAACGATGACATTATTTCTATCTGGACCATCAATTTGTGTAGTTGTCCAATTAGTAGAACCAGTCCACACATAGGATAGAAAGGGATTATTACAAATTGCATCAATAACCACAAACTTATTATGCATAATTCCATAACTTGAAGAAGTTGGACTAGCTACTAACGGAATAGCACTATTTAATAGTGGTATCATTGCACTACTGGTGCTTCCGTCATAAATTATTCTTACTTGAACACCTCTTGCAAATGCCGCATTAATAGCCCCAGCAATGCCTGTTGTTGCCGATGGCGAATAGGAATTATAAATAGCAATATCGAGTGTTGCGATACAATTATTGATGTAAGAAATCAACACATCGTCTAGCGTATTGGAAAGATTTAATGCATTTTGCGTTTGACTGAAAGTAGTATCAACAGTGTGATTAAAATACACATTTATAGTTCCACTTGATGCCGATTTAGATGCAATGGTAACAGTTGATGGAATTGTTTCAGAATCTATAAAAGTATATTCAACTTTAAAAAACTGAGAAGGTTTCACAGAATTTAGTATAAAAAAATTTGGGTTAGTTGCTTTCTCTACAGGTACTTCTACATTAGTAAAAACATCTGTAACTTTAATGGAACTTGGAGATTTTGATTTTTCAAATTCAATCTCTAATTTCGTTGGGAAATAATGCACCTTGAAATCTTTTTCAGTAGTAATTTCCTGTGAAAATCCAGAAAAAATAGTAAACAGAAAAAAGATTAAGATAGATAAGGGGAAATATCTAATCATTTTTTTTCTCAAAAATAAAGAATTATAAGTATATTCTTATAAAAAATAGAATTTTTGTGACAATATTACAATATCAATTTGAAAACCGTCTTTGCTTCCATGTGAAACCGCCAAACAAAGAGTAAATACCAACAATAGATGAAAAAACAGGATAAATCAAACTGCTTGCAAGTGGTAACAGATACTTGCCTTTATTTAAATAATCATTGGATTTATAAAGTAATAAGTAATCTACAACATATTTAACTAAAAAAATACTACTTATATTCCAAATTCCAATTTTTCCAATAGCCCATAAACCAAAACCTACAACCAAAGAAATATTCATTAACAAAACAACAACTGCAAGTGATTTAGCATATATGTTCTTGTAACTTGTAGTTTTGCTCGCCCAACGAACGCGTTGCATAAAAAGCAAGAAAAAATCGTTTTCTGGTTTTGTTTTAACAATAAAATCTACACTTTTTAAGTAGTGAACTTTATCTATTTTAGAGGCAACTGCTTTCTGCAGAAGCAATACATCATCACCGCTGGCAGTAGAATTAATTCCGCCAAAACCTCCAAGTTCAAGGAAGAATTTTTTAGTATAAGCAAAATTGGCTCCGTTGCACATGAATGGTTTTCCAATTCCGAAACTGCCAATTGTGGTGCCTTGCAAACTCATTAAATCTAATTGCTGGAAATGATGGAACCAGTTATTTTTAGTTTTATAAACCACAGCTCCAACCACCATTTCGGGATTGTTATTTTGAATAAAATTATCTAAGGTTAATAGCCAGTTTTTATTTACAACACAGTCTGCATCGGTTGTAACCATCCATTCGTGTTTTAAAATAGGGACTGCTCTAGAAATAGCATCTTTTTTAGGTGAATTAGAAAGTCTTAAATTTTCTAACAAAGTGGATTCAATAAGACCATTAGCCATCCGCCATTGAATACAAATTTTTTCGGAGGTGTCTGTTGAAAAATCATCTATTAAAATAATTTCAAACAACTCTTTAGGATAATTAAGATTTGAAATCGAATTTAAAAGTTTCGGTAAATTTTTAGCTTCATTTCTAAAAGGAACAATAATAGAAAAAGTAGTTTTAGGTTTTAATTCCGTTTTTTCAAATGTTTTCACTTTGTTAAATCCATAAATTAATTGGGCTATAAAAACCACATAAATTAACAAAATCAAGAGTAAAACAAATTCAATCATGCTTAATAAATTTATATTCGTATTCAAATTTAAGGCAAACTATCTGAAATTAATGGTTTATATATTTTAAATCTCAGAACGTAATAACTACCAATAATAACAGGCAATGCCACATTTAAAAACCACATTAAAGCAGTAACAAAAATAATTATCCATTCATTAACTCCAAGTAATCCGAAGAAATAAACAGCCAAACTTCCTTTTAAAGCGAAATCTAAAAATTGAAAACTAGGTATAATTGAGGCAAGAAAATATACCGTTGTTATGGTAGCCATTAAAGTTGTGTAAGGCAAATTAACATCAAATGCAAAAAATAAAAAATAGTATTGGTGTGAAAAAATAATATATCGGCAAAAGCCAAAAATCAAGTTTTTAGTATGGATTTTTTTAGGAATTTCATCTATATGTAACAATAAGCTCTCTAAAGAATACCCTTTAATTTTAATTTTTTTTGTCACAAATGAAATCAATACAAAGGCAATTGTAATAAGAATAATCCCAATGCTCCAAAGCCAATATCCTAGAATAAACATGCCTATAATTCCGAAAAAAACGGTTACAACTATTTGAATTCCGTTGCAAAGTATATTCAAAAAAATAATATTCTTAGTATCTTTTTTTTCAAAATACAATGCTTTTCCTGCATATTCTCCAACGCCTACAGGAGTAAAAACTCCCAATGTTAATGCAGCAAGAACTTGTTTAGTAGCTTCTTTTAATGAAATTGACTTTACAACTTGTACTAGATTTTGCCATTTTAAAATTTCTAAAAAACGATTCAAAAAACTAAAAAATAATATAAATGAAATCCAAGCAACAGATTTGTTTTTTTGGTACAGAATCAAAAATTTATCCCAGTCTAATTGGTCATTACTTGCCAATTGATTGTAAATAAAATAAAATGCTGTAATAACAATCAAAAGTTTGATTATAAAAACGCTTAATTGTTTAGATTTGTGAGGAATTGAAATCATTGTTGCAAAGAAACAGAAAACTTTGAACATGAACCTTAACTTGAAACTAAATAATTGGCAAACGAACGCATCATATTAGGAATCGACCCTGGAACTACTATAATGGGATTTGGATTGATAAAAGTCATCAATAAGAAAATGGAATTTATTCAGTTGAATGAATTGATTTTGAGTAAATACGACAACCATTATCAAAAACTTAAAGTCATTTTTGAACGCACAATCGAACTAATTGACACACATAATCCCGATGAAATTGCAATTGAAGCACCTTTTTTTGGTAAAAATGTGCAATCAATGTTAAAATTAGGCAGAGCACAAGGCGTTGCAATGGCTGCGGGACTTTCAAGAGATATTCCTATAACCGAATACGAACCTAAAAAAATAAAAATGGCAATCACCGGAAACGGAAATGCCACTAAAGAGCAAGTTGCTAAAATGCTCCAACAACTATTAGGATTGAAGGAATTACCGAAAAATCTGGATTCAACAGATGGTTTAGCCGCTGCGGTTTGTCATTTTTTTAATTCTGGAAAAGTCACTGGCGAGAAAAGTTATTCTGGCTGGGATGCTTTTGTTAAAGACAATAAGAAAAGAGTAAAAAAATAGTGCTAGCACTTAGAAACTGAACACCAAAAAATGGCTGGTATATACATTCATATTCCTTTTTGCAAGCAAGCGTGTCATTATTGCGACTTTCATTTTTCTACTTCAATGAAGAAGAAAGACGAGATGGTATTTGCTTTAGCCAAAGAAATTGAAATGCGAAAAAAGGAGTTTCATAGTGAAGTTGTAGAGACCATTTATTTTGGAGGAGGAACGCCTAGCAGACTGGAAATAGCAGATTTGAAATTGCAAATGGATTCTATTTATAAAAATTATACGGTTGCTCAAAATCCTGAAATTACACTTGAAGCCAATCCGGATGACTTATCTACCGACTATTTAATAGAACTTTCCAAAATTGGAATTAACCGACTCAGTATCGGAATTCAATCTTTTTTTGAAGAGGATTTGCAGCTGATGAATCGGGCCCATAATTCGGCGGAAGCCAAAGAATGTTTGCGAATAGCAACTCAATATTTCGACAATATTTCAATCGATTTAATTTATGGAATACCTGGAATGAGCAACGAAAAATGGCTCCAAAATATAGAAACTGCTTTATCTTTCAATGTGCCACACCTGTCTAGCTATGCATTAACGGTGGAACCAAAAACAGCTTTGCATTCGTTTATTCAAAAAGGAATTATTCCTCAACCTGAAGATGAGGTAGCACAGGAGCATTTTCAAATTTTAGTTGATAAACTAGCGGAACACAATTTCATACATTACGAATTATCCAATTTCGGAAAAGAAAATTTTTTTTCTAAAAACAATTCGAGTTATTGGTTAGGCAAAAAATACATCGGAATTGGACCTTCTGCCCACAGTTATGACAGAGAAAAACGAGGTTGGAATGTGTCTAATAATGCTTTGTATTTAAAATCTATTTCTGAAAATAAAGTGCCAATTACAACCGAAACCCTTTCTAAAACCGATAGATATAACGAATACATAATGACAGGTTTACGAACTATTTGGGGAGTTTCATTGGATAGAATTGCTGCCGAATTTGGCAACTCCTATTTAAATTATTTAAACCAACAAGCAGCAAAATACATTCAGGATCAGTTTCTTTTTGTGGATGAAAATATTTTAAGAACTACCAAAAAAGGAAAGTTTTTGAGTGATGGAATTGCAAGTAATTTGTTTTTGTTAAATTTGGAATAAATTGACGCTGATAAAAATTCAATAGGATTTGCGTTAGAATATCTGTAAAATCTTCGTTAAATTATGATTGCAATAATAAATAACAAATTTGAAATTAATCTATCAAAACCCATTGATATTTCTATTCCATTGTCCAATACCGATGCAAATCCTATAGCGTGGTATATTGAAAAACCAGAAATTGAGCCTGTAGTTTTTGGTGATTGGATAGGAAAAGTATCCGAAGGAAGTTCGACCAATTTCAATACTATTTTTTTTAATCCCCACGGGCACGGCACCCACACCGAGTGTTTAGGACATATTACTAGAGAATTTTATAGCATTAATCAATGTTTGAAACAGTTTTTTTTTACTGCCGAATTAATTTCGGTGGCGCCTGAAAGAATTCTTGAAGATTTAATAATCACTAAATTTCAAATTGAGAATGCTCTAAATGGAAAATCTCCTGAAGCCATAATCATAAGAACTTCGCCCAATTTGGAAAGCAAAAAAAATCAGAATTATTCTAAAACCAATCCACCTTATTTGACAGAAGAAGCAGCAACTTTTATTCGAGAAATTGGAATTCAACATTTATTAATTGATTTACCAAGTGTGGATAGGGAAGAGGACGAGGGTAAACTATTGGCTCACAAAGCCTTTTGGAATGTTAAAAATATTCAAGTTTTAAATAGCGATGCGCGACTGAATTGCACTATCACCGAAATGATTTATGTTGAAGATACCGTTTTTGACGGAAGTTATATCTTAAATCTTCAAATTGCTTCCTTTGAAAATGATGCATCCCCATCTAAACCTATTTTATATAAAATATGATTTCTGTTTCAACAGACAAAAATAAGTTGGATATTCCATTTATTTTAAGTGAATTAAGAGATGTAAGTTGGATAGCACCAAAGACTCTAGAAGAAGTTCAAGCAACAATTGCCGCTTCTTTTTGCTTCGGAATTTATTTAAATGACAAACAAATTGGTTTTTGCAGAGTCATAACAGATTATGTTGTTTTTGCTTACGTAATGGATGTTTTTATTTCTGAGGAGTTTAGAGGCAACGGCTATTCCTCCTTTCTAATAAACGCAATGTTGGCGGAACCCGAATTACAACAAGTTAAAATTTGGCGATTAGCAACCTCTGATGCTCATTTTTTGTATGAAAAATTTGGTTTTAAAGCATTAGCGCATCCTGAAAAAATGATGGAAAAGATAATTTAGAATTAAGATAAAAGCAGTAATTTAGAAAAAATGAACATCCAACAATTTTATGAATTTTGCCTTTCTAAAAAAGGAGTTACAGAGCACTTTCCATTTGATGAAGAAACTTTGGTTTTTAAAGTTGGCGGAAAAATGTTTTGTCTTACTTCATTAAACCAATGGGAAGAAGGCAATCCCTCTTTAAATTTAAAGTGTGATCCAGAAAAAGCCGAAGAACTTCGAGCTGAATATGAGGCAATAATTCCGGGGTGGCACATGAGTAAAGTGCATTGGAACACAGTTGCTTTTAAAAGCGATGTTTCGGATAAAATGATGCGAGAACTTATTAATCATTCCTATGAATTGGTTTTTAATAGTTTGACTAAAAAAACTCAAATGGAAATTATCGAATTAGAAAATTAGGCATTACTTTTGTTGAGTTTAAAAAGGAAAAAATTAAAAAAATTATGATTGAGAATCTAAAAAAAATATTAAACGAAGATCAAGATCCTAAAGCTATTGAAAAGATTACTGGTAAATTGGAAAATCTTTTAATGTCTAACGAAGATATAGGATATATCGCAGTTCAAAAAAAACCAGCGGTTAATTTATTTCCCGATAGTATAGTGGTGACCAACAAGCGTATTATTTTATGTAAACCAAAAAACTTGGGATTATCAATGGAATTCATTGATTACGATTGGGAAGATGTCGCTGCAAGTTTTGTTAAAGAAGGAATTCTTGGTGCCGATTATACATTTACAACCAAATCAGATTTAACACACACAGTAGATTATTTGCCTAAAAAGCAAGCTAGAAAGTTATATACATACGCCAAAGAGCAATTGGATTTAATAAAAAATCCTAGAGTAAGTGGTTCCGAAGAAAATAAAAATAGTGATATTCAGTCAGTTGTTGAAGAAGTTGCAACGGAAGAAGTTACTAATTTTGCAGAAATTCTTCCAACTACAACCTATTCTTCCTATGAGGACACTAATTTAGAAGGCACCTCAGGTGAACGAAAATTAAGTGAACTATCGCAAGATGAATTATTTGAAAAACTTCAAAACTATAAAAAATTACTTGATAATGGTCTTATTCTTCAAGGAGAATATGATAATTATAAAAAAGAAATTTTGACACACATGTAATTTTTTCTTTTTAAATTAATAAAATACCTCCAAATTTTTTCGGAGGTATTTTTTTTGATTATTCTAAAAAGTAAGAAATAAATTATTTTTTATCTATAATAAATGTTTTTTTAACGATTATTTGATTGTCTACATTAGAGTATAAAAATAATGTGTAATATTTGATCAATTAATTTATAA
>Ga0114971_10001141_pt1 | contig 17903 bp, 16 predicted proteins | sample M_140625_MF_Meta_FD_87320 | JGI IMG/M metagenome (GOLD analysis project Ga0114971, IMG submission 87320) | Freshwater microbial communities from Lake Montjoie, Canada to study carbon cycling - M_140625_MF_MetaG | ecosystem: Environmental > Aquatic > Freshwater > Lake | place: Lake Montjoie...
AAGAAGAAAAACAGCGGTTGCTCGCGTTTACATGTCAAAAGGTAGCGGGAAAATCGTTGTGAATAAAAAAGAAATGAAGGTAATGTTTCCAATTGATGTACTTCAAGGAAAAATCAACCAACCATTTATTTTAACAGATACTGTTGGTCAATTCGACATCAAAGTAAATGTAATGGGTGGTGGAATTAATGGTCAAGCTGAAGCAATTCGTTTGGGTATTTCCAGAGCGCTTGTTGAGTTATCTGCAGATTACAAACCATTATTGAAAGCAGAAGGCTTGATGACACGTGACCCGAGAATGGTTGAACGTAAGAAACCAGGTCAACCGAAAGCACGTAAGAAATTCCAGTTCTCGAAACGTTAATTTTCAAGGATTTGGTTGTTTAGCATCCAAACGTCGGAGTACCTACAATCCTTGGTTGTCCCTCCTTCGTTGCTTAACTCATTATATTAGGAACGTAAACAAAAACAAAATATGTCTAAATTAAAATTTGAAACTTTATTAGAAGCAGGTGTTCACTTTGGTCACTTGAAAAGAAAATGGAACCCAGCAATGGCTCCATACATTTTTGAAGAGAAAAAAGGAATTCACATCATTGACTTGAACAAAACGATTGTTCATTTAGATCAAGCATGTGCAGCAATGAAACAAATTGCTAAATCTGGTAAAAAAATACTATTCGTAGCGACAAAAAAACAAGCGAAAGAACTCGTTTCTGAGCGTGTTGCTAAAATCAATATGCCTTTCGTTACAGAACGTTGGACAGGTGGAATGTTAACAAACTTCCAAACCACACGTAAGTCCATCCGTAAAATGGCCATGATCGACAAAATGAAGTTAGATGGTTCATGGGAGACATTAAACAAACGTGAGAAATTATTCAAAACTCGTCAAAGAGAGAAGTTAGAAAAAACGTTTGGTTCAATCGCTGACATGACTCGTCAACCAGCGGCAATATTCATCGTTGATATCTTAAAAGAACACATCGCATTAGCGGAAGCTCGTCGTTTGAACATCCCTACTTTTGCTATGGTGGATACAAACTCAAATCCTAAGTTAGTTGACTTCCCTATTCCATCGAATGATGATGCAACTAAGTCAATCGCATTAATCATGGACAATATCTGTGAAGCTATTCGCGAAGGACTAGAAGATCGTAAAAACTTGAAAGCAGGTGAAGAAGGAGCCGATCCTACTGCACCAGTTGTTGAAGCAGCTCCAGTTGTTGAAGCAGCAGCAGTTGTCGAAGCAGCACCAGTTGTAGAAGAAACTCCAGTAGTTGAAGCAGCTCCAGTTGTTGAAGAAGCACCAGTTGTTGAAGAGGCTCCAGTTGTTGAAGCAGCAGCAGTTGTTGAAGAAACTCCAGTAGTTGAAGAAACTCCAGTTGTGGAAGAAGCAGCAGTTGTGGAAGAAGCAGCGGTTGTTGAAGAAACTCCAGTTGTTGAAGAAGCAGCAGTTGTGGAAGAAGCAGCAGTTGTTGAAGAAACCCCAGTTGTTGAAGAGACTCCAGTTGTTGAAGAAACAACTGCAGCAGAAGAAACAACAGCAAATACAGCAGAATAATTAATTTTTAAAATAATAGATCATGGCAATTACTGCTTCAGATGTAAATAAATTGCGTCAACAAACAGGCGCTGGAATGATGGACTGTAAAAACGCATTGGTTGAAGCTGATGGTGATTTTGAAGCAGCAGTTGATATTCTTCGTAAAAAAGGACAAAAAATTGCGGCGAAACGCGGTGACAATGATGCGAAAGAAGGTGTGATTATTGCACAATCTTCCGCTGATGGAAAGTCAGGTGTTATTCTTGGCTTAAATTGTGAAACTGATTTCGTTGCTAAAAATGATGGTTACGTTGCAATGGTTCAATCTTTAGTGGACATCGCTTTGGAAAAACTTCCTACAACTGTAGAAGAATTAAAAGCGCTTCCTTTTGATGCACGTTTGTCAGTAGAAGAGAAAATTATAGAGCAAGTGGGCGTGGTTGGAGAGAAATTAGATCTTTCTGTTTATGCAGTGATCAACGGAAACTTTGTTGCTGCTTATAATCACCCTGGAAACCAATTGGCAACTTTGGTTGGATTGAGTTCTAGTACTGCTGGTGATATCGCAGAAGCTGGACGTCAAGTTGCGATGCAAATTGCAGCAATGAATCCAATCGCTATTGATAAAAACGGTGTTGATGCTCGTACAATCGAACGCGAAATTGAAGTTGGAAAAGATTTGGCTATCCAAGAAGGAAAATCTGCTGATATGGCAGAAAAGATTGCTTTGGGCCGTCTAAATAAATTCTTCCAGGAAAATACCTTATTGAGTCAAGCGTTCGTTCGCGACAACAAAATGACGGTAGAACAATTCTTAAACAGCACAGAGAAAGATTTAACAGTCACCGACTTTAAACGATTCTCCTTAAGTTAAAATAATTAAAAAAAAAGCTATCGTTTGATAGCTTTTTTTTTGTGATTAAATTTACCTAACTAAACGATTTGTATATTTGCTCAATCCTATTCCTATGACCTATAAACGTATCCTTCTAAAATTAAGTGGCGAATCCCTAATGGGTGCTAAACAATTTGGAATTGACAATCAACGAATCAATAGCTATGCAGTTCAAATTAAAGAATTGCACGAAATAGGAGTTGAAGTAGCTATTGTCATCGGAGGTGGGAATATCTTTCGCGGTGTACAAGCCGAAGAAGGTGGTATGGATCGGACACATGGGGATTACATGGGGATGTTAGCCACCATGATTAACTCCATGGCGTTGCAATCAGCTTTGGAATCTAACGGTGTTAAAACACGCTTACTTTCAGCAATCGAAATGAAAGAAATCGCTGAACCTTTCGTTCGTCGTCGTGCCGTTCGTCATTTAGAAAAAGGTCGCGTTGTTATCTTCGGCGCAGGAACAGGAAATCCGTTCTTTACAACCGATTCCGCAGCATCTTTAAGAGCAATAGAAATTAATGCAGAGGTTATTTTAAAAGGGACGCGTGTAGATGGAATTTACACTGCAGATCCTGAAAAAGATAAAACAGCCACAAAATATGACCAGATTTCCTTCGATGAAGTCTATTCAAAAGGTCTAAATGTCATGGACCTCACTGCATTTACCTTATGCAAAGAAAATAATTTACCCATTATCGTTTTTGATATGGATACACCTGGAAATTTAATGAAATTAATGTCCGGTGAAAAAGTAGGAACAATCGTTTGTAATTAAAAAAAGATGACGGAAGAACTAACAATGATTTATGATGACTTTAAGGTTTCAAATACAAGAACCTTAGGTCACTTAGAAATTGAACTCACTAAGATTCGCGCTGGTAAAGCTTCCCCGGCCATGCTTGGCGGTGTGATGGTTGACTATTATGGCACCTTGACTCCACTCCAACAAGTTGCTAATGTAAACACCTCAGATGCACGAACAATTTTGGTTCAACCATGGGAAAAAGCCATGCTAAACGAAATCGCACGTGGAATCATTAATTCAAATCTTGGATTGAATCCACAGAATAATGGTGAACAATTAATCATTACCGTACCCCCTTTAACTGAAGAACGTCGCCGCGATTTAGTAAAACGTGCGCGAGGAGAAGCAGAAAATGCTAAAGTTGGAGTACGAAACAATCGGAAAGACTCCATTGACATGGTGAAAGAATTGAAAAATGAAGGGCTTTCTGAGGACATGGCAAAAAGCGCAGAGGAAGAAGTTCAAAAAATCACTAACAGTGCCATCAAAAAGATTGATGACTTGATTGAAATCAAAGAAAAAGATATCATGACCGTTTAATCGGATTCATTCATATACATAAAAAAAGACCGGCATTCGTTGGTCTTTTTTCGTTTTAGGACATTGCCTGAATGATTTCTTCTTTGCTCAAACTTACATGTAAACTAATCTTTCCTTGGGCGGCCAGTAATAAAGGTATCGATTGGTCCAAACACAATTCCAAGTCATGAGACGATAACACTATACATTTGCTTTTTTCACGCGCTAGGCGCAGCAATAACTCAAGTAACTTTTTTCGATTGATGTAATCCAAGAAAGCCGTTGGCTCATCCAATAATATTACTGGAGTTTCCTGCACAAATGCTCTTCCCACAGCACAAAGTTGACGCTCTCCATCGCTGATTTCATTACTAAATTTTTCAAGCAAATGTTCGATGGACAAATCACAGGCTACGTCTTGAATAATTTGCCAATCTGCAGGATCTAATCGACCGAATAAATCAGTGTAAGGTGCTCTTCCCAATGCCAAGTAATCTTTCACTTTTAAGTACTCAACACCTTCAAAGCGAGTGTCCACTAGGGAAATAGTTTCTGCTATTTCTTTGGTGTTCATGCCTGAAATAGATTGACCATTGAAGGTGATTTCTCCTGCCAATTTTTTTTGAAGACCTGCCATGGTTTGAATAAATGTCGATTTTCCAATCCCATTCCTGCCGACCAAAGCATACACGTTTCCAACTTCTAATATCATATTCTCAGCGTGTAGTATTTCACGTTGATAACCAATGCTCAGCTCTTTTAATTGAATCATCTCAGTTTACGCATTAATAAGAACACAATAAATGGAGCGCCAATAATGGAAGTTATCGCGTTCAAAGGAATACTTATGTGTCCTTCTAAAACTTGAATAAACGCATCAGTCAAAAGAAGAAAAATAGCGCCAATGAAGCAATTTCCAATGATCAAATAACGGTGGTTCGACGTTTGAAATAATATCCTCGTTAAATTTGGTATCGCAATTCCAACAAAGGCTATTGGACCACAAAAAGCGGTGATTAGTCCGGCAAACAAAGCCGTCAACAACAAGATAAACATGCGTATTGATTTTATCGATAAGCCCAATAAGACAGCGGACTTCTCCCCTATTACGAGCATGTTTAAGGGCTTGACTAATAAGAACGATGATGCGATTCCTACTGAAAAAATGAGAAAAATGAATCCCAGTTGTCCAAATTCTACGTGCTGGAGCGAGCCCATGGACCACATCGTATAGGATTTCAAGGATTCTGCACCCGCAAAGGATTCCAATATGGAGACAATGGCAGAGGTGAAACTTCCAAACATTAATCCAACCAACAATAAGGAAATCTGGGATTTTAAGCGCTGTGCGACAGCCATCATGAGCAGTCCAGCAGCAAATGCGCCAATTAAAGCTGTTCCGATTAAACCGAAATTCGACTGAAAAAACTGAACAGAGGTCATTAAACTGAGGGCAATCAGTAAACTTGCCCCTGAATTAATCCCTAGGACATAGGGTCCTGCTAATGGATTTTTAAACAAGGTTTGCATCAACATTCCCGACAAGGATAATCCTGCTCCTGCGAACATTGCCATGAATAAACGTGGGATTCTAAATTCCCTCACCAGCACATGCGCGGTATTTTTCTCTTCGTAATTCCAAAAGGAATCAAAGAAAGAAGCAAATGAAATCTCAATTTGACCTGCCATTAAATGGAGGTACATTGCTATTGGTAAAAAACATAGCAAACAGAACATCATCCATTTTAAGCTCCAGTCTTTCATTTTACTTCTTGATAAAAATGAAGGTTTTTGGTTGTTTTTCCCGCTGCAATTTGCACAAGATCTTCCATTAACCAATCTGGACGTAAGGTACTCAATTCCCAATACTTATTGCTGTTGTGCGTATAACAAAATATACTGGAGTTATTGAAAAAAGGCAAGTATTTAGCCTTTGAATGAACGCGAATGATTTCCTTTTTTGTGGGAAATCCTGGATTCAACCAAATTTTCACCTTTCCCCCGTCCTTCATGATTTTCTCTCTGGAATACGCTACACTTCCTGTACCTTTTGTTTGATGATACACGTAATTCAAACCTGCGCTCCTAAAAATCTCCGCCATAAAACTTTCGCCCGCTGGGGCATACCAAAAATCACCCGTTACGTTTCCTGAAATCATTTCGCTTGAAACTATCTTGGAATTCTTTGAACGACTATACGCAACTTCAATGGTACGAAATAACTGAATTGCCTCTGGGACTTTTCCACTTAAAACACCAAATAGCAATACCCATTCCGCCCTGCCTAATGCCGTTTGCTCTCTCCAATCAAAATTTGGAATACAGTGAATGCCTAATTTTTTCAAGCGTTTTTCTTGAGAAAATGAGCCTGAGAAGGCACTGTAAATCACATATTCAGACTTCGAACTCAGCAATTGATCCACGGACATGGATTGTTCATTTTGCAGTTCTACAATCTGTTTTTGCTTGAATCGTTTTTGAACATTTGAACTGTAGACATAACGAATATCTGTGATTGCCGCGATGCGTTTCTCTTCATTTAATGCCGATAACATACCGATATGAGTAGCAGACAAGACCGCTAAATCATTAGCTGGAGAGGAAATATTCAATTGAAATCGTTCGTTCTTCCGATCTGGATGTTGAATGCGAATCAGATAACCATTGTTCGTTTTGAAAACACTTAAATATGTACTATAGCGACAGAGGTTCGCTTCTTTAGATTCCGATTGTTGACTCTGTTTTGCTTGACGCGAACAAGAAGCAAGTATCACCAAAAGAATGACCAAGAAAAACCTCATCTAGTTAATATTGTTCAGATTCATTCGGGAAGTCTCCAGACTGCACATCTTTAATATATGCTTGGAAAGAATCCATCATTTGCTCGTGCAAATTATTGTACTTACGTAAAAAACGTGGATTGAATTCATTATTAATTCCTAACATGTCGTGCACCACAAGAACTTGTCCATCGACGCCATTTCCCGCTCCAATACCAATAATTGGAATGCTCAACATTTGCGCGACTTTTTCAGCCAATTGTGCAGGTATTTTCTCCAAAACAATTGCAAAACATCCCACTGCCTCTAAAGCCTTCGCGTCTTCGATTAAGCGTTGCGCCTCTTCGTCTTCTTTCGCTCGTACTACATACGTCCCGAATTTATAAATGGACTGTGGTGTTAATCCTAAATGTCCCATGACAGGAATTCCAGCCGTTAAAATCCTTCCGATTGATTCAATGATTTCTTGTCCACCCTCTAATTTAACCGCGTGTCCACCAGATTCCTTCATGATTTTAATCGCACTTGAAAGTGCTTCTTTTGAATTTCCTTGATAGGAACCAAATGGCATATCCACGACAACTAATGAGCGCTTTACAGCGCGCACAACAGACGAGGCATGATAAATCATTTGATCTAAAGTTATCGGTAAGGTTGTTTCATGTCCAGCCATCACATTGGATGCAGAATCTCCGACTAAAATCACATCGATTCCAGCTTCATCCACAATGCGCGCCATCGAAAAGTCATAGGCCGTAAGCATCGATATTTTTTGACCGGCACTCTTCATTTCATGAAGGGTATGCGTCGTTACTTTTTTTACGTTTGAATGAACTGACATAGTTTCGTTTATCCAGCCGATGAAATCCAAAAGGATCGTACAATCAGCTTCTTTTAAGTAAAATTAAGGCTTAATCTTTGAATCTACTAATTCGTAAATGTTGTGGTCGATTTACAAGGAATTCAAATACGAATCTACGTTTGATTGAATGCGGCGCTTAATATCAGATGTTTCTGATTTCACAAATGCATTTCCGGTGATTTTCTCGTAAAGTTCAATGTAACGATCCGTGATTGTTTGAACAAATTCATCCGGCATAAATGGCATTTGTTGTCCGTCTAATCCTTGAAAATCGTTTTCAATCAACCATTGACGAACGAATTCTTTCGACAATTGCTTCTGCGCTTCTCCATTGGCTTGTCGTGTCTCGTAACCTTCTTTGTAAAAATACCGCGATGAATCCGGTGTGTGAATTTCGTCTATCAAAATCACTTCCCCATTGCGCATTCCGAATTCGTATTTTGTGTCTACTAAAATCAATCCACGTGCTGCAGCCATTTCCGTTCCTCGCTGAAATAACGCACGTGTATACCCTTCCATTTTTTCATAAATCGCTTGCGGAACGATTCCTTTCGAAAAAATGTCTTCTCTGGAAATATCTTCGTCATGTCCTTCTTCCGCTTTCGTTGCCGGAGTAATGATCGGCTCTGGGAATCGGTCATTTTCCTTCATGCCTTCTGGTAGAACTACCCCGCACAACATGCGTTTTCCCAATTTATACTCTCTCGCTGAATGTCCAGCTAAATACCCACGAATCACCATTTCTACACGAACTGGCTCACATGCCAAACCGACTGCTACACTTGGATCAGGAGTAGCGACAAGCCAATTGGGTACGATGTCCCTTGTTGCTTCTAAAAACATCGTCGCTACTTGATTGAGCACTTGTCCTTTGAACGGAATTCCTTTCGGTAAAATATGATCGAATGCAGAAATTCGATCCGAAGCAACCATGACTAACAACCCATTATCCAAGGTGTAAACATCACGTACTTTCCCGTGATAAACATTCGTTTGTCCCTTGAAATTAAAATTTGACTCTGTTATTGCGTTCATGCTTGTTTCTCTTTTAGTTCTTTTTGTGTCTTTGCTTCTATTTCTGCTTTATCGAATGCTTCGATAATTTTCTTTACCAATCGGTGTCTAATGATGTCACTTTGTCCCAAACGAATCACGCTTATTTCATCCACATCCTTCAACACATCCAAAGCGTATGCTAATCCGGAACGCTGTTTACTCGGTAAATCAACTTGCGTCATGTCACCAGTTATAATGAATTTCGCTGTCATTCCCATACGTGTCAAAAACATCTTCATTTGCATTTGAGTCGTGTTTTGAGCTTCATCCAAAATGACAAATGCTTTATCCAACGTTCGTCCACGCATGAACGCAAGAGGTGCTATTTCTATCACACCAAATTCAATCATGTCTGCTAATTTCTCTGCTGGAATCATATCCCGTAGAGCATCGTACAGTGGCATTAAATACGGGTCGAGTTTCTCTTTTAAATCCCCGGGGAGAAAGCCAAGATTCTCACCTGCTTCGACAGCTGGCCTCGTTAAAATGATACGTTTGACTTCTTTCGCTTTGAGAGCTCTCACAGCCAATGCAACAGCGGTATATGTTTTTCCAGTACCTGCAGGTCCGACAGCAAAAACCATATCGTCTTTATCAACCGCTTGAACCATTTTCTTTTGGTTAACAGTTCGTGCCTTAATTTTTGCGCCACCGTTACCATGCACTAAAATCTCGGATCCATCGTCTGTGGACAGCATTTTTGAACCATCATCGAGCATCAAATTGTCGATGTTATTCTCCGTTAAATGATTAAATATTTGATAATGCTGAGTAAGTAAGTTGAATTTACGTTCAAACTCATCCATCACTTCTTCGTCACCAATTAGGGATATCATATTTCCCCGTGCGGTAATTTTAAGTTTCGGGAAGAATGTTTTGATGTGACGAAGGTTTACATCATTTACTCCAAAGATCTCTGCCGGATTCAATCCGCTAATTTCAATATGTCGATTTCCTGTATTCAATTTATTTTAGTGTATGTTCAAGGGTGATACTCTTATTTAGATTACTTTTGGTAAAATTATAAATTTCTGCGGACACTGATTTCTGTTTGACATGCAAATCGTAACACTTACTTCAGATACTGGACTTCAAGACTACTATGTGGCCGCTATGAAGGGTGCCATTTTAAATCAAATGCAGCAACCGACGATTATCGACATCTCACACAATATTCGTCCTTTTGATGTAGCTAACGCCGCTTTTCAACTACGTTGTTGTTACCAAGACTTTCCAAAAGGAACGATTCACATCATCGGTGTGGATAGCGAACCCATCCTAACAGGAGAAAAAACAAGCTTTCCTACCATCATGTTATTCAGAGGGCAATTTTTTATTGCGAATGACAATGGATTCTTCGGTTGTTTTTTAGATGAGGAGCATCCAGATGAGATATATCAGTTCACGGACATTTTGAACCATCCTGAAATGGTCAAGTTTCCAACGAAAAATTGCCTAATTCCACTTGCTAAAAGGATTGCCGCAGGTGAATCGATTGGCAGTTTTGCGAGTCCAACCACTGCATACAAGCGTGCTTTCATGCAAAAACCAGTCATTGAACATTTAATCATTCGCGGTAATGTTATTCATATTGATGGTTATGGAAATTTAATCACGAATATCAGTAAGTCAGATTTCAATCGTTTTGGTGAAAAAACACCATTCACGATTAAATATTTGAACAAAGAATATTATATCGACGAAATCAATGAAACCTACAACAACGTCACCATGGGTGAACGAGTGGCCTTGTTCAATAGTAGTGGACTGCTAGAAATCGCCATAAACAGAGGAGCAAATGGCAGTACTGGTGGAGCAAATAAACTTTTTGGCATGAGGCAAGGGGATCCTGTTCATGTGGAATTCACACCAAAAGGCTCCAAAGAGGACATTGAATCATTATTTGATTAGTCCAATGATTACCCGAATTGTTAAGCTCGAATTTCAAGAAGATCGTCTCCAAGCATTCTTAGATCACTTTGAAGAAGTCAAATGGTCAGTGGCTTCGTTTCCCGGTTGTAAAGGAATGAAATTGATGCAGGATATTAAAAATCCTTGTGTAATCATGACTTACAGTCACTGGGAAAATGAAGAAGCGCTAGAAAATTACCGCCTATCTCCCCTATTTCAATCCATCTGGCCAACCATTAAACCATGGTTCTCAGCAAAACCCGAAGCATGGAGTTTAAGTGAATACTTCGATGGATTTCAATGACTTAAATACACTGAAAGGCAAAATAATTCACTTTTTTTTGGATAATCAGTAATTAAGTCTACCTTTACCCAAAATTAATTTATTACAAAATGAGTAGAGGAACAGTAAAGTTCTTTAATGAATCTAAAGGATTTGGATTTATTATCGAAGACGACACGAACAAAGAGTATTTTGTTCATGTAACAGGATTAATCGACAAAGTCAAAGAAAACGACGAAGTTGAGTACGATTTACAAGAAGGTCGTAAAGGTTTGAATGCAATCAATGTAAAAAAAGCATAGTAGTACATTCTCATCATTAAAATCCCGCCTCTCGCGGGATTTTTTTTTGAATATACTTTTCAAAAAAATTCGGTTGAAAGGAAAAATTGCCCCTGTTCATCGTACGTGGAAAATCCTTATTTTTGAGGACTGAAAAATTCATATGCGCGCACTCTTTTTTAAAGAAATCAATAGTTTTCTTAGTTCCGTAATTGGATACGTATTTATCCTCATTTATTTGATAGCATCTGGATTATTCCACTGGGTGCTAACATATAACACAAATCTATTAGAAGGAACAGAAGCGGATATGATTCCCTTCTTCAATTTATCCCCCGTTATTTTCTTTATCCTTATTCCAGCAATAACCATGCGCTCGATTGCGGAAGAACGACGGACTGGAACCATCGAACTTTTATTAACGCGTCCCATTTCGGACTTCAAACTTATCTTCGCGAAATATTTAGCGGGAGTTGCATTGCTCGTGATAGCTATTATTCCAACCATTATTTATTTCATTTCCATGTATTACTTGGGAAAACCTTCGGGAAATATCGATACAGGTGCCACTATTACCTCTTATGTCGGACTGATTTTGCTCGGTGCAGTATTTGTTTCCATTGGAATTTTTGCGTCCTCACTCACCAATAGTCAAATTGTTGCGTTTATTCTAGCAATGTTCATGTGCTGGGTATTCTATGATGGATTTAATTTATTGGGGAATTTTAGTCAATTTGGTGAACTTGACTACTTTATTAAATACGTTGGCATTGCCTTCCATTATGATTCCATTAAAAAAGGTGTGATCGATTCTGGTGATATCATCTACTTTGTCTCTCTAAATTTATTGTTCTTATTTGCCTCACTCACGGTGATTAAAACATTGAAAAAATAACATGAAGAAGAATCTCACAAAAGGACTTTTCAACTGGACGGTTCTCGCACTTGTCGCTGTGGCGATTGTTTTAGTGAACATCATTGGCTCCCTCATCTATTACAAAATAGATATGACCAAAGACCAACGTTATTCATTGGCAAATAGCACCGAGCTTTTCTTATCGAATAAGGATAATTTTGAAAATAGAATTAGTATCCAAATCTATTTAGAAGGCAATATGCCTTCGGAAATCAAGCACTTTCAAACCGCATTAAAAGATAAACTACAAGATTTTAAACGCATCGCTGGAAACCGCATTGAATATTTATTCACGGATATCAACGTTGGATCAGAAGAAGAAGTCAATGCCATGCGCGCACAATTGTACGATAAAGGAAAAGGAATTATGCCCTTGGAGATAACGTACATGAAAGACGGGACGCAAAGTAAAGTGATGTTATTTCCCGGTGCGATCATGAGTTATACCGTGAATGGAATCACCAAAGAAAATATGGTTCAATTTCTGCCAGGTACACAACCTGGACATCCAAATAGCCTTGAGGATATGGCGGAGATTATGGAGACCTCTCTGAATAACTTGGAGTATAATTTGGTTTCAAGTATGCGCCGTTTAACTCAAGTCAATAAACCCAGAATTGCATTCATACAAGGACATGGGGAATTGACGTATCAACAAACCATGCGAGTAAGAGCATTACTAGCTCCATATTTTACGCTTTCGGATGTCAATTTAAAAGATTCCATCGCCGCATTAAACGACATTGATGGAGTCATCATCGCAAATCCACGCGTGCCCTATTCAGATAGCAGCTTGTATATCCTAGACCAATTTGTCATGAGAGGCGGGAAATTAATGGTGTGTATGAACACCCTTGGTCACGATGAAGATACGCTTATGGCACGTGGAATGACTCATTCCATGCGAAGGAACCTCAAGTTAGATCGATTGTTATTTGATTACGGAATCAAAATTCATGAAAACTACATGATGGATGTCCAATGTGCACCAAAAATCGTTCCCTTTGCTGAATCGACTTTTATCCCTTGGTTTTTCCACGTGATGGCCACTCCTTCCAAACATCCGATCACGCGCAACGTAGATCCAATTTTACTGAAATATGCCAACGAAGTAAGTTTTGTGGATTTACCAAACCTGAAACAAACAAGTTTAATCACCTCATCACCTAATTCGGTTCCTTCTGGATTACAACCATTCGTAAACCTCGGATTACCTTTGAATTACGGGAAATCGCCTAAATTGGTCGATAATCCTGAGGATCCCATTAATAAACTATGCTTAGGTGGAATGGTTGAAGGATATTTTAATTCCCATTATAACAATCGACTTCCGCCAGAATTCGTGAAAAATTTACCAAAAAAATACGCTTTCCAAGCTAAAAGTCAGAAGGAAGGGAAGATTTTAGTCATTGGAAATGGTACTTTCTTTGCCAATACATATGACTCCATGCCCAATCCGAAAGGATTGAATTACTTATACCGTCCAAATGGATTTAATGAGTTAAAAATGGATTTGGACTTATACCAACGTCGGATTTCTCTTTATTATGGGAATCAAGAATTTTTCCAAAATATGGTTGATTACATGATGGGGGACAATTCCGTACTGGACATCCGTAGTCGTCAGATTGATATCAAAGAAATTGACAAAGAAAAAGTGAAAAAATTTGCTGGATTCTACAAAACCATAAACATGTTGTTGCCACTGGGAATCGTCATCCTATTAAGCATTCTCATGAATTTCATTCGAACAAGACGCTACGCTAGAAAATAAGAACCCATGAAAAAAATAATCATTCTACTTTCGTTAGTTGTTTCGCTTGTCCTACTTGGATGGTTTGCTCTTGATTTAACCCGTAAAGATGGTATTTCAGACTCTGAATACATTGAGTTTGCTGTAACAGATACTAATTCAGTATCTAAAATCATCATTTCAGATGCTTTTTCTAACACCTTCACCCTCGTCAGAAATGAAAATGAATGGACTGACAAAAATGGCGGATGTATTATGCAATCCAGTGCGCATTACATTTTGGAAGCCCTTGGCAATATCTCTTTGAAAGGATACTTATCGGAAAAAAGTCACAAACAATTCATCAAATTGATGTCCGCAAGTCATACGAAAGTGGAGATATTTCAGGATGGTGAATGGACAAAAACTTGGTACATCGGTCCCTCATCACAGGATCACAATGGACAAATCATGCTCCTAGAAACTTCAGAAGATGGAAAAAGTGCCAATCCTGTCATGATGCAAATCAAAGGAATGAATGGCATCATCGAACCACGTTTTTTTGCAGATCCTAGAAAATGGGCTTGTACCAATATTTTTGAATTGGAAATGGATCAAATTGCCCGTGTAGATGTCAAATATCCAAAAGAAGCTTACCGTAATTTCAACATTACCGCTAGAGGAAATCATTTTAGTTTGACACAAAACGGCAAGAAAATTCCATCGGTTGACACCCTAAATATTTACCGCTATTTACAAGGTTATAAGAAAATTCACTTCGAATTAGCAAATTACGAACTCACTACAAAACAAGTGGACAGCCTCAAACACAGCGTCCCTTTCTGTGTGCTTTCTGTTAAAGAAAAACAAGGGAAAGCAACAAAATTACGGATGTTTAAAATCGCCTCTAAGGAGGGTCAACGCAACGAATTTGGCCAAATGGAAAATATGGACATGAATAAGTTCTGGTGTCAATTACCAAATGGTGAATTCGTAAAATGTCAGTATTTTGTATTCAATCCCCTCATCATGGGACATGTTTTCTTTCCAGGAATGGAGTTGGTTTTTCCTAAAGAATTAAAATCCGCTAGTTAATCGATTTAAGATATAGAAAAGGGCATTTTGGTTGTAATGAGGAGTAGAAGAAATTTGTAAACCATTTCTTTTCAACGGATTTTTTCTTTCTTATTGAATAAGCAACTAAATCGTGTTGTTTTGCGTTAAAACACTACCTAAACTGACGAGTAACGCTCATGCGCTTTTTTATCACGGTATTTTTCTTTGTGTCCGCATTTCTTACGAAAGCGCAAACACCCACCGCAAACTTTACTGCTACTCCGTTAGTGGTCTGCGTTGGAGTGCCGGTTAACTTTACAAATACCTCTTCACCAAATGGTGCAAACGCCATCGTTGCCAATGCATGGGATTTCGGTGACGGGGCATTATCTGCGCTCACGAGTCCTTCGCATGCCTTTAGTACGGCTGGCACATTTACTATCACTTTGGTTGTAACAAATGCTGTTGGAACGGTAGATGCCGAAATCAAAACAGCATATATCACCGTAAATCCTTTACCAATCGTAGCGTTCTCCATAAATGGACTCGGTTGTACGGTTCCATTAACAATCTCCTTCACCAATAGCTCTTCAAATGGAGCAAATGTCAGTAATGCATGGAATTTTGGAAATAGTCAAAATTCAAGTTCCGCGAATCCACCAAATATCACCTATAATACAGCAGGGAATTACACCATCACCTTGAATGTCACGAACACGAGCACCTCTTGTGTTGCCTCAAGTTCTCAAAGCATTCAAGTAGCAAATTTCCAAACTGGAATCAATGCACCTACGTATGGTTGTGTTGGTCAGCCCGTAAGCTTTCAGGACAACTCTACGGCTGGAGCCAACTCTTGGAGTTGGAATTTCGGTGGACAAGGAACTAGCAGTTCAGAAAATCCTTCTTTTGCGTTCAGTGCTCCTGGTACGTATACCGTTCAATTAACTTCGCAAAATACGAGCTCTGGATGTACTTCGACTATCACTCAACCCATCACCATTCAAGCCAATACAAACCCGATATTTAGTGCAAATCCAACTGCTAATTGTGCGCCTGGATCCATTCAATTTACGAGTAATACAACGATTCCTGGAACGTATGTTTGGAACTTCGGAGATGGTCAAACCTATACAGGATTAACTCCGCCACCTCATGTTTATACGCAAAGTGGCTTGTACGATGTCACGCTTAGTTTAACAACTGCAGCAGGATGTACTGGTTCAACTACCTTAAATGATTACATCAACATGACCAATGTCGAAGCTGGATTCTTCGCTTTAGACACCGCAGGATGCGACCCACTCGTTGTCAATTTCATTGACACCTCCTTCACGCCCTCAAATCCCATCGTTTCTTGGCAATGGAACTTTGGAAATGGACAAACTTTCAACGGACATTTTCCACCAGCACAAACCTATCAAGTCGGTGTTTATGATGTAAGCTTGATCATCACCACACAATCAGGCTGTACAGATACGATCATTAAAAATGATTATGTAACTGTCGGACATATCGACTCCGTTCATTTTACCTACACCCCATTGATAGCCTGCTCAAACGATGATGTAATTTTTACGAATTCAACGTACATCTCCGTCCCGCATAATACAAATGAAGTCACTTACTTTTGGGACTTTGGTGATGGAACTTCCATTGATGAGAATCCAACACACCAATTTGAATCGGACACCGGATACTTCGATGTCATGTTTATTGCTGACTTTAGAGGTTGTAAGGATACGTTTATCGTCGAAGACGCCGTATATATTCTCGCGCCGATCGCCCAATTTACGCCAAGTGCATTTCTATTTTGTAATCCGAGCTCCTTTCCAGTGAATGTGACGATCGATGACAATTCCATTCATGGCGTTCTTTCGGATAATGTCGACATGCATTATGAGTTTTTTGATAACACTCCGAATGTAAATTTCACCAACGCCCAACTCGATGTCCCCAATGGCGGAAATACCAGTCATTCGTACCCGACGTATGGAACGTACAACATTGAACAGGTCATCCATAATTACACAACAGGCTGTTCCGACAGCATCACTTCAGCCATTACCATATCACAGCTCGCTAGTCAGTTCACCATGTCGAACGACACTGTTTGTAACGGGACAGCAATCAAATTAACGGATATCAGTACTTCTTGGTCGAATGGAACAACTTCCCATCTGGTAAATGATTGGTATTACAACATGGGGAATGGACAAATGATCCACAATGGTCCGAATCAAAGTTACACGTATCCGGCACCCGGAAATTATACAATCTCATTAATGGTATTGAATAGCGTTGGCTGTACTTCAACTATTACACATGCGATAAAAGTCGTCAATAAACCAATCGCTGGGATTTTTGCGGATAGTTACAATGGCTGTTCACCACTTACTGTTCCGTTTACGAATACGTCATTTAGCTTATCGAATGGACTACCACTTAGCTCATTCAGCACGAGTTTCTCAGATGACAATTCTATTTTGATCACCAATAATGTGAATCAAGCAATCGTTCATACCTTTAATGGTGTTGGCACATATTCCGCTACCATTGTCGCCACAGATATTTTTGGCTGTACTTCTCAACCTTCTGGAGTAAGCATCACTATTACAAAACCGACTGCGGACTTTGATATTGACGGTATATTCTGTGATTTGGATACGAATCAAACACTCAATGCATCATCAGGAAATAGCACACTGAGTTACGAATGGTTTTTAAATGGGAACAGCATTAGCTCAAATACGAATACCGGAGTTACCTTGACAAATCCAAACAATGGACAATTATCCAATTCACATGTGTTATCATTGGTAACTACAGATGGAAACGGTTGTAAAGACACCTTGAATCAGACCTTGGTTATGTCTACTCCTCTAGCAATTCCCAATTACTACTTCACCGGTGCCGTTCCAAATGCAAACGGAGCGTATGATTGTCCACCAATCTTTTGTCATTTTCAAGATTCATCCTTTTCTTATGGAACGTTGACTGGATGGAATTGGTCCTTTGGGAATGGGAATAACTCTATTCTTGAGAATCCATCGAATACATTGGTAACGAATGGAACGTTTGACTTAAACTTTATCGTAACAGATCAATACGGATGCACGGATGATACAACTGTACTAGACTACATTTCTATTGGCGGACCCATGGGAACGCCAAATTGGCTTCAGGGAGCAACGATTTGTGCCCAGGGAGCACTCTTTTACCTGAGTAATGTTTCCAACATCGATAGTTTGGTATGGA
>Ga0114971_10001144_pt1 | contig 17874 bp, 12 predicted proteins | sample M_140625_MF_Meta_FD_87320 | JGI IMG/M metagenome (GOLD analysis project Ga0114971, IMG submission 87320) | Freshwater microbial communities from Lake Montjoie, Canada to study carbon cycling - M_140625_MF_MetaG | ecosystem: Environmental > Aquatic > Freshwater > Lake | place: Lake Montjoie...
GGATCATAGTAAAATTTACATTGAACCCCAGGATAAGAGCATGGGTCATAAATACACTGAATATTATACTTGTACTTAATAATGTCAAACAGCACCTCCCGGTTAATATAAAACCCACAATTAAAATTGGAGTTAATCAAAATCGTGTCACTTATTTGTTTATATTCCAGGGGAGAATCTACAAAGGGTTGAATTTCTTTTAATATATTCAATAATACTTGTTCGTAAATATAATCTGTTTGAATTCCTGGTATCTCCAATTTTCCAGTATTAAATACTTTCACATGAAACTCCTTGAATGTATCATGAATTTTTATTCTTAGAATCATGACAAAGCAATTGTAAAAGGCACTCTTCTTCTTACAACGATAGCTCATAATATCTTTCTTGGAAATTCCGATTCCAATCTTTCGAATATCCTTGAACTTAATTCTTCCAGTTGGATTATCAATGCTTGTCAAAATCTGAACGTCAGTATATACCTCTTTTTTCAGTTGTTCTTCAATATAAGAAACTTCTTCTGGAGTAGTTGAATTGAACTTCATCTGCTTTTTAATAACTCCATTACTTGGTAAAGCATATGGAATAACTGGGACTTTCCAAAAGATGGTTGACAAATCTAATTCTTGATTTAGATACGCTATTTTGGATTTCGTAGAAATGTAAATCTCCGTGGCATCCGGAATGTTTGGACTACCATCTTCATGTACACTATTTTCAGAATCCGCCGACTGAGTGTCATTTGTAGCAAATTGTAATTGTGTTTCTTCTGGTTCTTCTAGTAAATCATCGCATTCTGGGTCCAAAAACTCGGCCCATTCATCGTCTATATTGTTTTTATATGCCATATAATATTTGGCGAAATGTCTTTATGTCTCTTTAAATATGTTTAATTGTAAATCAATTATTTTCTAAATGTATTTATATGTTTAGTAAAAAAACTCAAAAATCCGCAAAACCCATATCAACTTCTGTATCAAAATCTCTCCCAATTGAATATAAAACCAATATTAAACATCCTACATTACAACAAAATTTGTGTGATCCATTCACTAATTCTCCTCCCAATGAATTTATGAAGAAATTGTATACCCGCGTAGAATATTATAATGGTAGTACCTCTTTAGGAGTATATTCTAAAAGTTTTAATAAAGAATAATTTATATAATATTGGTTCTTACACTCAGGGAAATGTGTAATATTTTCAATGAAGTTCATAAACGTAGGTGTTATCATAGTCTCTTTACATCGAATAATATAATTTAAATAATATTTTATTATATTTTTTTTATCAATATTGTAATTTATGCTGATTTCCTGAATATAATTTGTCAATTTATCTAGAGGTGTTTGCTTGGAAATTTTATTATATAATGATTCCCATATTGAGTTAGCTATAATGTTGTAGTTTGTATTTAATACATTTTGATTTGACTGCATAAAATTAATCATACTTCTTATATCAGATTTGAATAATTTTTGCGTCAATTGAATAAAATGATAAGACATATTTAATTTTTCACTAGTAGCAATGTTTGTCAAAAAATGGATAATATCTTCTTCAGGTAATTGATTAAATCTAAGTTTAATAAATTCAGTTTGTAAACCTTCATCTATACGACTTATGTAATTACATATTAAACAAAATCGTACAGACCCAGAATAATTCTGAAGTAGGTATCGTAATGCTTGTTGAGCGGTTTTTGTCATATAATCTACTTCATCTAATATAACGAACTTCATACCTTCATTAAATAACGTCTTTGAATTTACAAACTGATTTAACTGGGTTCTAATAACATCTATTCCACGATCATCACTAGCATTTAAATGAATCAACAATGCTTTACATTTTTTGAAATGCTTTTCCTGATAAGCAGTAACTAGATTTATAATAGATGTCGTTTTCCCTGTACCAGGGGGTCCATAAAATAATAAATTTGGAAAATATCCTGTATCAATAATGTTTTTTAAAAGCTGTTTATTAAATGGGTCTAATACAATATCATCAAATTGAGTGGGTCTATATTTTTCTACCAATGGCACACAATCGTTATTTAAGTTCATAATACTATCTATATTTGACAACTTTTTATATAGTTAAACAAATATAATAACTATGTAAAAATAATTGAAAGAGTATTTGCTATCTATGTTTATTAAAGTATGAATAACTTACAACAAAACATGAATGGCTATTTAGAACTCTTTATTGGTCCCATGTTTTCGGGAAAAACGAGTAAACTACTCGATATATATAAACAAAATCGATTTTGTAACATACCAGTTTGTGTTATTAATTATGCCGATGATACCAGATATCATGTGTCAATGCTATCTTCTCATGATAAAGTTATGATTCCATGTATTCAAACCAAATTATTATTTGATATTTGGAATTATAATAGTGTTGAAGAACCTTTCTCCGAAAAGGCTGAGGAACATTTACAACTTCGTTCAGCAGCTGTTATTTTGATCAATGAAGGTCAATTCTTTCCAGATTTGTATGAATGTGTAGTAGATATGCTTAAAGAAAAGAAACAGGTTTATATATGTGGCCTAGATGGAGATTTTGAAAGAAAACGATTTGGTTCTATATTAGAACTTATACCTATATGTGATAATGTAACAAAACTAAAAGCTCTTTGTAGTTTGTGTAAAAATGGTACTCCTGGTATATTCTCACTTAGACTATCCAACGAAAAACAACAGATGCTTATCGGTACGGATAATTATATACCAGTTTGTAGAAATTGTTATGATGAAAATCCATAAAAAAATAGACTATATGAAAACAATTTAAATTAAACATAGTATTTAACTATAAAATCATGGAAGAGGTTTCGGTTGTTAAGCCTAAGCGTGGACGACGCACTAAAAAAGAAATTGCTATGGCAACACAGAAACAACAAGAGAATACTATTGTAAATCAAGATATAACACCGGTGATTTTAACTATTTGTGAAAATGAAGAAAATATAGTTATGAAACCACCAGCTAAAAAAAGAGGTAGAAAACCTAAAGGGGGTAAAATCGTTCAACACAATTTATCTTTTTTACCTGTAAAAGAAGAAAAACCGAATGTTATTCTACATCTTAAATGTTCTATGAAAGATATTCATCCTGGACTATCTTCAGATAATAATGATATCGAATCTTTTCATTTTACTGGTTCAAATGAATTAAATTATGATATTATTTCATCTACTAATATGACCCAATTACATAGTGGGAATAATTCTACTCTATTTCATTTAACCGAACAACCTTCTATAAAAGAAACGTTACATGAAGATACAGATTTCGATTCACATGAAACAAAAGATATTTGGAAGAAGCTTAAGATTTTGGAACATAATTTACATATAAATAATGTTTCTGAAAAGAAATCTTCCTGTTTTTGGTGTTCTTACGACTTTGATAGCCCATCTATTTATATTCCAAAGCATTTTATACAAAACTCGTATCATGTATATGGGTGTTTCTGTAGTCCAGAATGTGCCGTGGCTCACTTAATGGAGGAAAATATTGATAGTTCTACAAAGTTTGAGAGATATAGCCTTTTAAACCATATTTACACGAAAATTTATGATTACAAGAAAAATATTAAACCAGCACCTAATCCTTATTATATGTTGGAGCGTTATTACGGAAATTTGACTATTCAGGAGTACCGAGCTTTATTGAAGAGTGAAAGATTGTTTTTAATTGTAGACAAACCATTGACTCGAATTTTGCCAGAATTTCACGAGGATAATGATGAGTTTATTATTAATAATAAAATTATTCCGTCGAATAATTTCCATAATAAGAAAAAGATACAAAAAAAACCACAAACAAAACATACTATTATGAACGAACAATTTGGAATCACTGGTTAACCTATATTCTCTTTCAGTGATTAATGGTTAAGTTCCTCTTTTAGTTTTTCTTCTTGCTGTAAATTATATGTCTTGATAGACTCATCTAATTTACTACGTAACTGTTTATATATCTCTTGATTCAACGAAGTTACTGGTTTGGGTAGTGCCTTTTTTTCAGTGATTCCTAAATAATGTTTTATTACCTTAATAGCGTCATCATTATATTCTAGTAACTTTTGTTGTGCGACTTCTTCGGTATAATCAGTTTGACGCATAACCATGGATACTTTGTTGTCTATCGGTGTTTCCATTTTTATTCTATGATAAACTATTTTTTAAATCGTATTAAACAATATTTACTATTATAGAATAATACGGAGAATGTCAGAAGTCGATATTATTATAGATGAAATTAGACAGGCTGTTACCAGTGGAATTGGTAAACTTTGTTATCAATTAAAAGTTTCACAACTTAATAGTGAATTAGACCGTTGTCGCAGTGAAATGGAAAAATATAAGTCAGAATTAAATGAGGTGAAAAATCTATATATGGCTGAATTGAAGGAAAAGGAGAATATTTCTTTACAAATTCAAGAAACTATTACTCAACCCATTCATTTTACTCCTTTGTTTAAAGTGGATGCTGGAGATACTATTGTTTCTTCAAAGGAGGAGGAAGAGGAGGAAGAGGAGGAAGAGGAGGAGGATGAGGAGGAAGAGGAGGAGGATGAGGAAGATGAGGAAGAAGAGGAAGAAGGTGTTCCATTAGAAAAAGAAGCTGAGGAAGAGGAAGAGGACGAAGAAGAAGAAGAGGACGAAGAAGGGGACGAAGAAGAAGAGGTCGAAGAAGAAGAGGTCGAAGAAACGGCATTGGTAATTAAAATTGCTGATGATGAAATTGAAACAGAAAATGAGAAGGAAGAGGAAGAAGAGGAGGTATTTGAAATTGAGATTGATGATATCACGTATTATACAAATAATGAAGAAAATGGTATTATCTATGAACTAGATGCAGATGGAGATCCTGGAAAGAAGGTTGGATATTTGAAAGATGGCGAGCCATTTTTTCTATAATAATAAATGTATTTATATAATATAGTATAATATGTTGAAAGTATGTCCTCCAGCTCTTATTTATTTAGTATTCTCCTTAGTACAAATTATTATAGATATATTTAGAGGCTTTTATAACGTAGCTTTTGTTAAAAGTATTATTATGACAATGGTAACCTTTCTTTTAAATGCTTTGTGCGAAGAGAACTTGGATATTGTTGCTTGGATTATTATATTTATCCCTTTTTTTACCATGTCAATAACAACAGCTATGGTATTATATGTATTTGGGTTACAAGCAACAAAGGGAAAATTTAATTATGCCGCCATAAATTCAGCATATACGACTCCACCATCAACTCAATATACAAATGGTCCCCCGGGTGGGTCTAGTTCACCAGATTACCAAAGTGGTCCATAAATAATTTTTGAAAACGATTTAAACTCTTACGACCCATTATACTATAAACATATGTTTTCTGCTTTTTACCAAGGAGTTTTTGTAGGCTGTATGGGCCATTGGGCTTTGACTTATTATTATCCGGATGTATATCAATCTATTTTGGTACATGGATTTTATGGTCTGGTATATACTTACACTAAGTTAGAGTATTACTATACACAATATAAAAATAGATATTTACCTCCTAGTGATGAAAATGTAAATGATACATCATTCATTTCTGTTATACATAATGGAAAATGTGTAGATGTTTATCCAATGACATGTAACACTGAAATAAAAGAGCCGTTTGATTTTTTTATAGGAACGGTTTTTTCTAAAAAAGACAATATAAACTATAAGATGATTTGCCATGAATTTCTAGACAATAGCGACGAATATGAACCATGTACGTTTAAATTTATGAGTGTAACTGTTACATTACTCGATAAAAGCTATTCAATTTATCTATCTAGTCTTAATTATAGTTACTATATGGTTGGAAATATTATTAATGTTGATGTAATTTGTTATTTGTTATACGAACATTATGGTTTGGAATTAAATGTAAAAAATGTTGTCTATAAACTAGACATAATAGATCACAATATTGATGTTAAAACAATTACTCATAAAGATGCTATTTTATTTAACATGGATAGTAATTATATTATACTTTATGAAAGTGAAAATGGTGATGACATTTCTACAAATGAAATAATTGAAAACGACAACGACAATGATAATGCTTCTCTACCAGACCTTATTTCAATCGAATGAATAGATAAATAATATAAAAACAATATAAAAAAATTGAACGAATATACTTATAAATGGTAACGTTACAAACTACCATGGAAATTGATACTACCAATCAGCAAGCATTGGATAGAAAAGAGGTTCATAAGTTAGCCGATTCATGGACGATTTGGGCTCATCTTCCACATGATACTGATTGGAGTATTAGCAGCTACAGAGAGATTTTCACATTTAACTCTGTAGAAGATGCTATAGCAATTACAGAGACCTTGCCCGATGTTCTAGTGAAAAACTGCATGTTGTTTTTAATGCGAAAAGGAATCAAGCCTATTTGGGAGGATCCTAAAAATCGAGCAGGTGGATGTTTTTCCTATAAGATCACAAATAAGAATGTATATGAAGTATGGAAAGATTTAAGCTATGTTCTAGTAGGGGAAACTATTAGCAGTGAGCACAATTTTGTAACTAATGTTACTGGGATTACTATTTCACCTAAAAAAAACTTCTGTATTATCAAAATTTGGATGTCTACATGTGCGAATCAAAATCCAGGAATTATTAACTCCTCCATTAAAGAATTAACCAGCAATGGATGTCTATTTAAAAAGCATACGCCCGAATACTAAATTACAACTGTATGTAAAAGAATACAATTGTAATATATATCACAATATATCTTAATTAACTATATATTAAAGATTGTTTGATTACTTTTTTATATAATACATGGAAATACCCAAAAAAAAAACAATTTGTTTGAATATGATTGTCAAAGATGAGGCGCACATTATTCTAGAAACATTACAAAATCTATTACAGTATATCACGTTTGATTATTGGGTCATATCTGACACAGGTTCAACTGATGGTACTCAGAGTATAATACAAAATTTTTTTTCTGAAAAAAGAATTCCGGGAGAAATATTCCAAGAAACCTGGGTGGATTTTGGATTTAATAGAACAAAGGCTTTAGAACGTGCTTTTAATAAAACGGATTATATTCTTATATTTGATGCTGATGATAAAATAGTTGGTGATTTTAAACTTCCTAAGATGTTAAATAAAGATAGATATTTACTTATTTTTGGTCCAGGTTTTTCCTATGTACGCCCTTTATTGGTAACAAATAGAAAAAGATGGTGCTTTAAAGGTGTATTACACGAATGTCTATCTGACCTAGAACCAATGAATGGCGAAGAAAGAATAGAAGGAGACTACTATTTGATATCGGGTAGATCTGGAAATCGTAGTAAAAATCCTAATAAATATTTTGATGATGCTATTGTTTTGAAAAGAGCATTTATAAAAGAGCGTCTTCCTGGAGGAGATTATGGAATGGCGTGTAGATATGCTTTTTATTGTGCCCAAAGTTATAAAGATGCTGGTTCCAATTATTGGGATAATTCTATTGAATGGTATAAAAAAGTATTGACATTGGATAACTGGAGTCAAGAAAAATTTTATTCTTGTTTTACTATTGGAGAATTATATAATCATAAAAAAGAATATCAAAACGCCCTTACTTACTGGCTTAAAACGATAGAATATGATTCCGAGAGAATTGAAGGAATAGTTTCGGCAATGGAACACTGTTATTCTATAGGACAACATATTTTGGTAAATGTACTTTATAACAAGTTTAAAGATTATAATAAACATTTGCCTGGAAAATTATTTCTTCATCAAGACAAATATAACGATTTCATAGAATATTATAATTCTATCTCTAGTTTTTATACAAATGATAAATTATCCGGATATCAGTGTTGTAAAAAAATTCTTATCAACAAAATAGTATGTGATTCTTATTTATTAACTACTATATCTAATTTACAATTTTATAAAGAATTTTTAGAAGACGACCAAGATACAATTGACCTATTTTATTCTATAGATTCTATTTTATCATCTAGACTATGTCGTGATTCTAATGAAATGATAGATTCCAAATATTTTTCTTTGTGGAATACATTGTTTGAAAAAAATAAACACCATTTAACTAACTACAAAAAGGTGAATTTTAATAATCGCGAAAATGTAACAGTATTTCTCTCTATGACTACGTGTAAAAGACTTGATTTATTTAAACAAACCGTGAATTCAATATTAAATAATTGGCTAGATTTAGATAAGGTTGATTATTGGTTCTGTGTTGATGATAACTCATCAGAGTATGACCGCAAATGTATGAAAGAATTATATCCATGGGTTGACTATCATATGAAAAATGGTTCAGAAAAAGGACATCGCAAAAGCATGAATATTATATGGAATAAAATTAAAGAATTGAATCCCGTCTATTGGATTCATATAGAAGACGACTTTTTATTTCATACAAAAATGAATTACGTTTCGGATGCCATTCAACATTTGAATTTTCTAAAGGAAGAGGGTGTTAAACAGATTTTATTCAACCGTAACTATGGAGAGATCATAGAACATTATAATAATAAGGGACATATTTCTATTCCAAACAATGACTCAGTTGTCATTCATGAATGGAAACAGGGTACATTTTCTTACCAAAACTGCCATTACTGGCCCCATTATAGTTTCCGTCCTTCTCTCATAGATGTAAATACCATCTTGACATTGGGTAACTTTGATACCGAAAATCAATTCTTTGAACTAGACTATGCTAATAAATGGTTTGACGCAGGATATAAATCCGCCTTTTTTAATAAGATTACAAATAGACATATTGGTAGATTAACCAGTGAGAGAAGTACACAACTCATTAAAAATGCCTATGAATTAAATAATGAAGAGCAGTTTGTTAATAAGACAGGGAATACTAGTGAAAATATATCTATAGTTATAGTAGATGAAGTAAGAGAAAATGACATTCCTATAAAAATTATTAATTTAGATAGACGCAATGATCGTAAAGAAATAATTACGCAATTATTAACTGAAAAAAATATCACCAATTATGAATTTATAAAAGCAGTGGATGGAACCACATTAACTCCAACCATAGAATTAAAAAACTTATTTAAAGGAAATGATTTTGGAAATAGACGGGGTGTCATAGGATGTGCCATAAGCCATTTAAATCTTTGGTTAAAATTATTGGACGACCCGGAAAATGATTTTTATATTATTATGGAAGATGACTTTACACTAGCAAGTAATTTTAATGATTCATTATGCTCTATGAAAGAGGAGTTTGTTAAAAAAGAAGTAATATTTATGGGATATCATATGTTTGAGAGTAAGAGAGAAAAGGTAAAAGAAAAATATGACAATACCAAAAATATAATACATATTTCTCCATTGGACCAAGATTTATATATAGGAGGCTATTTTGCTTATTCTATTAATAAAATAGGTGCCAACAAGCTAATCAATTATATTAAACTAAATGGTATAAAACATGGTATTGATTATTTAAATAAAATTGTTCCTGATTTAAATTCATACGAATGTCAACCTCACATTGTTTTCTCTCAGTGGAATGAAGATGGAAAACCAATTGACACTGATATACAAAAAGATTATAATTCTATCGATTTTGCTGACATAGATAAGAAGCTCGCTTTTTTTGATAATGGGATGTCTGAACGTGGAACCTCTGTAGCCTTGTACGATTACGCATACTTTAATGAAAAATTGTTAGGTAATATATCTTATATTTTTTATGAAAAAAATAATCCTGTTAATAACCAGGATGTAATTAACAAATTCGAAAAACAATTTCCGGGTCGGGTATACCCCGTAAATATTTTTTCTGATATTGACAATATAATAGAACAAGAGAATATAGACATATTATATTTAATTAAATATGGAAACAATGATGGGAAATTATCTAAAAAATGTAAAAATGTAGTACACTGTGTTTTTACATGTAATGAACCTCATGGGGAAGTGTATTCTTCTATTACTCCGTGGGTCAAATGTAATAATGGGAGTTATCCATGTGTACCTCATATGATTCATTTACCAAAACATGAAGAAAATATGAGAGAAGTATTAGGTGTCCCTTCGGATGCTATTGTTTTTGGGAGATATGGTGGTTATCATCAATTTGATATTCCTTTCGTTCACCAAACTATCGTTGAATATGCTAAGATGAACCCAATGACATACTTTATTTTTATCAATACGAAACCCTTTTGTCAATCCCAACCAAATATTATTTATATAGATAAAATAATAGAACTACACGTAAAGGTATGTTTTATTAATACATGTGATGCTATGATTCACGGACGAATTGAGGGCGAAACTTTTGGATTATCGATTGCTGAGTTTTCTAGTATGAATAAACCTGTTATTACGACTAAATCAACTCTAGTAACTGGTGACAATTGTCATATAGAATTACTAGGCGATAAGGGAATAATATATAATAATAAAGAAGAACTAGTAAATATTTTTAAAAACATTAAAAAAATAAGTGAGAGCAAGACTGATTGGAATGCTTATTCCGAATATACTCCTGAAAAAGTAATGAATCAATTTAAATCTATTTATATAGACGAATTGTATAACATTACAAATTTTGACGATTTTGTTTTTAAAACGTATAAAAATGATATGCTTTCAAATAATTCTATTTGTAAAGGAAAATATTGGGAACCACATATTACAACATTTTTAAAAGAATATAGTAACTGGTTTTCTATAGAAAATATGATTGATATTGGAGCAAATTTTGGGTATCACTCATTATATTTTTCTAGAATAGCCAAGGGAACAGTGTATTCTTTTGAACCACATCCTGAAATATATACTTTATTATCGAAAAATGTAGAGCTTAATAATACGAATACGAATACGAATACGAATAATCTTACTATATTTAACTGTGCGTTAGGTAACAAAGATGATAATGTATATATGAGCCCATTAGAAAAAATAAAGGAGCAAAATATGGGTGATATACATATAAATAAAACTGTAAATAATGATGATATCACTATAGAATGTAAGTGTCTAGATAGTTTTAAGTTTAGTAATATAGATGTTATAAAAATAGACGTACAAGGATATGAATTAATGGTAATAGAGGGTGCCATAAATATATTAGAGATTCAAAAGCCATTAATTATTATTGAATTTGAACAACATCAGTTAAATAATACTGATACAAAATCTGAAGAGATAGCATCTTTTTTAAAAGAAATTGGATATGAATTATTTATGTTATCTTATAGTTATCCTTCAGATATTGTATGCGTTCATAAAACAAAACTACTAGATTTTATGATTCATTTTTCTTCCAAAATATGTAAAAATGACCTCGTCTATAAACATATTACAGGAGATATTATCATTGATAACAAAATAGTAGTAGATTATCAAGAATATGAGAATTTTATATTCATTCCTAACATGGACCAAATGGATCATGATTTATACTTTCATAAAAAGTCTATAGAAGAATGTATACAAATTGCCAGAAAGGATAGTTCTTGTAGTGGGTTTAATACACTAGGATATTTTAAAAATGATATGATTGAGTTAACAAGATCTCCTTACTTTAATTCATATACAGATGGTATTTATATAAAAAAAGAATATTACAAGTCATCATTATTAGATAATAATAATACTTCAGAAAATAATAAGATTCGTATTAAAATGCTTTGTAACTGGTGTTCCTCGGAACAATTGTGTAAAGAATGGTCTAATATGTGTGAATCTGGAAATACATGGAAAAATATAGAAATAGTTTGGGATGATACAAACATCGATTATTATGTTATTATTAATTCTCCTCCTCATGACGAGTATTATATTCCTTCCAAAACATTGGTCTTTCAAATGGAGCCTTGGGTATACGATGAAGCAAAACCATGGGGAGTAAAAACTTGGGATACATGGGCTTCACCTGATCCCAATAACTTTTTACACGTTCATAATCACGCAAGATACTTGAATGCCGTTCAATGGCAAATAACAACTCCTTTATCTGAGTTATCAAACCAATTTGACAGTCATTCAAAATTAGATAGAGTTTCTTCCATTTGTAGCCATAAAAATCAAGACGAGGGTCATATTTTACGTAATCAATTTATAAAATATATGGATCAAGAAGGATTTGGCTATATTGATGTATATGGAAAAGACAATTATCATAAGTTTACTTCATATAAAGGTCCTTTATTAAATGACGAGAAGGTTAACGGGTTTAAAAAGTATAAATACTATTTTATGGCCGAAAATAATAGCGAAGATAATTATGCTACCGAGAAAATATGGGAGCCCATTTTGTGTGAATGTGTATGCTTTTACTGGGGCTGTCCTAACTTAGAAAGCTACATCGATTCGCAGGCATTTGTTCGATTAGATTTGACAAATAAAGAAGAATCATTGCGAACTATTGTTACCGCAATGAAAGAAGATTGGTGGACTCAGAGAATACATTGTATTCGAAGAGAGAAACAAAGGATTCTTACTGAGTTGGGATTTTTTCCTACCTTACAAAAAATTATAGATGAAAGCAGGAAATCCAAGGTTATTGTGAGTCTTACAACTATTCCTAGAAGAATAGCCAATATAGAATTAACTATACGTAGCTTATTAAACCAATCTGTTAAACCTGATAAAATAATATTGAATATACCTTATACATATCATAGATTTCCAAATGAAGAGATTATTATACCAGAATCATTATTACAATTAGTTACTATAAATAGATGTGACAATGATTATGGTCCTGCTACAAAATTATTGGGTCTAGTTAATGTATCTGAAATAAAAGATAATGATATTGTTATTGTTTGTGATGATGATAGAATATATGATATTGATTTTGTATCTGAATTGATTAAAGAGAAAAGTTTGTATCCTGATTATTGTATTTGTAATACTGGGTGGGATATTGATAAAATATCTGAATATACATATACAAGAAAGTCTTTTCCAAGACATAATTATGACATAATAACGTCTGGATTTGTAGATGTATTAGGTGGATGTTGTGGCTTTGCATTATATAAAAATCAAATTCCAATTAATGATGAGTTTTATAATATAGATAAGACTAGTCCATATTTTCTTGTAGATGATATCTGGATATCTGGATTTTTGGCATTAAATAATATTAAAATATGGCACATATACTACGATACTTGGAAAGATCCAATTCGTACGAATAATGATTTAATTGATGCCCTATCTGGATTAAAAGATGAGTTAAAACAGAACATTTGTAATAAACACTGTATTCAACATTTTAGGGAAACATATGGTGTATGGAAAGATAATATAATAAATACATATGACACCAAATATGGATTAATATCTTTATATAAAAACGATGTTTTTTTTTGTGAAGCATTTAACAAAGGCATATATTGGGATGAAGATACCCTATTACTATTAAAAAAATACATAGACCCAACTCGCAATATTTTGGAAATTGGAGGACATTGTGGAACAAGCACAATTGTATATTCTTCTTTTTTACAAAATGATAGTAAGATTTATGTTTATGAACCACAAAAAAATATCTTTGACTTATTAGTTAAAAATATAAATCAAAATAAGTTACAAGATAAAATTTTTCCAATTAATAAAGGTGTCTTTTGTTATGTTGGTGATGGAAATATGAATGATATAGATTTAGATGGTGGAGGTGGTGTAGTAGAAAAACGTTATAATGAAGAAAATGATTTAGAATGTAATTTTGGGGGAATATGTCTGGGTAATGAAGGTGAAACAATCAAGTTAACCACTATAGATGATATGGAAATAGATAATATTGGATTTATCCATTGTGACGCACAGGGATCAGAAACATTCATATTTTCAAAGGCAATTACTACAATTACACGAGATAAACCAGTTATTTTGTTTGAAAATAACGTACAATGTGGAACATATTTGTATGATAATGTATGTAATAGTTATCCAGATTATAAAGAAGAAGGATTATTTGACGTTAAAAAATATTGTACGGAAGTTCTAGGATATACTACATGTATTGATAGATTCAATGGTTCAAATGATACCTTACTAATTCCATAAAAACACATATTTTTTGAAACTATAGATTCAAAAAATATAAACTAGAAACTATAAAATAATTTATTATTTATTATAAGCCTCTTCAAAATTTATATAAGGTCTATTATGTGGATCTTGTCTATGTCCTCCATTTGGTCCATTTCCATATTTGGGAAATTTATAAAGTTTTTCAATATCACCCATATGAAGAATAGTTATGTTTTTACTTTTTATAATATCATTATGAATAAAGAAACTATTCACTCCATTATTATCACAATATACCAACGAATAATTATGTTTTTCGCCTAATTTATAGAGAGATAATAATGAAGTGCCAAAATAATTTGTGTAATCCCATCCACCATTTTTATCATAAATAACTATTTTATCTTCATCTGGTAAATGCGTTCCATTATATTCACAAATAATAATATCACATGTATACATTTTTAAAATCTCTTTTAGACAATAAAAATCATTGAAATCTATATCAACCGATAATATATTAATGTTATAAGGAACATTATATTTTTGAAATAATTCTACTATATTTTCTTTCATGATAAATTCCCTTCTTAGATTTATAGTAGAACTTTCATTGGAACCATCCATTTGTAGTCCAGACCATCCATATTTTTCTCTTAGTATTCTTGTATTACATTCTTTTCCATTCTCAACACCAAATTCTACATAATATTTATCTTCATTGGATTCATAGAGTAATTCCAAAAGTTTCATTATAATACCATCTTCCCCGTTCTGAGAGAATATTTTCGATTCAAATAATTGTAAGTCAATACCCATTATTATATTATATAAATATGTCCCTTAATTATTCATATAATATAACTTATAAATGATATTTTTACTATGATATGTCATGTAGTAAAATATTGTAAATACAGTAATACATTATTATTTTATATAATATTTGGAAAAAATTCATTTTTAATTAATATATTATGTAAAATAGTATCAAATAAATGTATTCCATAAGTATCATCGCCAAATATAACTTCTTTTTTATTTTCAAAAGCATCGTGGTCGGTCCATGGAATTGGAAAAAAATGGATATTTTCCATAATTTGAATATTATATTTTATTAAATAATGAGGATTTGTATCAATCAATAATTTATTTGTTTCCCGAATATGATATGCCCAGCTATCCATTCTTAATCCAGTTTTAAAATTATCTAGCCAAATTTTTAAAAACTCATTTCCTGGTTTTGCTGCCAAAAAAGAGTTAATGAGACCACTGTTTTCACCTGGACCTTCTCTACTAATATAAAAGTCTTTATTATCGTTAAATAATTCTTCAAAATTTTTTATAATCAGTACATCTAAATCCAGGTAAATGCCACCATATTCATATAGTATTTCTAAACGTGATATATCTGCCTGATATTGTACGTGATATATATCTAATCCATCAAACTGTCGGGGTCTTACTCTTTTAACTACTTCTATATTGGGGGATTCTTTTATCTTGTTCCAACACTCATTATTAATCGGTTCAATATCATTATGAATTAAAATTTTATAATTTGGCATATATTTTAACATAGACTCAATACATCGCCAATGATAAGAACATAAATCTCTTTCTTTAAAATAAATTAAATGTATTATTTTTGGAATAGGTTCTCTTATTTTTGGATAAGATAAATCTAAATTACATTTTGTATAAAAACGTAACCCTTCATCTAGCTCTTTACTTTTATATAATTCTTCATATATTTTTATAGATGTTTCAATATTTACTGAATGATTAGAAAATCCATAATAAAACATTGTCAATTTTACATCGCCATCATTAAGATGTTTAAAATATTCTAGATATATTTCTGATAAAATACGTAATTTATGTAAATCTTTATAGTTATATAACTGTTTAAGTTCATTCATCATACCTGATTTAGAATGTTTCTTGAAAGTTTGGATTATTTTTTTATCAGGATGTTTGATATCTTCTTCTATATCTGTTAATTCATTGAGCCATTGAAGGTAAAGAGGATTCTGTAATTCGTCTTTAAATCGAAAAAATAAAACATCACGTATCTGATTTATATCTTTTTTGTAGAAGTGATAATATCCTAGTATATCGTTAAAATAAAAACACTCATTTTGAAGGGCTGTATAATCTTCTATATAGGCGGAAAATGCCTTTTTATCTAGTTTTATTGGATTACATTCATCACAAAGAGGAAGTGTGTTTTGATGATATGAATAACTACGGTCTTTTAAAAGAGGATCAAATAGACTTCCTAACTCTAAACAAGTAAATGTAGGATTCTCTTTAAACCATTCATAACACAAGATACGACCTAAGGGTCCACATAAGGTTAGTATGTACGCGTTATTTGGTATGGTAGTCCACACATCTTTTATAGAGTCGTAATCTATATCAAAGGCATTTTTGTCAGAAACCTCGATTACTTTAGATACTATGATACCTATTTCTTGTAACTTGTGAATATTATTTGCCATATTTTTATTTGTTATTAATATTATATATGCGTTACCATCGGATAGTGTTTCTTTTAAGACAGCGATTGTTTTATTCACATTAGAATTAATAAGAATATTAGCATTTAAAAAATGAGATTCATTATCAATATTTCTCTCTTCTGAATAAAGATGCTTTTTGGCAATATTTTTATGATTGGTGTGACAGATTGAACATGGAATTCCTACATAATATTTGGGGGCTGTATAATTAAGTGATTCTATCAACTTTTGTGATAATTTGGGACTAGATGTCTGATCGCCGCGTGATATACATGCGTCAGATGTTGGATTATCCATAGCCAAACACTCACCATCATTTAACTTTATAAAACAGAAGGATTCTTGACTTTTTAGGTGTTCGTACAATATATCGACTTTCTCCATTTTCTTTATTTACATATTATTGCCTAAATAAAGAAACGTAATTTATTTTTATTTTTTTTTTTTAGTTCTAGATACATGGTATAAATTATTAAATTAATTTGTAAATCCTGTATTTCCCACAAATACAGACCAAAAACTTTGGGTAGAAGTCAAATTATAGCAATAATACAAGATTGAATCACCTGTATTACCTGATATGTAAACAGTCTTTAAAAAATAGCCTGTATTACCAGTTCCACCAGATATAATCGGTGCTGTAGACAAAGTTTGAATGCCTGGGCCGATTGGACCCGTAAATCCTGTAGGACCAGTTAATCCTAATCCTGTAGGACCAGTTAACCCTGGACCTGTGGGACCAGTTAATCCTAATCCTGTAGGACCAGTGAATCCTGGACCAGTTGAACCAGTGAATCCTGGACCAGTTGAACCAGTTAATCCTAATCCTGTAGGACCCGTTAATCCTAATCCTGTAGGACCAGTGAATCCTGGACCAGTTGAACCAGTTAATCCTGGACCAGTTGAACCAGTGAATCCTGGACCAGTTGAACCAGTGAATCCTGGACCAGTTGAACCAGTTAATCCTGGACCAGTTGAACCAGTTAATCCTAATCCTGTAGGACCCGTTAATCCTAATCCTGTAGGACCCGTTAATCCTAATCCTGTAGGACCCGTTAATCCTAATCCAGTAGGACCAGTGAATCCTGGACCTGTAGGACCAGTGAATCCTGGACCTGTTGGTCCAGTTAATCCTGTAGGACCAGTGAATCCTGGACCTGTTGTACCAGTTAATCCTGTGGGACCAGTGAATCCTGGACCTGTTGGTCCAGTTAATCCTGTGGGACCAGTGAATCCTGGACCTGTTGTACCAGTTAATCCTGTAGGACCAGTGAATCCTGGA
>Ga0114971_10001145_pt1 | contig 17873 bp, 15 predicted proteins | sample M_140625_MF_Meta_FD_87320 | JGI IMG/M metagenome (GOLD analysis project Ga0114971, IMG submission 87320) | Freshwater microbial communities from Lake Montjoie, Canada to study carbon cycling - M_140625_MF_MetaG | ecosystem: Environmental > Aquatic > Freshwater > Lake | place: Lake Montjoie...
CTAAAAGAAGGTCTTTTTGCAGGCGTTGGAAAACTTGTGGAAGCAATGGGGATTAAATTTATGGAAATCGTATTTAATTCGAAAATTTTCTCGGCGAAATCATACCAACTACATTGTCCTTCATTAGAGAAATTGTAAATCCCAAAAAGGTTGTTGTTGAATTGTGGGTTGTTAGCATTTATTAATATAGTAATTAATGCTTCCGCCAAATCTATTGCGTTAGTTGGTGTCCCTATTTGGTCGTTTACTACAGATAATTTATCTCTTTCAAATGCCAATCGTAACATGGTTTTCATGAAATTATTTGCAAATTGCGAATATACCCATGAAGTCCTTATTATAAAATGTTGTTCTAAAATTTCTTCAATTTCCTTTTCTCCGTCTAGTTTTGATTGTCCGTAAACGCCTGAAGGATTTGGAATGTCTTTTTCGCCGTAAGGTATGGTATTGCTTCCATCGAAAACAAAATCAGTAGAGATATGAAGTAGTGTTGCTTTAGTTTCTTTACAAACTTCGGCAAGATTTTTTACGCCTACTACATTTATTAAATATGCTTTTTTTGCTTCGCTTTCTGCCTTATCTACAGCAGTATAAGCCGCAGTATTGATGCAAAAATTAGGTTTGTATTTAGTAAAAACTTCTTGACAATTTTCTTTGTTGGTAATATCTAAATCATTTGAGGAACAAAACACAAAATCTATTTGAGGATAATTTCCAGATACAAATTGGATTGCTTGTCCTAATTGTCCGCTAGAACCTGTTACTAAAACTACCATGCTTTTTTAGCGTTTTCTAGAGTTGGTAAAAATTGATCTTTGTCTGAAATTAGCAATTCCGAAGTTGGAAATTGCCAATCAATATTTAAAGTTGGATCGTTATACATCACTCCGCCTTCACTTTCTTTATTATAAAAATTATCGCATTTATAAAAGAAGGTAGCAGTGTCACTCAACACTAAAAATCCGTGAGCAAAACCTCTTGGAATAAATAACTGTGTTTGATTTTCTGCTGAGAGAACCACCGAAACATAGTGACCGTAAGAAATAGAATCTGGACGAATATCCACGGCAATATCTAAAACTTCTCCCTGTAAAACCCTAACCAATTTAGCTTGAGCATGTTCACCAGTTTGATAATGCAATCCGCGCAAAACCCCTTTGGCAGAAAAGGATTGGTTGTCTTGAACAAAATGGATGTATTTTCCTATTCCTTTTTGAAAAGTATTTTCATTGAAACTTTCCATAAAATAACCTCTATCATCTTTTATGATCTTGGGCTCAATAATAAAACATCCTTCTAGTTTGGTTGGCGTAAACATCATATTGAAACTATAAACACTGTTATTCGTTTGAAATATCAACTAATTGTGAACCATAGCCGCTTTTTAATAATGGCTCTGCAAGTGCTTTTAGTTGTTCGTTATTAATGAAGCCCATTCTAAAAGCAGCTTCTTCAATAGAGCCAATTTTTAATCCTTGGCGTTCTTCAATAACTTGAACGAATTGAGATGCTTGCATTAAGGAATTAAAAGTTCCTGTATCAAACCAAGCAGTACCTCTATCTAAAATACTAACCTTAAGTTTTCCTCTTCGTAAATATTCTTTATTAACATCCGTAATTTCTATTTCACCTCTATGGCTAGGTTTAATATTTGAAGCTATTTCTACCACATCATTATCATAAAAATAAATTCCTGGAACAGCATAATTAGATTTTGGGGCTAGTGGTTTTTCTTCTATAGAAAGTACTTTTCCGTGTTTGTCAAAATCAACTACACCATAACGTTCTGGATCGTGCACATGATAAGCATAAATAATTCCGCCATCGGGATCATTATTTGCTTGAAGTAAATCGGCTAAACCGGTTCCGTAAAAAATATTATCTCCTAAAACTAGAGCAACTTTATCTGTTCCAATAAATTCTTTTCCAATAATGAATGCTTCTGCAAGACCATTTGGATACTCCTGAACCGCATATTCAAATTGGCAGCCATATTTTTTTCCGTCTCCAAGTAAAGCTTTAAAAAGAGGTAAATCGTGAGGGGTAGAAATAATTAATATTTCTTTAATTCCCGCCCACATCAAAGTTGCTAACGGATAATAAATCATTGGTTTATTATAAATTGGCATCAATTGTTTGCTAATTGCTATTGTTAATGGATGTAATCTAGTACCTGATCCTCCTGCTAAAATAATTCCTTTCATCAAATTTTATTTAATAAGTTTGGCAGATTGTGTTTTGTAAAAGGATAAAAATAATCGGATAGAAATGAAAATTAAAATAAGTAAAATCGGTAAAATAAGTTTCATTTTTCCATTTATACCTTTCGTGCTTTTAATATTTGTTACTGTGCTAATGTCATTAATAACTTTTTTATAATTAATTGCTTCTATTCTTTTTTCAGCTATTTCGTATGCCAAATTGTTTTTTGTTTCAAAAAGCAAATTAAAATGATTGTCTTCATTGCTATATACCAAATTAAAACTTTTTTGATTGTTTGATAAATTCTTTGTAATGGCATTAAGAAGAGAGTCTGTTTGAGCAATTATTTCTTCGTCTTTTTTTATTTTAATGTTAATGTTCTCTCTCGATATTTTTAATAATTGATTAAGATATTCATCTGTATTTAAAAAATTTAAAACTGGTTTTACAATCTCCTCATTCTTAATTTGATCCGTTGTTAAAATATGAATCAAATGATTTGGATAATTTTTACTGGTTGTTTTGTCTTTAATTATTTTATTAATATCCCCAGATTCTGATAATAATTTAACTAATTCAAAGTTTTGTGTGTTTTGAACATTAACAACTGGCTTAGCGTCATTTATAAAAGAATAAACATCAATTATTGGTTCAATTTCTATTGAAGAAATTTTTTCTGAATTTATACCTAAAGACTTAAAAAATGCCTTGTCGTTTTCTTTTAATTTAGAAGAAAGCAAATCTATTTTATTGTATAAATAATCTACAGAAGATAAATTAGGGGTTACAATTATTTGGTTATCATAGGTAGAATCATTTTTATCAATAAAACTACCCAAACCTGCACCTAATACAAATAAGATCAAAATTATTATAAAATTATTTTTAATAAAAACAATTCCTTTGAATACAGAAAAAGCAAGGTTGCTAAAAAATTTATTTATTTTTTGAAATAATATTCCTAAATCAATTTCCTCTGGAATATTGTTTTGTTCATTATTAACACTCATTTTAATTTATTTTACGTTAAAAATTTGTTCTAATATTTTTATTGTTATTAAATACGTTGGTTTTACCCCTGTAGTTCCAAGTCCTCCAGAAGCTAGGGTGCTTCCGGTTTCTAATGGATTATCCGATGCATAGTAAGCATATCGGACTTTAACATTTGGGTTGATACTTTTTCTAATTTTAGATGCGCTTTGAATTGCTTTTTGATAATAAGATCCTTCCATTTCTAAACCGATTGCCCCCCAAGTAGATTCGTGGAAAAATTTCAATAGATCTTTATTTTGTAACGAGGTTCCTAATACAGTAATCATAGGCCCTGAAAAAACTGGAATACCGTTTCCGTCTAACATTTTTGCGGTAAGCTCATTTTTAAAAGAATAATTATCGGCAGTTCCTTCATTTATATGAGCATTCGGAATCATGATATCGCCTTTTCCTCCTTGAAGAATTCCCGCTTTTCCCATGATTGAAACTGATTCTACATTTACAAAATGCGTTTTTTGTTCTTTTTTAAACGGCTTCAATAATTCGTCAATTGTTTCATACGCTTGTTCACCAAAGGCATAATCCATAACAATAATAACTGGATTTTCACCTTTTATTTGTGCTTTTGGAAAACTAGATTTTGCCCAATCAATTTTAGCCGTATCAAAAATTTGAACGTCAATATTAGTTCCGGATTGGTCTGGTAAAGAAATCATTCCGTGTTGTAAAGCAAAGGTTTCTACTTTATTTCGCAACTCTTTATTTGCAGAGGCACTTAAATCTTCATATATATCATATTCCGATTTTCCTTTGTATTTTGACCCCAAAACAGGAGTTGCAAAAATTGAATTCATAACCGAGTGCATATTAGCACTAATGATGTGAATTGGTCGCTCTAGTAAATTATTTTCGCTTAACACTTCTTTTATGTTGGTTGCCCATATCTCGCCATGAATATGATGGCCAAGTCTTTCTCTTAAAATAGGACTAAACGTAATGGTTCTTTTATTATTTCCTATTGCTTCTTCAATTGCTATTTTTCCTAACCAATAAATAACATGTAAAAATCGGTCTGGTTTTTCGGTGGTTCCAAAAGCATCGTAAATGTCTAGGACTTCCGAAAAGCTTCTACCTAATACATTAGAAGTGTGTGAAATTGCTTTTTCTTTTTCAATTTGGGTAAACTTCTTATTCTGCAAAGCAGCTTGTTCTAATTTCAACCAATCACGCGTTACTTCATTACTTTCGTCTAATAATACGCGGTCTTTAATTTTATGGGATTCAATAAAAATAAAGGTTAAATGGGTTAAAATATCATAAATGTCGGATCGACCACGAGTGATTTCAACATTCATTTGTTCTTCGTCAATTCGGTAACAATTTCTTCTTCTTTTTGGAGGAATAATAGCTTTAAAATGTGATTTCGAATACCCTTCGTCTGAAGTTAAATTGATGTATCTACATTCTTCAATTCCTACTGGAAGTCTTTCAATTACATATAACAACCCGTTAAGTTCTACTTTTTCTTCTGCAATAGTTCCATAAATTTCTGGTCTAAGCGCCAATAATGCCTCTCTCAATGTGTCTCCAGAAACACCCATTGGTTTATAGAAACCTCTGTTAAACAAATGCCTCATGGTTATATACAATCGTTCGATAGCCGCCGACGATTCTTGCGCTCTAGAACGCGAAATATTTTTAATTTCCCTCATTAAATTTTGTTTTCTAACCAACAAATATACTGATTTCTCGTTTAATTGGTTAGAATAAGGTTTATTGCTGGTTCATTTACCATTTTCTTAATCGGTAAATTGTCTGTGCCTAATTGTATTTCTTTATTCCATTTTCCGCCTGAAAAAGTAAAGATGACATCTCTTTCTACAAAATTATACAACATCAAGGGATGATACGTTTTCTTAACTGAAGTTGTATTATTATTGAAATTGGTGCGGGTTTCTTCGGTTTTATTTTTTTCAATTATAAGTTTCTCAAAACCTACGAAAAGTCCTGTTTTGGGCATTCTTAAATTAAATTCGGAAATGGTAAATAGATTTTTATTAACTCCTTTTTTTACTGTTGTGATAAAATCTTTTGTTAGTAATTCTTCTCCAGGATAACCATTTATGTCAACACTATAAAAGTGAATTTTAACCGTAGCAGCCTCTATTTTACTATCCGTTTCAACTGTTACTTGCTTGATGAATTTGGTTTTTTGGTAACGAATTAAATAAGGGAAATATTTAACATCTATTCTTGGGCCGTTATCAAATGCTTGATAAATGGCATTTTTACTTTTTCCGATTTCAATTATTTTGGTTTCTTTCTTTTTTAAAATAACCACATCATCTAGTTGATAGGATTTTGAAGCCAACTTCACCACCTGTGCTTGGGATGCTTTAAGAGTTTTCTTTTCAAATCCCAATGCTGAGAAGATTAAATTTTTGTTTGGAATGGTATTGATAACAAACTCTCCGTTTTCTTCGGTGCTGGCGCCAATATTTTCGTTTTCTACCCAAATGTTAGCATAAGGAATTGGTTTTCCGGTAACGCTGTCTTTAACCACTCCTTTTATTTGGGCGGAAATAGAAATTCCGATGAAGAAAAATACAAAATATAGGTGTTTCATTTTAATTGGTTAGGATTAAATTTATTGCAGGAACAAAAGCTTTGTTATCCCAAGGGTTTTTATTTTTTGTTTTAAAAAAAATAATTTTGTTTTTTGTCCATTTTCCCCCTGAAAATTTATAAGAATTTTCAATATCTGAATAATTAATTACCAAATCTGGTGCATAACTAACTAAAATCTTTTTGTTTTTTCCTTCTTTATATTCAAAATCATTTTTATTAAAATCTATTATTAACCATTCTAAACCTACTATCAATCCGTTTTTTGGAAACATAATTTTATACTTAGAAACGTCTATTTTGTTTTTTCTCATCCCTTTTTTAACCGTAACTATTAGATCTTCATATAGAATATCATCTGTAGGAATTGAATCTTTGACTTCATAAACCCTAATTTTTATTTTTGCTTTTTCTTTTCTGCTATCGGTATAAAAAATAATACTTTTTAAAAAAGATGTTTCCGAATATTTCGTTTCATAACTAAATAACTTTCCGTAAATCCATGGCTTATCACCTGATAATTGTCTGTGATGAATTTTTTTAGAATCCCCTATTTCAATTTCTTTAGTCTGTTTGGAGGTTTGAATTACAACATCTTCTAGTTTGTAAATTTGCTTTTCTAAAACAATTTTTTCTTTGAACTTGGAAACTTCTTTTTGGTAACCAATTGCCGAGAAAACTAAGTTTTTATTTTCTTCTTTTAAATCAATTTTAAAACTCCCATCTTCTTCAGAAGTAGTTCCAATGTTTTCATTCTCAATCCAAATGTTTACAAACGGGATTGGCTTGTTATTTTCATCTACAACCACCCCTTTTATTTGGGCAGAAAGCAAATTAGTGAATACTAATAAAAACGTGATTGTAATTTTCATTTCTTGTTTAAAGTTTACTAAATAGCCCTGATGCAAGGGAAAAGCCTCGCTTTTTTGCGAGCTTTGGAAAGGCAGCAGGAATTGCCATTATCGAAAATGCCCAAGCCATTCGCTCCTGATTATTTTAATTGTTCTGCAATTTTACGATCATTGGATAATCGTGGTAATTTATTTTGTCCTCCTAATTTCCCGATGGATTTCATGTAATCTTGAAATCCGTTTTTGGAAACTTTGGTAATTTTTAATGTACTTAATACTTTTCCTACAATTAAATCGTCGTAATACACATTCTGCTTTCGCATTGCGTTGTCAATTGCCAACGCAAATTCTTCTAAATTATTGGGTTCGTTTTCAAATTCTATAAACCATTCGTGGAAAGGCAATCCGGTTTCAGGGGCAATTTGTGGTGCCACCGTAAATTCGTTTACACGAATAGAAGTTTCTTTCATGGCTTCTTGTAATGCGTACTCAACTTCTTTGCCGATAACGTGCTCGCCAAAAGCCGAAATGTAGTGCTTGATTCTACCAGAAACAATAACACGATAGGGCTTCAAACTTGTAAATTGAACGGTGTCGCCAATATTGTATGCCCAAAGACCGGCATTGGTAGAAATTATTAAAACGTAATTGATATGTAATTCTACTTCGCCAATGGTATACCGTATGGGGTTTGGGGTGAAAAACTCATCGGACTTTACAAATTCGTAGAAAATTCCTGAGTTTAAAAGCAGTAACATTCCTTTTTCTTTTTGGGAATCTTGGTAAGCGAAAAATCCTTCGGAAGCAGGAAACAATTCAATAGAATCTACCATACGGCCAATAAGATTTTCAAATTTGGCACGATAGGGTTCGTAATTTACGCCGCCATAAATAAACAAATTAAAGTTTTTGAATATTTCTCCAACAGGCTTCCCTCCTTTTTGATGCAGTTTTTCAAAATACATTTGCACCCAAGATGGAATCCCCGAAATCACTGCCATATCTTCGTTTATGGTTTCTTCTACAATGGCATCAACCTTGGTTTCCCAATCTTCAATACAATTGGTTTTCCAACTTGGTAAGCGATTTTTTTGCAAATATTTAGGAACAAAATGGGCTACAATTCCGGAAAGTCTCCCGAGTTGGATCCCGTTTTTTTGTTCTAAAATTGGGCTTCCTTGCAGGAAAATCATTTTGCCATTTACTAAATCAGCGTTTCCGGTTTCGTGAATGTAATTTAAGATGGCGTTTCGAGCGGCTTGAATATGAAACGGCATCGATTCTTTAGTAAGCGGAATGTATTTGGCGCCAGAGGTGGTTCCCGAAGTTTTAGCAAAATATATTGGTTTTCCTTTCCAGAGAACGTTTTCTTCTCCTTGCACGACTCTATCTACATAGGGTTTTAATTCTTCGTAATCCCGAATTGGAACTTGCTTTGCAAAATCTTTGGCTGTTTTTATTAGTGAAAAATGATGGTCTTGTCCAAACTGCGTATTTTTCGCTTGACGGATTAAATCTTCCAAAACTTTTTGCTGGGTGGCAACAGGATTGGAGGCCCATTTTTGGGTTTTATTGTTAATTATTTTTGCAAATAGTTGGGCTGCAAGAGATTTTATTGACATTATTTATTCTTCTTTTTGGAAGTTTTTTCTTTTTCTTTAGCCTTCTTTTCTTCGTCGGAAACTTCTTTTCTAAGTTTTAGTTCCGATTCTGTAGCGGTCAATTGCAAATCGGGTAAAGTATCTACAGATATAGCTAAAATGGAGTCTTTATTGACTTTGGCATATTGTAGATTTCCGTTTAGAACCTTTTGGATGGATTGCAAATAGATTTCGTTTTTCTTGATTGCAAATTCTAAAGAATCGGATTTTAGAGCTAATTCGGTAGCATCTTTTTTAAGTTTTGTAGAGGTATATCCCGGAATGTACTCGCGTAAAGGGGTGAAAGCGATGATAAAAGTAGTCACTGTGATAATCAAAATAGCGCCTATAGAGGCAACCACAAAAACATTCATTAAAGTAAGTTTTAAAGAAAATGTTTCTTCAAAAGTATCTTCGTTCAAGATAACCAAACGATTCTTGGTGAAAAGTTGCTTCTTTAATTGCTCTTTTTTTAGGCGTTTATCCGACATATTTTAGATTATCATACAAATATAGAAATTAGTTCTAAACCAAACTTGTGTTTTTACTGTTCTTTAATACTAAATAGTTGTTGCACTAATTAAATATTTTCTACATTTGCATATTATAACTTTTAATAGGTAACATTATGAACTTTTTAACTATATTTCTAGAGCTTACCCCAGGACACATTTTACTAATATTGGCAGTGTTTTTACTTCTTTTTGGAGGTAAAAAAATTCCAGAATTAATGAAGGGTTTAGGAACGGGTCTTAAAGAATTTAAAAATGCTGCCAAAGAAGATCAGCCTGCAAATTCTAAAAAAGAAGAAGAAACTAAAGAATAAGTTTTTATATTATTAGCACAGTTGAAGTGCAAAAAAAAATTCCAATTTCTAGACTCTGTTGTTATTTTCAGAATTTAAGATTTGGAATTTTTTTATAAAATATAATTTAAGTAATTATCTTGATTGATAATTTCAAAAGTTGCATCCGGGTAAGATTTTGCAAATTCTGTTGGTATTTTGGATTTTGATTTTCCGTATTTATATTCAAATGCTGCTATTTGTTCATTTTTAATTTCTAATCTGTCTATTTCTTGCTTGGTGTGTGTTCTCCAAAAATAATCTAAAACATCATTTTCTTGATAGCTCAACTTTTTTATTCTTTCCGAATTTAGATAATTTTCCCACAACTTACCTACATCTTCTCTCCTATTCAATGGATTAAATGAATTGATTATGGCATTTCTAATTCCGTTATCAACAAAATACCACTTCTTCATTTTAGTTATTTCATTGTCTCTGTTTTTGCTAAATCCTTTTACACTATAAATAATAAATACTTTACTAAATAAATCAAGGTATTTTTCTACTGTGTTTTTACTAATTTGTAAATCGCGACCAATACTTTCCAAGGATATTTCACTTCCTGTTCTAAAAGCAATAATTTGAAGTAAAGCAATAATTTTATCTCTTTTTTTAATTCCTTCAAACGCAAATATATCTCTTAATAATTGCGTGTTTACAATTTCTTTTAGATAACTTATTCTATCTTCTCTATTAATTATTTTACTCAACTCTGGATAACTTCCAAAAATCAACCTATCTTCTAGATTGTTTCTGATATCTAAATAATTTTCTGTTTTAGAAAATTCAATTTGAGAAATTGGATATAAATTTATAGTTTTCAATCTACCCACTAATGGTTCACCTATTTGATTATTAATTTCAAATGCCGATGAACCCGTTACTAAAACTTTTAAATTAGGAATAGTATCGACCATTAATTTCAACTTCTTTCCGATATTGGGAATTTCTTGCGCTTCGTCTATAATTAAAAACCTTGTGTCTCCAAGCAATCTATTAAAATTTGCGGTGCTTTGTGATTCTAATAAATTATGTGACTCTACATCGTCACCATTTAAAAAAAGATATTTTTCATTTAAATTTTCAATGATTTTTTCAATTAACTTTGTTTTTCCTACTCGTCTTGCGCCTAAAAGCACTACAACTTTGTTGGGTTGTAGTTTTTTTTGTATCAACTCTAATGCAACTCTAGTAATTTCCATAAATAAAAATTTAAGCAAATATATGTAAAATATTTGAATTGCGTCAGTAAAGTGACGGAAATTAATAAAATTGCGTCAGTTTGTTGACGGAATTAAGTTCAATTGTGACAATTTACAATAAATTTAATGCAGTAACCAATTGTTTAAAACCCAAAATACGTTTACCGAAAATAGATTGTTATTGCAGTTGCGTTATAAGTTATAACACCATCGTTAACTGGATTCGTTTCCTATCTTCATCCACGGCAACGACTTTTACTTGAACGTGTTGGTGTAGTTTTACCACTTCATTCACATCGGAAACAAAACCAGCTTTGAGTTGCGAAATATGAACCAAGCCGCTTTCTTTTACGCCTATATCTACAAAACAACCAAATGCGGTAATGTTATTTACAATTCCTGGCAAAATCATACCGGTTATTACGTCTTTTATCGTTTTTACATTCGGATCAAATTCGAAAACTTTAGCGGCTTTTCTTGGGTCTAATCCTGGTTTTACTAATTCTTTTAAAATATCTTTTATTCCTAATATTCCGATGGTTTTGGTAACGTAATTTTCAGGTTGTATTAAAGCTATTTTCTCTTTATTTGCAATCAAATCATTCACAGAAATTTTTAAATCCTTAGCCATTTTTTCTACGACAGGATACGCTTCTGGATGCACTGCCGAATTGTCTAACGGGTTTTTTCCATCTTTAATTCGGATAAATGCCGCTGCTTGCTGGTAGGCTTTATCTCCTAAACGAGGTACTTTTTTTAGTTGCTTTCGATCTTCAAAAGACCCTATTTCAGATCGATAGGTAACTATATTTTCGGCGGTCTTCTCTCCTATTCCACTCACGTAACTCAACAACGATTTACTTGCGGTATTGATATTTATTCCCACAGAATTTACGCAACGAACCACCACGGTATCCAATTCTTCTTTGAGTTTTGTTTGATCAACATCGTGTTGGTACTGCCCTACTCCTATCGACTTGGCGTCAATTTTCACCAATTCTGCCAATGGATCCGAAAGTCTTCTTCCGATAGAAACCGAACCTCGAACAGTTACATCGTAATTCGGAAACTCATCTCGCGCAATTTTACTTGCCGAATATACTGAGGCTCCTGCTTCGGAAACCACAAAAACTTGAACGGGTTTATCAAATGGAATTTTCTTAATAAAAAATTCGGTTTCTCTTGATGCAGTTCCGTTCCCAATAGAAATCGCTTCAATATTATAAGCATTTACCATCGATTTTATTTTCTTCATTGCCATAGAAGTTTCATTCTGTGGCTGGTGTGGATAGATGGTTTCGTTGTATAATAAATCGCCTTTTTCGTCAAGGCAAACTATTTTGCAACCGCTTCTAAAACCAGGATCGATGCCTAAAATTCGTTTTTCTCCCAAGGGTGGCGCCAACAATAATTGACCTAAATTTCCGGCAAAAACGTCAATCGCTTTAGTATCGGCTTTGGTTTTGGCTACCTGTAACGTTTCGTTGGAAATAGCTGGATGCAATAACCGTTTGTAACTGTCTTCAATGGCAAGTTGCACATGTGAGATGGATGGACTGTTGCTGTTTTTGATGACAATTTCATCAATTAAATTGTAGGTTTCATCAAGATCTATTTCGATTTTAATTTTTACAAAACCTTCGTTTTCTGCTCGAAGCATTGCTAACAATCTATGAGAAGGTGCTTTGGCTAATGGTTCGGCCCAATCAAAATATTGAGAAAATTTTTGAGCGGCTTCTTCTTCGGCTTTCTTTTTAACCACTTTAACCTCTATAATTGATTTTCTGGTATACAATCGTCGAAGACTTTGACGAACAGCTATATTCTCGTTAATCCATTCAGCTACAATATCTCTAGCACCTTGAAGCGCTTCGTCTTCATTTTTAATATTTTTATTTAAATATTGGGTTGCTAAGAAATCTACATCGTCGTTTCTTTGGGATAAAATTAATTTTGCTAACGGTTCTAAACCATTTTCTCGAGCAACATCAGCACGGGTTTTTTTCTTCTTTTTATACGGCAAATACAAATCTTCAATTTCTTGCAAATCAAAGCTTTTCTCAATTCTTGCTTTTAATTCAGGTGATAGCTGCCCTTGTTCGTCGATGGTTTTCAGAATGCTTTCTTTTCGTTTTTCTATTTCGGAAAATTGTTTAGAAAGTTTGGCGATGCTTTCAATTTGAACCTCATCCAAATTGCCCGTTTGGTCTTTTCTATATCTGGAAATAAAAGGAATAGTACAATCTTCTGACAACAATTTTATAGTTGCTTCAATATTTTTAGGCAGCGTATTTACTTGGGCTTGTATGAATTGTATGTTGGTCATTTTACGGGTATTTAATCCTGAACAATAATGTCTTTTGGGTCTTCTTTCTTATATTCAGGTTGAATATTTATGTGATTTATATGGAATTTTTCTAATAATAATTGTTCTATTTTATTTGAAACTTCATTAAATTCACTTAGTTTAATATCTTCAGAACAATCTAAATGCGCCTCTAGATGCAATTCATCATCGTTTAAATGCCAAACATGAATGTGGTGTAATTTTCCTGCACCTGAAATTTTTTGAACTTCTTCAACAATTTCTTTAATATCAATTGCATCAGGTGTGAAAAGCATTAACATTTTAGTGGATGTTTTTAATAGATCGATTCCTACTACTATTAAATACAGTGCTATTAAAATAGTCATCACTCCATCTACCCAAAACCATCCAAAATATTTCATTAATAATCCGCCTACTAATACAGCTACCGAGGCCATCATATCGGTCAATAAATGCAAGTAGGCCGACTTCATATTTAGATTATGTTCGGCGTCTTTTTGTAATAACAATACCGAACCTCCGTTAACAACAATTCCTAAAAGAGAAAGCCAAATTACAAGATTAGACTCGATAGGTTTTGGATGAAAGAAGCGTTCGGTTGCACCATAAATCAATATAAAAGCGACTATTATTAAGGTCGATGCATTTACAAAAGCAGCAATTAATTCGGCTCTTTTGTATCCAAAAGTTTGGTCTTCGGTGGCTTTTTTTCTAGATAATTTATGAGCAATAAGGCTAAATCCTAATGAAAGAACGTCAGAAAAATTGTGAAGTGCATCGGATAATAAAGCTAAACTTCCAGAGGCTATCCCGCCTATAATTTGTGCTGCAGTTATAAGTAAATTTAATAAAATAGAATATATCAAATTTTTACCTTGAACGTTGTGTTGGGAATGATCGTGACCCATTAACGACAAGAAATTTTATCCACTCGTGTGGCGTGTCTTCCTCCTTCAAAATCGGTACTTATAAAAGTAGATACAATTTCTACTGCTTGAGGAATCGAAGTAAAACGTGCCGGAATACTTACTATGTTTGCATTATTGTGTTGGCGCGCAAGCGCCGAAATTTCTTTAGTCCAACAAAGGGCCGCCAGAATTCCTTGGTGTTTGTTAGCGGTCATAGCAATTCCGTTTCCAGAACCACAAATTAAAATTCCTAAATCGGCTTTACCTAATTCTACGTCGGTAGCAACTGGATGACCAAAATCTGGATAATCTACACTATCTTCTGAATCGGTTCCGTGATTTATAATTTCATGTCCTTTAGAAGTTAAAAATGCAACTATTGCTTTTTTATAATCTGGTCCTGCGTGATCATTTCCAATTGAGATTTTCATAGTGTATATTGTTATTGTTTCTGAAACAAATTTAATCAAACTTATTAGTAAATCGATTTCATTTTTATTAAATTATAACTTGCTGATTTTGTATAAGTAACGTTTTATTGTAAATAGATTATCTATATAACTATCTAAAAATTATTACATTATAATTAATATAAATGTTAAAAAATTAAATTGTTAATAGTAATTTACAATTCATTGATATTCAGTTAACTTTAAATTAACCTTTATTGTTTATAAGTTAATATATAAAATAAGAAGTTTTTTACGTTTGTATTATTAAAATTTGTAATGCAAATATAAATTGAGAAAATCTAATTTTGTTTTGTTTTTTTATGTAAAAGTTATCCATAGTCAATCGTCTTTTTTCAACATAAATACACAACAGAAGTTATTTACAAAGAATACTATTTTTAACTTATTAACAACCGTTTATTACTTAGTTGTTTTGCTTTAAAATAAACGTTTTACCACACTAAAACTATGTTGATAAGACGATATAAATAAGATAAACTATAAAATCAAGTAAATAAAATTAAAGTTATTCTACTAATTAACACGCTATAATAACCATCATAAATTTATTTGAATTTAAAATTTATTTTTGTTGTTTTTAATAAGTGTTGAAAACTTTTGAATTTATTAAAGAATAAATAGAACAGATTCCTACGGAATGACAAAATTGTATTCTATACAATTTCTAAATTAGTATTTAAGTTATTTAAAATATCTTTTACTATTTTAAAATCTTTCGGGTGAACTTTTAATTGAATTCCCCCATAAGCGTAACTTGCCAAAGGATTCACTGAAACTAAATTTTCATTTTGAAATAAATAAGGTATTCCTTCATTTTTTAATATAGACTTTAAAACCATTATTTCATGAGGAAAATTAAATATGGCAATAGTTTCAAATTCAGTCATTTTATTTGTTTATTTATTATAATTTATTCAAATTTAAACTAAACTTTTGATTTTATTCTTCTTCTTTATTTTTATTTAAAAGTTATATTTAGGATAAATCTTTCTACTTAATCCTTTAATCTTAATACTTCTTTGTAATTTTAAACCTTATTAGATAAAGAATATGAGTAAATTCCCAAAAAAGTTTGGAAAAAAAGAGAAAACTTTCTCTGAAAAGATTTTAAAAATATTATCACAAAACGCAAATAAAACTTTCAATTATAAGCAAATAGGTGCTGTTCTTGAATTGAATGATACTAAAAGCAGAAACGAAATTATAAAAGACTTAAAAATTCTTGCTGCTCAAAAAGTTATTATTGAAAGTGACCCTGGAAACTATTTAGTAAAAGCAGTTAGCCAAGATTATTACGAAGGAACTATTGATATGACTTCCCGAAGAACTGCTTATTTTATTTGCGATGAATTTGAATCGGATGTTTTTATTCCTTCAAATAATTTAAACCATGCTTTAGATAAAGATAAAGTAAAGGTTTATGTTTATAACCGTCGACGCGGAAAAAAACCGGAAGGAGAAGTAATAGAAATTTTAGAAAGGTCGAAAACTGAATTTGTTGGTGTTATTGATATTCAAAAGAATTTTGCTTTTGTTTCAACTGCAAATGCTAAAATGTATACCGATATTTTTATTTCTAAAGATAAATACAACGGAGCAGAACAAGGCGATGTGGTTGTGGTTAAAATAGAAGATTGGCCAAAAAAAGCCGATTCTCCTTTTGGAACTGTACTTAAAGTTTTAGGTAAACCTGGCGAACACAATACAGAAATTCATGCTATTCTTGCTGAATATGGTTTACCTTATGATTTTCCTATAGACGTTGAAGTATTTGCTCAAAAAATAGATACTTCTATTCATGCCGAGGAAATTGCAAAGCGTCGGGACATGCGGGATACATTGACCTACACTATTGATCCTAAAGATGCTAAAGATTTTGATGATGCTTTGTCTTTTAAAAAATTAGACAATGGAAATTATGAAATTGGAATCCATATTGCGGATGTTTCGCATTACTTACAAGAAGGAACTATTTTAGATGATGAAGCCTATAATAGAGGAACTTCGGTTTATTTAGTGGATAGAGTGGTGCCAATGTTACCAGAAGTTTTATCTAATTTTGCTTGCTCACTTCGTCCAAATGAAGAAAAATATACTTTTTCTGCTATTTTCGAAATAGATTCTAAAGCAACTGTTTTAAGCCAATGGTTTGGTAGAACGGTAATTAATTCGGATCAACGTTTTTCTTATGAAGAAGCACAAGTTATTATAGAAACTAAATCGAATAAAATTCCAGCAGAAATTTCGTTAACAGGTTCTGATTTTATTGCTTCGGATGCAATTACCGAAGCGACTTTAAAATTAGATGAATTAGCAAAAATTCTTCGTAGAAATAGAATGAATAACGGAGCTATATCTTTTGATAAAGTAGAAGTTAAATTCAATTTAGATGAAAACGGAGAACCAGAAGGTGTTTACTTTAAAGTTTCTAAAGATGCCAACCATCTGATAGAAGAATTTATGCTTTTAGCAAATAAAAAAGTTGCAGAATATATCGGAAAACAAAAGAAAACCTTCATTTATAGAATTCACGATGAGCCAAATGAAGATAAGTTATTTGCAATGCAAGCTTTGATATCAAAATTTGGATACAAAATAGATTTACGCGACAAAAAAGATATTTCTAAATCGTTAAACCAATTAATGTCAGACGTTAACGGAACTAAAGAGCAAAATCTTATAGACACTTTAGCTATCCGGACGATGAGCAAAGCTAAATATTCTACAGATAATATTGGTCACTATGGATTAGCGTTTGACTATTATAGCCATTTCACATCCCCAATAAGACGCTATCCAGATGTTATGGTACATAGATTATTGCAATTTTATTTAGATGGAGGAAAAAGCGCAGATGCCGATATTTATGAGGAAAAATGTGTGCATTCATCCAATATGGAAAGTTTAGCAACTAATGCCGAACGGGATTCAATAAAATACATGCAGATAAAATACATGCAAGATCATAAAGATCAAGAATTTCTTGGTGTTATATCTGGAGTTACCGAATGGGGAATTTATGTTGAGATTCTAGAAAATAAATGCGAGGGTATGTGTAGAATTCGCGAAATTAAAGACGATTATTATACTTTTGATGAAAAACAATATGCTTTAGTTGGAGAAATTTCTAAACAATTATTACAATTAGGAGATGAAGTTTATGTTAAAGTAAAGAATGCAGATTTAGTTAAAAAACAATTGGATTTTACTTTTTTAAGAAAAAACGAATAGTATGAAAAAAATAATTTTTAGTTTATTATTAATCAGTTCAATAGCATTTTCTCAAAAAGAGAAAAATGTAGGAGATTTTAATAAAGTAACCGCTTTTGATAGAATAGATGTTACCTTAATTTCTGGAAATGAGAATAAGGTAATTCTAACCGGAAGTGGTTCTGAAGAAGTAGAGATTGTAAATAAAAATGGCGAATTAAAAATAAGAATGCCATTAACTAGATTGTTAGATGGTGATAATGTATCTGTCACGGTTTATTATATTAAAATTGATGCAGTTGAAGCCAATGAAGGCTCAAGAATAACTAGCGAAGCGTTATTAAACGCTACTTCATTTGATATTAAAGCAAAAGAAGGCTCAGAAATTAAGTTAAACCTTAAGGTAGATAAATTAAAAGTAAGAGTTGCTAATGGATCTAAAATTAACGTATCAGGAACCGCTAAAAATCAAGATATATTAGTGAATTCTGGGGGCGTTTACCAAGCTGAAAAATTAGTTACCAATCAAACAGTAATTACAGTAAATGCTGGAGGAGAATCAGATGTTTATGCTACCGATTTAGTAGATGCTA
>Ga0114971_10001147_pt1 | contig 17870 bp, 12 predicted proteins | sample M_140625_MF_Meta_FD_87320 | JGI IMG/M metagenome (GOLD analysis project Ga0114971, IMG submission 87320) | Freshwater microbial communities from Lake Montjoie, Canada to study carbon cycling - M_140625_MF_MetaG | ecosystem: Environmental > Aquatic > Freshwater > Lake | place: Lake Montjoie...
CGTCGCATTTACTACATTTCTTATTACATTTCAGGCAATACTTGCGAATATTGATATTCAAATCCTTATTGATACCGCTATAGATATCGTCTAAATTGAAAACAAACGTCTTTTCTATAGACGAAGCTTTCTTTGGGGGTTGCCGATTACCCCCTGCACCTCCCATCCCAAACGAAAAGATGTCTTCATGCCCACCCATCCCCCCGAATGGTCCTCCTCTGCTTCTAAAGAACGCCTCAAAAATATCGTGCGGATTATGATCTTGTCCTCCTCCACCTCCGCCCGATCCGTTGTTATAATTGGCGTCGCCGATAGAATCATACTTTGCCTTCTCCGCTTCATTGTTCAATACATTATAAGCAGCTGAGATCTCCTTGAACTTCTCTTCAGCATCCGCGTCCCCTTTGTTTTTATCCGGATGATATTTAAACGCAAGCTCCCTATATGCTTTCTTTATATCATCTTGCGAAGCATCCATTGCGACTCCTAATACTCTGTATAATTTATAATTATCACCTTCCATAGAGTTAGTATATACTTTATGAATATATAGTAAAAGTTTATGTTTATATATGTGTAAAAAAAAAGTGAATATCTATGCTTCGTATTACTTCTTGTCTTTCATTCGTTTCTTGTAGTCTTTTACGGTTATCAATTCGCCCTTGTGTTTTAGGTATTCCTTACGGTCTCCCGCTTTCTTGTAGATACATCGTTCCATGCCAAGTATCTCCTTCTTGTTTATTTTCGTTACCTTGGCATTGCCGCCATTTTGTAATCCTTGGATACTTATATTCTTTTCATTTATATATTTTTCATATTCTTTACGCATCTCCGTAAAGTCGTTTAAAGTGGCTTTTAAAGTGGCTTTTAGGTGATCAAGTCTTTCGTTATCTATTAAATTATTCATAATTAATTCCATTTCTTTTATATATTCAACTGCTATCATACACATAATGGATTTCTTATGTGTTACATCTTTTTTAATATCTTTAAAAATCGTTTTTATTTTTTCACTTGGTTCTTTTGCTTTTTGTTCTATTTCGTTTAGTATTATTCCGTTTTCACATAATTTGTTGTATATGTTTATTGTATTATAGACAATATAGGTATAATTGTTGTTCTTGTTATCAATATTTAATATTCCTAATATAGTATCTTCTTCTCTTTCAAGTTCAAATGATTTATAAATTTCATCTCTTCTCTTTGAATTTAAAAGCATTAGTTCTATAATATTTTTTTCCTTTTCTTTTGAGGAAATTTCAATTAATAACCTATAAACTTCCTGCTTCTTTTGTTCTAATTGGTATTTATATTCTTCTTCATATATATTTTTTTTTTCTTTATGTAATTCTTTTTTTAATGATTCGTATAATTTATGTATTTGTTTTCTTTTTGTACAATAGAATTGTGATCTTATTGTAAATTTATTATTAAATTTATCATCAATATAATTTTTACAATTTGTAGTTATTAATAACAATATTTTTTTTAATATATCTCCAATATTATTTAGCAAATTATTACCCCTAGATTCATTTAATTTTCTTTCCAACTCGTCAACTAATTCATCTAATTCATCTAATTTATCTAATTTATCTAATTTATCTATACCTATATCTATACCTTCCAACAACAAAGGTTCTTTCATTCCACTACTCATATCTTCTTACTTATAAACTATATAAAATTATATAAATCACAACAACATTTACAATATAGATATATTTTCTCAATATATCCGTAGCGACTACCGCGTATGGGTTAGATCCCTTTCGTGTCTCGCGATTTTTACACGCATAATACACAACTCTTTTCTTAAATGGAATGAAGGCGTCGCTATTATCTTTGAGACTCTTACATATGCTTTTATTGAAAAGCGCAATCGTGCTATGATGATGCTTATCACCACAACATCCCGTCGCAAATATAAAAAAGAACACAAGTGACTTCATGCAATAATGAATCTATCTTTATATTCTAATGAAAATCTTTAAGTAAGATATATCACACATCCTAATTATTAGTATATTATATAATTGTATTATTTTTAACTTTAGAGTATAAGTAGAAGATATTATATATAGAGGATGAATAATAATAGAAGAAGATATATCACAGACAACCGTGATTTATTGTTGAGAAAATACAAGAGACTACTAAGCACATATACAGTATCTTGTGGGAAAATATCACATGTGAGCGCGATACCATACGCATATTACGTAAGGCATCTTAAAAGACTCATCGCATTATTACAATTTATCAATCAAATATACCGCATAACCTTTAAGAAGGATATGCCACAAATCAATATGTTTGACAAGCAAACGACGATGAGATACGAAGACGCTGACAAAAATCACAATATTATTTCATACTTTTCCACAGATATAACAAACATTATAAGCCGTATCAATGATGAATATATGCTACCAATCGCATATTATAATGCGAAGATTACTAAAGACACCAAATATATTATAGGGTTCTCGCATAGTAATAGCACAGATGACATGCAGGTCGGTGGAGGGGATTACAGTAATATGGATAAGACAATTCTATATTCTACCATATTACATCGCAGTATTCGCTTGTCATTTGTAGGAAGTAAAATCGTATTTAACGGAGAGACTGTGAGGAAATATACGGATTCGCTAATAGATACGGCAAAATATATGTCTATATTACCATCGCATATCTCATTAAATATAAAGACAGAAGATAAGGATATGATCCATAACGACATCATTCCATTGTTTGACGTGAGTCTTGTTGATATTTTGAAATTGATAAATAAATCGCATAGTGGTTTTCAGGAAGATTATGATATAATACACGACAACAAGGGATATGAAAAACAATACGAAGAGATTAAGGGATATAGCGACGATGATACGATACGGAGGATATTATATACTATAAATAATAATAACAATAATACGGATACTATTACTAAATACGGCGGTAGCGGTAGAGAGTATTACTATTGGTTTAAGTATGATTCGCTACTTCCCGCAAAAACAATATTGGATACTTTCACGTATTTAGAGGGAATCCATACATTCCAACCTTTTAAAATATCACCTAGACAACTTATCAATATTGATACGCATTATAAAGGCAACCGAGAACCTTTTAGTAAAATAGTGAATAGTTCAATACATAACTATATAGCGAATGGCATAATAATGGAAAAAGACGCCCATACGAGGGTAAGATATTTATTAAACTTTTGTAGTAAGGCAGAAGAGAATACACAGCATAACAAAAAAACAATTTATATTTTTCACGGGACACAGAGAGACTTCACAGTAAATAACAAGGAGCTCGTTTTAACATCCTTTTTATCCTGTACATTTAATATTGATGTCGCTATGAAATACGCATACGAGAATCTTAAAAATAACGGCGTCGTATATATTATAGAGGTCGCTGACGATATTAATTATATTAACTTTGACGACTCCTTTAAGCAGATTATTTTATTACCGGGATTGAAAATAACAGTTACGAACGTGCTATATATAGGAGGTGTGAAATATAATTTTTGTAAAGTATATAATAATATTGACAAGGAATATATTGAGATATTGTATAATAATATATTTGAAAGCGGTGGAGGTAAGTCAAAGTTATATAAAATAAAGAGCTTCAAAATACGCGAGGAGAAAGCAATGTATCCGCGAGCAGTAAATATTGATATTAAGAGGATTCATAGCGACCCGTCATATACACTCGTTTGTCTTGGAACGCAACTAGGCAAGCATATAACAATGGATACTTATTTTAACATTAAATATACGCTCCATCAGCATTTTATAAGCGACTGTTACAAGTTTTTTAACATTAATGCGGTAGAATATGCTTTGTATTATGACAGTGGTGCTGGAGTTGGCGACATAGCATTTTATACAGGGTATATGAAAGACAGTAACTACGAGTATATAGATGAACGAAGTAAAGAATACGGGCGACTTGACTATCAATTTGAAAGGCTATTCGTAGATAGTTTGCTACACAATGATGAAGTGGTGTATCCAAAGAATTATATGAGGAATAAAGCAAACGGCAATGACTACAAACTATTTTCTTTTGGAAATGCGGGACTATTTAATTATGAAGGATACAAGAAACTCAATATTGATATTCGCAAACCGTCTCTTTTATATATGAATATTATTCAATTATATAAGTCATTTAACCCCGATAGAAACGACCCATACATCCTATTCATAAGGAAAATTACTAGGGATAAAATGAAGGCTATTATAAGTAAGAACATAGGGGAATTAAAAGCATTTAGAGATACTTTCGTGGATTCGCTTAAGATCAACTATATTGACTTTATAGAGCGTAATATGGGAATCAGTAATACCACAGAAGAGTACAAGGATTTATTTGATATGTTTAATGAACTGACGGAGTTTTTAAGAATTACTGCGGATTATTATGTTGTAAATATGGAAAATGGTAATATATATAGCGAAATAGAACCACACATATATGACAAGGATATGAAGGTAGGAGGTAAAAAGGGTAGTACATTAAATAAAAAACGGATAGATATAGTAACTAAATATATTGCTAAACACCTTATGTTGAAGGAGTCTATTAAGGATACCAAGGAGTCTATTAAGGATACCAAGGAGTCTGTTGAGGATATTCCATACGATAACAAAGGATACGCTATGTCTTATGAAGACTTCCAAAAAGTAATAGAAAAGTACAAGGCGATGAAGAAGAAATGAATGAATCCTCCAAATAATATTGTAAAAATACTCGTATTATATAAGGAAATAGAAAAAGTAATTTAATATTATTGTCTGATACATGAAGCATCCCGTAGCAAATATAAAAAAGAATACAAGTGACTTTAAGCAATAATGAACATTCATATCTATCTTTCTATTACTATATTAGTTTATATCTATTTTTAATTACATACATATCGCATCATCACATTCATCGTATATAGTTCTTGATTGAGGAGTTTGAACGCGTAGGGCATCCTAACCTGTGCGATATCCGTATTATTTTTACAATATTTACAACTATAAATACCCTTGTCCGTATTCACGTTTGCGTGCATCCCGCATTTCTTACAAATAAACACTCTGTAATTGTCTGATACATGAAGCATCCTCTCCGCAAGAAAGTTAGATGTGCCGTGCGCAATAAAGCAATCCCGTTCCATCTCTCCTAAACGCAATCCACCAGATCTCGCCCTTCCTTCGCTTGGTTGCCTTGTAAGCATCACAATAGGTCCATTTGAACCACGCGAGTTCCCTGTCCATACCGATTTACCATTCCTGCGAACCATAAATACCTCACTGGATACGCTAATACAATACACAGCACCTGTGTAAGGATACACGCGCTCGCAATGTTGCTTCTCCTTCCTTGTATCATTCGCATTCGCATACGCATTATTCTTCTTCTTCTTCTTAATGATCGTGATCTTCCAAATATTTTCTTTCCACAAACTCTTCACACCGCTCCAACCAGCGTGAATACATAGTCTCATCATATCGTCCGCCAAACTCTCATATTTGGTACAGAACATATTTTCATATTTATTATGTCCCAAAGCTATATTTGTCGCAATCATAGACTTCATCAAAATACGCACCTGTTTACTACTCAACTTCCAAATCCACACAGGCATATACAATGTATTCGCATAGATATTACATAAATATTCAGTAATATTCTTGGTATCATCGGTATCATTATGTGAACCAAATTGATAGAGAACCTTATTATCACATCCGCTCGCAATCCATTTGCCAAAGAATAATAACCACGCTTCCATATTAATCTCCTTATCGCTACCAGGTATCATAAACTGATAATCAGGAACATCCCATACACAATCCTTTTTATATTGAACGCATTTACCAATGATATCGCGCGCTTTCTCCAATATATATCCATTATTATTATTTTTAACAAGCATACGATGCTCTTCAGTAACATTCAAATCAATAAGTGTATTACTGATATTATATATCACACCCGAATATTCAGGATATGTGTGGACTTCCATAGGTTTCTCATACACAAGTTTATCTCCTTTGAGAACAGCAACATTATCTTCTGTTGTAATCTCACGAATACACTTCCACCCAACCTCTGTTAAAACATCGTGATCTTCCGTAAGACAATGGATTTTGTCTGACACCATATGCTTCAATCGCTGGTAATACGTTGGTCCAATAAAGATATCCGTATGGATTTGCTCTCCTGTTCGCCCATTATACAAAATCTCATTGCCGTATTTTTCCATTCCAGACATTTCCAAAACCTTCGTGATCCCTTCCACCGAACAATCCGTATAGGGCGTTGAATCACCAAACGCCCCAATATGACAACACGCCTTCCCCATAATGGATTCCATCAATTGCGCAATCGTCATACGCGAAGGGATAGCATGCGGGTTCATAATAATATCCGGAACAATCCCATCTTTTGTAAAAGGCATGTCCTGGTGTCTGTAAATCATACCAATCGTCCCTTTCTGCGCACTGCAACTCGCGCATTTATCGCCAATCTCCGGTTTCCTATTCTTACGAATTCGAACCTTACAGAATTTATAACCTTCACTATTGATACCATTATAATTCATATCAATATATCCATCGTCATTTGCTTTCATCGTAAGACTACTATCCTGATACGTGATCACTCCGTTCGCCTTCTTAGGCATCACCTTACCGACAATTACATCATTGCCATTCACATAGGTATTCTTAGACACGAAACCATCGTCATTCAGTTTCTCGTAGGAATACGGCTTTTGCGAAGATATATTAATCGGATTCGTGAATAATTCCTCTTCGCCTGTGCTATGATTCTTATTACAGACATCCCGCATCGCCTTATAGTAGGTGCTTGTAAATAACCCTCGGTCAAGAGCAGACTGATTCACCATAATACTATCTTCCTGGTTAAATCCAGTGTGCGTCATAATCGCAACAATCGCATTTACACCAGAAGGCAATTTGTGCGCCATCGTATATTTTGACAACTTGGTATAGACCAATGATTTTTGAGGATAATTTAAGATATTCCCCATCGTATCAATCCGTTTATTGAAATTACTCATATACACACCGAGTGCCTGCTTGCCCATCGCACATTGATAACAGTTTCTAGGCGACTGATTGTGATCGCTAAACGGGATATTAACTCCGAGAATACCATTCATCAAACTAGGGTGAATTTCACAATGTGTGTAAAACGGCGGCAGAGCAGTTCCTTTGATACCTTCCTCTAAATCTACAGGAAACGTAGCAATCATCGCTGAATTGATTTCATCACAATCCATATATTCTAAGAATCCTTCTTCGTCTAGATACTTTTCCGGATCATCTGGATTCTTCGCTACTTCATTCGGGACGATAAAGTAATCAAAATGCTTGTCTGCGATATATTCTTTCCAACTGATATTCTTCCTGCGCAATACACGCGCAATCCGCAATTCGCGCTTATTTGTTACAGGATCGATATCAACAATATAGAGCGGTCTATACATTCGCCCCGCTTCTGTACTGATAATGATACACGACTTCTGGATATTCCAGACAATCGAAGTCATCGGGTAGATAACCCCACTACGCTTATAATGCTTCAATGTCAAATACAATTTGTCGGGATTCGTATAATACCCTATAATATCACCATTCACCATAACATATACATTGTCTTCGCTACCCATTTGCTTCAAATATTCAATCGGTGATTTCTCGGGATTCGCCATCGTATACGAGTCGTCATACACAACCACCCCTAGAGTTACCAAGATACGCCGAATATGTGTGCTATTCATCGCAATCGATATATTGGTGCTAAGCGCCATATTTTTAACAAGACCGACTGAACTACCTTCTGGCGTTTCAGCAGGACATATCATACCAATCTGTGAATTGTCTAACTTACGCGGTTGAACAAGTTTCCCGTTCTTTTCCATCGCGGTATTAATACGCCTCATGTGCGATAGCGTACTCGCATAGGACATACGATTCAAAACTTGCGAGACACCTTGCTTTATATTTTGAAATGTACCGATGCTTTTGATACCCCAGTTTCCAGTAGAGAGCGAATATCGAATCCACGAATCCAGAAGCGATTGCTTGAAAAATCGGTGAATACTAATGTCGGAAATAATATCTGAAATCGGAATGTTCGCATTTCCACGCCACAAGTTAAGTTCCTTCTCAATCGCGATTTTGAGTTCCTTCGTCATCTTCCCGTAGCACTGGCGAAACAAGTTGCTCATCAAGACACCAGGTGTATCAACGCGTTTGTTAATATAGGAATCACGGTTGTCATAGGTATCATATCCAAGATAGATGCGAATCATCTTACGGATGATATAACCCACGTATAACGCTTTGCGACGATAAGATTTGCCGACGTGTGGCAGAAAGTCATTCAGAAGGTTATTATGTAGTTGCGCCTTGTTCGTTTCGTGGTCGTTGTTCTTATTCACTCCAATCATAATTTTAATCAGCGTATTCTCGGCGTGTTCCTGTGTATTGATATCACAGGCATCTTCGCAACACGCCATAAGTTCATTGATGATACGCTGATTTTTCTCACTATCCGTATCATATACAATATGATTGATAATCTCACGATCGCTAAGAACGCCAAGTGCCCTGAAAATCACAAAGATCGGCACCTCGCTACGAATAAAAGATGTATTGATACGAATAATGCGCCCCATATGATTCAACTTACCACTCATATTCAGACAGGTAGTCTTCGGAGGCAGATAGGTTGAATCACACATGGAGCGAATTTCAGCATACAAACCTTCCGCGTTATTATTCGGGTGGAACACGAGCACCTTGTTTTCGTTAATGCGGTCTTGTGAAATCAACACCTTTTCGTTGCCATTCACAATAAAGTAGCCACCGAAATCATATATACATTCGTTCTTGTTCTCTTCGCAGATTCCTTGCATCTGACTGAGAACACAGAGTTTGGAGCGAACCATTATTGGAATCTTGCCAATATAGACACCATTGACGGTCTTGTCAAACTTCTCAGTCATTCCATTCTTATTCGTAATCTCCGTGGATATATGGACATTTACGTAGATACCGCTTGAATACGTCATATTGTTCATACGAGCAATATACGGCGTCATAATATTCTGGGTGCCATCTTGAAGTTGATAATTAGGTTTTACAATACTCGGGTTAAGGATGTTGATAGAGATGTTATAGGAGTTGTCAGGTAAGTCTGCTTTTTGATTTGTTATCTTGACCTTGATAGGATTGAAACCGCCGATAATCTGCCCTAACGTATTATCAATGAACTTGTTATAACTATCTATCTGGTGCTTTACAAGCGGGTTTGATGACTCAGGAGAACCGCCCTTCTGGTAGTAGATGTCCAGAATGTCCCAGCAAAGATTAGAAAACATTGTTGTATTGTAAGTAATACATAATTCTTAAATATCATTTTTTATTTTTTGACTATAAAAAAATGATATTTAATAGTATATAAATAAATATCACTATCCTATCAGTATCCTATCAGTATCAAATATGTCCTCTACAAAAATGCCCAAAATTATCGCGATTTGTGGAGCAAAGCGAAGCGGGAAAGATGTATTGGCAGAACATTTGGTTAAAAATTATACATACGAAAGGGTCGCGTTTGCCGATTCTCTGAAACAGGCTGTAAAAGCATTGTTTAACTTTGACGACGAACAAGTGCGAACAGATAAAAAAGATGTGGTTGATGAAACGTGGGGAATTACGCCGAGATCCGCTCTTCAGTTCTTCGGTACAGAAGTCATGCAAGAAAAAATACAGGAGTTATTGCCCGATATAAAGAGAAACTTTTTTGCGAATAACTTGAAGAATTATATTACAAACGCAAATGCAGATACAAAGTTCGTGATCAGCGACTTACGATTTCTTCACGAATACGAGATGTTATTAAAAATTCCAAACATACGAAAGGCAGATGTCATTATTATCCGTGTAGTGCGCCCTAGTAATCTTGACGCGTCATCATCCGTTACCAATGATACGCATATATCCGAGATAGAATATATGAAGATTCCGTATGATGTTGTACTTGTGAATGACGGCACTATCGCAAATTATATTGAAAAGTTTGATAAAATTATGGCAATATAAAAATGAATTGTCTAGGATGAAGAGCGACTTCTTACATTCGTTCTGTGAAAACTAAATGATTTTTCTTGAGACGCAATAAAATTACTTAATTCTGCGCTCGTATTCAAGACCCTATTATTTATTTTCAACAATTGATAATGCGTATTATCGGTTATAATAACGCCGTAATTATATTTTTTGGCACTGTGAAATAGTCGCGATGATCCCGACGCTTTCATTACATTTTCTAATTTTTCACGGATACGCATCCTAACCTTGTCAAGCATCTCGTGTCGCACATCCGTACTCATTGTCGTATGATTTAATATGATTGGCAATACGACAATGTTGTAATTCTTCTCAACGTAATCAATTGCCAAGGACATCTCAGATTCCGATGGCATCCTCCCTGATACTTTTAAATGTGTCTTTAATAACTTCACGACGTCCGCTTTTTTCTCTAAATCAATCTTCTTAATATTCGCCTTCTTTAACGATTTTATCTCCCCAACATTCACAGATAGCAACTGCGCGATTTCTTCCGTCGCTATACGATCACTCAAATACAATTTTACGAGTTCTAAATAGGTATTGAACTTTTTAATCGTCTTTTTAATCGTCGCCTCCTGTAAAAAACTATCACAAAGGAATTTCCTTAAATAGGAACCGCTCTTCCATTTGTCATCTTTTTCCTTTACAAGAAGATAAACAGAGTTAAAGAAGCAATTGTTATCTCTGCCAGATACATTCAATAATTCAAGTGTATCCCTTGCTTTCACAGGTGAAGCTGACTTCGTATCATTCATAATCTCACGTATTTTCAACCAATCGACAGAACCTTTGCGAGGCGTGCACCATTTATCCTTGCCCTCGTTATATTTTTTCAACGCATCCATATATTTCATATTGATTCTATAATAGAAAAAGAGATTATATAAAAAAAATAAGGTAATAAAATGTATTATATTTTAGGTTTCCTATGATATTGCGTAATACATTTCTTAACAGACGTTTTAATATCTGGAATATCCGGATACAACGCATAGAGTTTATCGGTTGATAGTTGCGTATTGGAACGCTTTGATAAAAGGATCGCATTTTGCTCTTCTACACTGAAATTTTCCCACGTAAAACCCTTATCAATATGCTCTTTATACATTTCTAAAATCTCATTGTGTGTTATCAAACCCTTATTTACCATGTTGAACGTCCCCGTCGTTTTATTCAAAATCATATCCATTATGACTGGATACATATCCTCCAATACTGTCATAGAGTTCGGCATCGAGCAAATCTTACTATATTTAAAAATTTTACTTAAAAAATTCCTGTCGTGTTGGAAATTCACAATCGGCATCCTGATACGCAAGTTCAGCGTATTTTTGGAATACATATGCTGGAGTCTGTCCGTAAAACCCTTGACAATAGAATACGAAGAACCGAAGAAATCCGGTCTCTCATCGTCGCCGATGCACGACTTCGTAGGGTCATCACTGCTAAAAATACAACCCGTCCCTAAGTAAGTGTAGTGGATGTCATAGCGCTCACACAATATCGAGAGAACAAGAGGCGAATATAAATTGTCCCGGATGTTATCTTTGAGTTTTCCTGGTAGTTCCAGGTAATCAATGGTATTGTGTTCGCCCCCGTGCGTTCGTCCAATAAAAGAGATGATGTGTGTAGGTGAATACAACTTGATTTCTTCTTCCACCGCCTTCTCATCGTCCGCGCGTATATCGGTGCTAATGTAGGTTATACCGTGTTGATTCAGGTATTCGCCAAACTGCTTTCCGATCCACCCCCTGCTACCAAAGAAAAGGATTTTCATCATTTAATATTTATTTATATTAAGTAGATATCCTTTTATATATTCTTTTGTTTTGAATGAAAATCTTGATCATCAATATGTATAAAAAACAATCCGTATTTAAAAATAGAAAAATAGGAGAGATGTTTATTGATGGCTTAGGAGGACACAAAGCGATATTTCGAAAATGGGATGATGTTAAAGGTATTCGGGATGTCTTGAAGCGGATTGACGGGATTATTCTATCAGGCTCTGATTATTTTGTGGATGGTAAAGAACATTCAATCATAGATGAGAGTATTTTAAGTGCCGACATACCAATCCTCGGGGTATGCTATGGGTTTCAATCGTTAATTAATACACTCGGGAAACCGTCATATATTAAAATAAACAAAAGCGGATATATGAGTTATACACGCAGTTTTAGCATAACCAAACCCTTTACTGTTCCGAAAAGGAATTTTCTTTTTCATCATCGAAATTATATTGTGAAAGTTCCAAAAGGTTTCAAGGTTATTAAGAAGATAGGGAATAAAATAATAATTGCCTATAACTCTAAAAAGAACATATTAGGCGTTCAGTTTTATTTATATAAGTATAAAAAGACGGTGCGATTGTTCTTAGATGCGTGGATAGCGATGTGTGTAATACCGAAGGCAACGAAGTCCGTGGTGCGTATCATTTAATGTTTATTTATTTATATTAAGTAGATTGTTTTGAATGAAAATCTTGATTATCAATATGTATAAAAAACAATCCGTATTTAAGCATTTCAAAATTAAAGAAAAGTTTCTTGAAGGGTTGCGCAATGAAGGAAAAGGAACTAAAGCAATCTTTAGAAAATGGGACGATACGGAGGGCATACGGGATGTCTTGAAACGCAAGAAGATAGACGGGATTATTCTATCTGGTTCTGATTATTTCGTGGATTGTAAGATACACTCCAGTATTGACGAAAGTATTTTACTCGCGAACATACCGATCCTCGCGATATGCTATGGGTTCCAATCGTTAATTCATACGCTCGGGAAACCCGCATATATTAAAAGGAATAAACATGGGTATATGAACTATGTGTGCAGTTTACGCATTCCCGAACCCTTTGCGATTCCAAAACACAAATACTATTTTTATCACACAAACTATATCGTTAAAGTTCCTAACGATTTCCAGATTCTTACAAAAATAAAAAAGAAAATAATAGTTGCGTATAACTCTAAAAAAAACATATTAGGTCTTCAGTTTCATCCAGAAAGATATAAAAAAACATTGCGAATCATTTTACATACGTGGATCACCAAGTGCGTTACTGCGTAGAATTAATCCTTTAAATACTATTTACAATTATATAAACAATTGATAGTCAAGTAAATATATACTATGACAACATTAAATCTCAATAATATAAACGACGATTTGATTGAAATTAACAGGAATACCTTTAATAATAAGGCGATGAATTACAATATACCGAGCAAACAGCAAAGAGCGAGTCAAAATAATTTTATGAATGACGACATTTTATTTAACAAAAACAAAATTAGTAGCGACGTGATCTCTATGTCATCGCGTTCTTCTTCGCGCGCAAGTTCCGTGAATGGCGACTATGACAAAGGCGCCTATATGAAAAATATGAAGAATATATATAAAAATAAGAAGATATCAAAATATGACGAGGATAGCGACAAAAGTAGCGTAGTTAGCAGTTCTAGCGATAAGAAACCCGCGCGCTTCGCAAACGCCAACCGTAGCGAAACAGCTAGTAGTGGTGGCAACAAATTTAAAAAACAATCAAAATACGAAGAAGAAGAGGATGACGAAGAAGACGATGATGAGGAAGAGGATGATGAAGAGGGTGACGATGATGACGATGGTGAAGATGACGAAGATGGCGAAGAAGGCGAAGATGATGAAGAAGGTAGCGGTAGTCGTAGAGTCCCTACGCGACATTTATCGGCAAAGGAGATTATGATGAATGAATTGAATGAGAAACGAGAAATCATCTATCAACTGGATCGTATGGAATCTAAGGGTTTTAAGATACCTTTTAAATTCAATATGAACTCGGATTTGGAAGAAATGCGGACTGAATATAACCGTTTGATACGCGAGAAGGAACTGGACGGTAGCGTGCGATTCCAGCAAAAGATGTTGATGGCGTTCATTTCAGGAACGGAGTATATGAATACACGGTATGATCCATTCTCCATAAAATTAGACGGATGGTCAGAACAGGTGAACGAGAATATCAATGATTACGACGATATATTTGAAGAACTCCACTATAAATACAAGGCAACCGGTAAAAAGATGGCACCTGAACTACGGTTGTTTATCGCACTGTCTGGAAGCGCATTTATGTTCCATCTGACAAGCAGGATGTTCAAAGAACAACCGATGCCAAACGTAGAAAATGTCCTGAAATCCGATCCTGAACTAATGAAACAATTTCAGCAAGCCGCCGCAAAGCAATATATGATGGGCAATACCGGAAATGGCAATGGAAACTACAATCCTGTACAAGCTGCACATGCAGCTCAAAACATTCCCTTAAGTAGTGGCGCAAGTGGAATGAGCAGTATGGCGGGTATGGCAAATATGGCGGGTATGGCGAACAATATGAGTGGTGGCGATAGCGGAGGTTTGTTTGGTATGGTGAGCAGTCTTTTTAGTTCATTAAATGCCCCTTCGGGATCTTCCAGTATGCCTATGATGTCGCAAGTTTCACAACAACAACATCAGTCTATTCGTCAATCGCCTAATATCACTGAACTACGGAATCACAAACCATCCGCTGACATTGAGAATATTATAAACAACGTACATAATAATATTTCTATAGATAATAATGATAATAACATAGAGACACTTTCTGTCAGTGACGAAGAAATCACCTCTATCATTGAGGATACCGCAGACATCAAGATATTAAGAGGCGCAGGAAGACCACGCAAAAACACAAGGACTTTAAATATATAAAGTATTAGTAGAGATAATCGTAGATAATCGTAGATAATCGTAGATAATCGTAGATAATCGTAGATAATCGTAGATAATCGTAGATAATCGTAGATAATCGTAGATAATCGTAGATAATCGTAGATAATCGTAATCGCATATGTTCGCGTATATTAGCAAAATAAACAATACTGATATTATTGACTACACACACAATATAATACGCCTCTATTATAACGTAGATGACAATACTGATGATGACGAATACCTGTTTAATACACAGACAATCGCAAAGTGGGGAAATCCAGCAAAGGATTCGCCAGATGATGATATCGTGATTCGCGAAGATATACCTTTGAATTACCTTTTTATATCATCCATATAATAAACTTTTTTATATGGATTAAGACACGTTTTTATGTATAATTTTTATCAAATTAAGTATTTTAATTTGATTAAGTTGATGATTATAATTATTTGATATTTTTTTCAAATCTGTATTACTTGACATAATACTTTTGTATATTTATAATTTAAATAAGAAAATCAATTTTTATTGTATCATCGAATATTTCTACGACGACACCTTTTATTTTCATAAAAATAAAAACTGATATAAGAATATAAAAAACACTTACAAACAATGTTGGATTCATCGCTGTCATTGGAAGAACTTGTTATACGCCTTCAATTTGAGAATAATATGCGGAAACTATTCGGTTAGCACTTAGCTTTTATTTATATTGCGTTATATTATAATTGAAACTAAGCATAATATGGATATTCTACAAGGATTAATAGTAACTGGAAATACGGGTAAACAGAGATGGCGTATTGTGAATAATAACGGAACTTTCAGTGTTGTAAATAATAACTCAAGCAATATATTTACAGTATTAAATAACGGTAGCATAGGTATCAGTGGTAGTAATATTACAAATACTATCGTAACAAATTATGGCAGCACGTCTTCTAGCGATAGCTTGTGGACGGTAGGAACAAGCAATATCTATAATCTTTCATACAATGTTGGTATCGGTACGAATAATCCAGCTGTTAAACTGCATGTAATCGGCGATTTTGCGTGTTCCGGTGATGTGTCCGCATATTACTCTGACGAACGATTAAAAACCAAGACAGGGGATATTCAGGAACCACTAGAAATCATTGACAAATTAAATGGTTTTTATTATATACCAAACGAACTTGCGCATTTGAATGGGATCACGCACAACACGCAAGAAATCGGTTTAAGCGCTCAAGATGTCCAAAGCGTCCTTCCTGAGATCGTTAAACTTGCGCCATTTGACTTGACAAGAGATGCGGATGATCACAAGATCTCCAAATCTGGTGAAAATTACCTTACGATATCCTACGAACGATTAGCACCGGTTTTTGTAGAAGCAATCAAGGAATTAAAACGAGAAAACCACATATTAAATGATAAATATAATACTCTTTTACAAAAAATATAAAAACTTTAATCATAATATTATATAGTATAATAATATTATATAGTATAATAATATGGATATTATACAAGGATTAATAGAAACAGGTAATGCTGGAAAGTCTGGTTGGCGGATCGTGAATAATGGTGGAGCAATCGGTGTTTTAAATAATAGGACTAACAACGTGTTTTTTTCTATTTTAAATGATGGTGGTATTGGGACAAGCTCAAATGTTCCATCTACTTTAATAAACTCCTACAGCGGTATCAATGTGTCAAATTATACGGGGACTGGCGTTGTGAGCACTGGAGGAACCGGTGGATCTAGTCAATGGACTACCTCCGGTTCAAAGATATATTATAATAACGGTAATGTCGGTATTGGAACACTTGACCCGATAGCACCATTACATATCTATAATACTGTGAATACTCGGTTATTGCTAGATGCTACCACAACAGGAACAGCAACTGTTGAATTTCGACGTGGGACTGGTGGAGATGCACAGAATGACTATCGTTTCATTAATGATTCTAATAGCAGCAATGGCAGTCTTAAACTACAATGCGCTAATTCCGTGCAGATTTTTGGGAATACCGATGCGGATCTTGTGTGGTTTTCTTCTAACGAAACTATAATTCACAAGAATACCACAATGAATGGTAGGGTTGGTATCGGGACTGTATATCACGCTTCACGTTATCTGGATGTTGTAGGCGATGCCAACGTATCTGGGGTATTGTCGGTGACGGGTTCTTTGAGCGTCACTAGTAATGCCACGCTTACGAATAGTATTACCAGCAATACGTCTTTTACAATTCATAATGGTTTATCACCTCAACTACCGAATGAGATTTCGGTGGTGCCTCTAGCGAGTGAAATCGTGGTAGCAGGGACTACTTCGGGAATTATAGGCGGTGATCGGGTCATAATGTTTCCTTATTCAGGAACAGCTGCAACCAAAGATTATTCTTTCACAACTACCGAGAATCTTATTTGTGATATCCTGGTTGTTGGAGGTGGTGGTGGAGGAGGGAAACGACACGGAGGAGGCGGTGGTGCTGGAACCTTATTATATCATAAGAATATTACTTTAAATGGAACATATAATATAAAGGTTGGAAAAGGAGGTGCAGGACAACCATCAAATCCAACTCCTACCAGCAGTTTGGTAGGAGCACCCGAAGATGGAGGGTTTAGTCAATTCATAAAAAGCGATGGTACGCAAAATTATTATGCTGTAGGTGGTGGAAGAGGTACAGGAGGACCAGGATCACCAAATCCACCACCATATATTTATGCGAATACTAATGGCGGACAGGGTTTTATTTATGATGCTAATATAACATTATCACCTAATAATATATTTAATGGTGCACCCGTATCTGTTTCAAATAAACAATATGTTAATACGTTAGCAAGTCCTGAAGGTTGTCGTGGTAATATAGGAGGAAGACAGATTACAGATTGGAAAGGAGGAGGCGGAGGAGGTGCAGGAAGTGTTGGTATGGATCACGA
>Ga0114971_10001149_pt1 | contig 17864 bp, 12 predicted proteins | sample M_140625_MF_Meta_FD_87320 | JGI IMG/M metagenome (GOLD analysis project Ga0114971, IMG submission 87320) | Freshwater microbial communities from Lake Montjoie, Canada to study carbon cycling - M_140625_MF_MetaG | ecosystem: Environmental > Aquatic > Freshwater > Lake | place: Lake Montjoie...
CGAAGCACCGCCGGATCCGAACCAAACTCTTCAGAGTGTCGATTCTCCAGTCGCAAGTGATGATGCTCCTGCTCTCGATGCGGCGAGCCTGAGCGCAATCGAACAAGTACTCAATGGAACTGGTGGAGGTGGTGCGGGAGATTTCGGTGGAGGACTTTCCCTTGCATCAGGAGGGCGAATCGGCGGGACTGGAAAAGCCGGTGCAGATGATCAGGAATTTCAAGGAGCATTCAGTCTCTCTGAAATTGATCAAAGGCCACGCGCGATCCATCAAGTTGCTGGGGCCTTTCCCGCAGATATGCGTGCGAAGAATATCGACGGCGTCGTCACTTTGATATTTATCGTCGATGAAACTGGCCGAGTCGTCAATCCTCGAGTTGAAAAATCATCACACCCAGAATTTGATTCCCCAGCTCTAGAAGCTGTCCGTCAATGGAAGTTTGAACCTGCAATTAAAGGCGGACAGCGCGTCAGCTGCCGCATGAGAGTCCCCATTCGTTTTCAAGCGAAATAAAGCTATGCGAATCACATCAACCATTATCGTGGCTCTCTTCTGTATCAACACACCTGCCCATTTCGCGCATGCGAAGGGAGATTCTGCACCTGGTCCTTCAATGCAGATTGCTCAACCTGACTTGTCCATCATCTGGAATGATCCTGGTTTTCAGAAATCATTTATTGGCGGATATGGAATCAATCCAGACATCGAGCCTCGTGTTTCTCAAGACGATATGGCGTTGCTCGAACTTGTGCGGCAACTGATGGCCGATGAACTTCCCGCTGCCGAAGCGTTACTGAAAGATTCGGTCAAACTCGATTCATCTGCGACGCTCGATCTCACTCTCGGCGGAGCGCTTTTTCAGCAAGACAAGATGGACGATGCGTTGGTGAATTATCGCAACGCAGTCGCAAAGTTTCCAAATTTTCGACGTGCGTATCGAAGCATTGGCTTGATCTGCACTCGCAAGAGTCAATTCGAAAGCGCGATTTCGGCATTCAACAAGATGATCGAACTTGGCGGAGCAGATGCGTACACATACGGATTGCTGGGATATTGTCACTCTGCTCGACAGGACTATCAGCCTGCGGAGGCGGCTTATCGCAACGCGCTGCTTCTACAACCAGAGAATGTCGAATGGCGACTTGGCCTCACTCGTTCTGTCTTCAAGCAAGCGAAGTATGAGGACGCCGCAAGTTTGTTGGATGTGCTGATCACGACCTTTCCGGACAAAGCAGACTTCTGGTTGTTGCAAGCTCATACATATTTGGGACTCAAACAACCAATCAAAGCTGCGGTCAATCTGGAAGCGCTTGACTCCATCGGCAAGTCAACCGTCGACAGTCTTTACACGCTTGGAGACATTTATATTTCTGAAGGACTGAATGATCTCGCTCTCAGCGCTTTCGATCGCGCAATCACCAAAAATCCAGCACAAAACGTGTCGCGACCAATGCGATCAACAGAAATGCTTGCGGCGCGCGGTGGCTTATTACAAGCGAAAGCTCTTCTCGTTCACGTGAAATCCAATTGGAAGGAATCGCTCAATGACGTCGACAAACGCAAATTGCTCAAATTGCAAGCCAGATTGGCGATGAGCAGCGGCGCAGGTGATGATGAAACTGCTGCCGCGCTTGAAGAGGTTATTCAACTCGATCCCCTCGATGGGGAAGCTCTTATGTTGCTCGGGCAGCACTACAACCGATCGGGTAAGCCCGATCAAGCGATCTTGTACTACGAACGGGCGGCGCGAATCGATGCCTTTGCCGCAAATGCGAAAGTGAAAATCGCGCAAGTTTATGTTGGTCAGAGCCGATTCAGCGAAGCGCTCCCCCTGCTTCGAGAAGCTCAGTCGGTGAAACCGCGCGAAGACATTGCCAGATACATCGAACAAGTCGAACGTGCGTCTAAAAGCAAGCGCTGATCAATTCTAAACGCTTTCTTTGCACAAACTGAACACATGAGAATGTTTGTTCAATCACAATTGTGCCCATGCGGCAGAACCATGTTCACACACTCTTAACCATAAAAACACTTGTATTCAAGCAATTGAGAAGTAGTGTTTTGAAGTCAGTACTCAAGAATATTTTGGGCATTGAAAGAACAAGTTGTCGCAATTTGTTCTTAGCAGATCGTCGTTCGATTCTGCTGGTACATGGCTTCGAAATTCAATCCAGAAAGGTTTGCTCACAATGAAGACTCGCACGCTTTGCAAAACAGTCGCCGCAACTATCGGCGCATCTGTGATTTCTCTCTCGGCGAATTCTGCGGAAATTTTAGTTACCGCAGATATCGCTACATCAACCACTTGGACCAAAAACAACACATACAACCTGCAAGGTCAGCGCTACATCCTCCCAGGCGCCACGTTGACGATCCAAGCAGGAACCGTCATCGCCAGCGATGTTGGTGGATCACTCGCCGTGACCCGAGACGGAAGAATCGAATGCGTTGGAACAAAGCTAGAGCCAGTTATCTTCACATCGAAGCAAGATGTTGCGACATGGACTGCAGGAAATCCAAAGACTGGAACATGGCGCGCAGCGGCGAATGAATGGGGAAACGTCACAGTCATGGGCAACGCATACATCGGTAAGTATGGTGCTGGTGCGGTGACCACGAATACGGCTTCTCCAAATGCGGGCAACTATGCAAATATGGAAGGGCTGACCGCAAGCGGATCGAGTGACACTCGAACGTTCTATGGTGGTGGAAACGATCTCGACAACAGCGGACGATTTGAATACGTATCGCTTCGTTATGGCGGCAAAGTTGTGGGACTTGGAAATGAACTCAACGGCCTTTCGCTCGGAGGAGTCGGCAAAGAAACAATAATCGACCACATCGAAATCATGAACAATGTCGATGACGGCATCGAGATCTGGGGCGGAAATGTTGACTTGAAATATGTCACTATTTGGAACATCGGAGACGATTCATTCGACGTCGATCAGGGATGGCGCGGTCGAGTTCAGTTCGGATTGATCGTGTCTGGTTACTGCATTCCAGGCGCAGCTTCGGGTTCGGGATTTCCTGACTCGAGTGTTGAAATGGACGGCGCCGAGAAGTCTGATGCACAACCGGTCACAACAACCAGTTTCTACAACATGACGATCATTGGACAACCTCTCAGTGGCAAAGCGGGAACTAAATTTCGCGACAACGCTCGTGCGCAGTTCAACAATTCCATCTTCATGGATATTGGAAAAGAAGTGGTCAAGAATGACAACACTGACGGAGAAGCAACTGGCGGTCAAACTGGTTATGGTTATAACGGAACGCTTACCTTTGCTGACACGTGGACGACGAATTACAACGTGTATTCCGCTGTGAATCCTTTCACGAATCCTGCTGCTGCATACACAGCTCAGCAATCAGGAAAACTGATTCAGTACACCGACAGTGTTTTTTATAACAACACGAATTCTGCTGCATACACCGAAGCAAACGCTCGCGGTGTATTTGCTGCTAGCAATAACAATGTGTTGGCAGTCGCAGGTTCGTCTCCAATCGCAAGTATCACTCGTGGGCCACAAGTGATCTCTGGAACTGTCGTCGTGAATAACGTCATTTCCTTGGATCCCCGTGCAACCAACGCGGCTGCAACAAGCGTCTCATCCGCGACTTCTGATTCCTTTTTCACCAATGCCCAATACCGAGGAGCTTTCGGACCAAACGAAAATTGGCTCTGTGGATGGACCGCAGCGGATGCATTCGGATTCAGCGTTGCACCTCCAGGTGGCTGTGCTTCCGCTTGCCCAGCTGATATCAACTTGGACGGTGTTATCAACGGAAGTGATCTTGCTGGAGTCTTGAGTGGATGGGGATCAGGTGGCTCATCAGACATCAACCAAGACGGAACAACGAATGGCGCAGACCTGACCACCCTACTGAGTGGTTGGGGCAACTGCATCTAAGTGATCAGTCGAGTTCAACTCGAATACTGTCACGAATTTGGATTGAATCGGAGCGTCTGGTGTTTGAGACATTCTCGGCATCAGACGCTCCTTTCTTTTTAAGGGATTCATAATGAGATTCACAACGAAACAAATAACTCTCACTCTGATCACGCAGCTCATCATCTTGATTGGCCAATCAAGTTGTGTCAACGAAAGTACGAGTGCGAAAAACGCCGGCGTTCTCACAGAGCATCCGGAGATGCCAGCAATACAAACCCCTGCGCCGCCTCCTCTGGCGAATTTGTCTCGAGATGATTTGCTCGATTTGGCTTTTCAGATATCAACCAAAATTCCTAGTGAACCGTTCGCCAGTGATCGTGCGCGAATGCAAGCGCTAGTGGCACAAGTCTGCATCAAGGATGGATCTCTGATTCAAGCAAGTCGATACGCATCAAAAATTGAGGGGTGGCGCCAAGGAGAATTGTTTGCATTGATTGGGCAGCAATACGCCAGTACAAATGAGACGCAACTTGCTCGTGACTTTGCAGCAAGAGCAACAGAAGTCGCTGCAAACGAAATTGACTGGCGACGTGAGCGAATCGCAACTGAGACCGCCAAAATCTATTTACAACTTGGCGACTCAACCAAGGCCTCTTCGCTGGTGGAAGGAGCAACACAAGCGGAACTTGGCAAGATCGAGACCGCACGAACTGCCATCATGAACGAATCGCAACTTGACAATCAGGCAGATATGTTTGACAAGGCTCTCGTCACAAAGAATTTCGATCTTGCTCGTAGTGCGATCGAGGGATATCTGGTGTGGCTTGATCGCGTTTCGCAAGATCAGACTCGGACAACTCGTGCCTTGAAAGCAATCGATGATGCGCTTCCTGGACTTCCGTTTGATCTCCAGGTGAAATATGAAATCGACCTTGCAGACCATCTGCATAAAAACCTCAAGCGCGACCTTGCGATATTGAAACTAGACAAAGCAACAGAAATATTTTTAGCAACGACTTTTTTGCCAGAAGATGTTGCGCCACTTGGAGCGATGATTGCTCGGGCGCGTATACGAATGGGAGACCCACAAAGTGCTCGAGTGCTCTTAAAGCGCTTCTATACGGAACATTCCACTCGACGCGAAGGAATCACCAATCTTCGTCGTGCAACATCACTTCGGGCTTTAGCCGAAGGGTTTTGCGAACTCGGCGACCGCGAAGATGCGATTGCGTGCTACACCTGGGCACTCGAAGAAGGAACAATCAATCCCAACGCTCGCCCCCGTGCTGAAGATCTTGGAGCGACATGTATCTCGATGGCAGAGTATGGAATTTCACCAACTCCAGTTCTTATGCATCGAATTGACACCATTCGAAATTCTCTGACAGATCCATGGTGAATTCGAATCAAACGAATTTCATTCTCTTTCTTGTTGTTTGCCTTCTGACGTGCTTTGCTCAGGCGCAATCGCCAGCGAGTGGCTCTATTCGCGGAGTCATCTACGACAAAGAATTTGACACTCCAATTCGCGGCGTTGCCGTCATGGTTTTAGGTTTGAAGTCACGGGCAACGACGAACGAAAACGGCTCATACGTCTTGCCAAACCTTCCTGTCGGGGCATACACGTTGGTCATTACAAAAGAGGGTTATGTTCGAGAGGTCAAGGCGAATATTCAGGTGAAATCTGGAGAACTGATCGATACCGATGTGTATATGGCTGGTGAATTTGAAGACATGGATGAATTCGTAGTTCAAGATGTTGAACTTGGGGGTGATGTAAAAGAAGAACAGCAGATGGTTGAGCCCGTCGATCTGGAAGCCATCACATTCATGCCAACTCTTGAACTTCAACTTCGACTCGAGAGTCCGCAATTGCTTGACTCCGTTGGAGTTGAGATGATAAATCGCTCTGGCGCATCTGATGCCGCAGCAGTTCTGCTCTTAGTTCCCGGAGCAAGTCTCCAAGACGGGAAGTACGCAGTTATCCGAGGGCTTCCTGACCGATATGTCAGCACGCTTCTTGACGGCGTTCGACTTCCCAGTGCAGATCCAGACAAAAGAGCTGTGAAGCTTGATCAATTTCCAAGTGCGGTCATTGAAAGCATCCAAGTCAGCAAAACTTTTACTCCAGATCAGCAGGGAGACTCTTCAGGTGGAGCAGTCAATATTGTTTTGAAAGATATTCCCGACGAAGGCTTTTTACAATTCAAATCGCAGGTCGGTTTTAATTCTCAGGTTAAGAATGGAAGTTTTCTCACGTACCCCGGTGGAAAACTTGGTATGTTCGGCGAAAATAGTGTTCTTTCAACGCATCCTGAATTGGCAGGAGAATCGTGGCCAAACAATCCAACAGGAACGACGACTGGCGATGCGCCAGTCATCTATAAATGGTCGGTCGCAGGTGGAAATACTTGGGAGTTTGACGAGGGCACGAAGTTTGGCGCTTTCGGAAATTTTTTCTATGACCAAGATGCTTCCTACTTTGACAACGGAGTCTTGAATTCCCTCGAACAAGATGGAGTAGGCACTCCACTCGTACCAGAGCAATTTGGTACTGGGGATAATTTCAAAACTCAACTCTTCGACGTGACGCAGGGAACACAATCTGTCCAGTGGGGCGGAATGGGAATCTTGGGACTTCAAACCGAGAACAATAAACTCGCAGCAAAGTTTTTGTACACACAACTCTCAGAGAACCAAGCCGTCTTACTGGTCGATACAAAAGGGAAAGACTTTTTCTTTCCCGGATACGAACCATACGATCTGAACGGAGTAGGACATGATCAACCGGAAGCGGCGCCATACAACCGTCTTGAAACTCTGGATTACAGCCAATTAGGAACTCAATCGCTCATTTTGAGTGGCGAACACACGCTCGCTTTTCTTGGATTTGGCGACGGCGAAAAGGGTTCCGCCGATGTTTTTAGTGCGCCTGTTTTCGATTGGAGATTCTCTCTCAGTCAGGCATCGGAAAATCAACCAGATCAAACGCAGTTCGCCTCCTATTGGGTGCCACCATTCGAAGTCGTTCCTGGACTTGTTCTGCCCGAGCAATGGATTCAATATCCACCAGCGCAAAGCGCGTTTGTCGGGTGGGTTCAACACATCAATTATTACAACGAAGAGAACAGCACGCAAGGGGCAACGAATTTGAAGTTGCCATTTACACAATGGAATGATCGTGAGGGATATATCAAAGCTGGTGCGTTTGCGGACTCTGTCAGTCGCGCGTACACACAGGACACATTCAGCAACAATGGGGATTCAAATTCTTCATATTCGAGCCCGTTCAATCAACCTTGGAGCGCAGTCTTTCCAAGCCAAGATCACCCCATCTATCAATCGACAACCGATATTTCTTATGACGGTGCGCAAGATATTATGGCGTACTACGGAATGGTTGATATGCCGATCAACGAAACGATGAGCATTGTGACGGGGGTCCGTTACGAAACAACAAAGATGACAACAACTGTGATTCCAGATAAAAACGCCAACTGGATCAATGTAGAAACACAAACAGTACAGAACTTCGAAGGACCAAATGAATGGGATGCAAATTTTACAGATGATCGCATCCTGCCAATGATTGGATGGAACTGGGATATCCAAGACGACCTCGTTCTTCGAACAGCGTTCGCTCAGACTTTAGCGCGTCCTAATTTTTTCGAGTTGGTTCCAGTGGTTCAATACGAATACATCGGTGGACCAATCTTCATTGGCAACCCTGCTCTACAGATGAGTTCGCTGAATAATTATGACATTCGATTGGACTGGACCCCGCACGAAAAATGGCTCGTCTCTGGCTCGCTTTTTTATAAAGATATTCAGGATCCAATTCAGTATGTCCAGCGATACACGGAAGGATTTTCATACACAAGCCCACTCAATTTCCCAGAGGGTCAATTGTTCGGAGCTGAATTTGAAGCGCGCGTCACACTCGATCCACTGTTCGGCGAGGAGTTTGCGGGTCTTGCCCTTGGAACAAACCTAACGGTGATGAGTTCGCAAGTCACTCTCTCTGACGCTGACTCGGAAGCGTTGGCTATCTATGGCGTCAACGAAACAACACAGCCAATGACTGCAACTCCAGACTTTATTTGGAACATCAATGCGACTTATGAATACGAACCATGGGGAACGCAGATAGGGATTTTTTACAATATGCAGGGACAATCTCTGATCTCAGCTGCGAACCCGCATACGACTCTGCTGACGCCAGCGATTTATCAACTGTCCTATGGAACTCTCAACTTCACATGTTCTCAGGAAATTATTGAAGGACTACGATTTTCTGTTGCAGCAAAAAATATTTTGAATCCAGAAATTCAAACCCAGTACCAAACAAGCGAAGGGATAACCGGCCTTCAGTCCTCATACACCGCTGGAATCGACTTTTCGATTGGGCTGACGTATCAAATTACCTTCTAGAAGTCATTCTTTCTTCTTGGGCCTAAAGATCCAATGGGACGGTGGCATTAAAAACTGCCGAACCGTTCCCACATTCGTGCGTAGTGAATCAAACAATTCAGTACGAAAGGATGGGAAATATGAGCGACGAAACAAGGCAATACAAGATTCAGAATTCTCGCGCAATCGAGAAAACCGCACGAAAAGCCCTAGAAATTTTGCGAGCGCGAAATATGTTGGCTGCATTTACGGTCATCATGAGCATCGCTGGTCGCGAAGCTCCCGCGAATGCAAATGATCAGGCGACAAAGGAAAGCGCATCAAGCGATGCCAATTCGAACTCGACCGACGAACTCCATTATGCCCGAAGTCTGTCGCGCGCTTTCCGCGAAGTCGCAAAGCGTGTTGGTCCAAGCGTCGTTGCAATCACAACAATTGACCGCGCTCCGTTTTCGAGTGATTTCGGACACAACAATCTAAAAAAGTCACCAAGTAATCCGCACATGCCTCAGCGCATGCGACCTGGAAGCGAACAGCGTGGCGAAGGAACAGGCATCATCTATTCAAGTGATGGATTGATCATCACAAACAATCATGTCATTGCAGGAGGCGATGAAATTATTGTTCGATTGTCGGATGGGCGTGAGATGCCTGCGAAACAAGTGGGCAGCGATCCAGAAACAGATCTTGCGATCATTCAAATTCAAGCAACCGATCTTCATACTGCAACATTTGGAGATTCCAACGCAATCGAAATTGGTGATTGGGTTCTTGCGATCGGTTGTCCATTTGGACTAGAGCACTCTGTGACTGCGGGAATCGTCAGCGCAAAGGGACGCGATGGAGTAGGGCTTTCGACTTTCGAGGAATACATTCAAACAGATGCTGCGATCAATCCTGGAAATTCTGGTGGACCACTCATAGATCTTGATGGTCATGTGATTGGAATCAATAGTGGCATTGCTTCACAATCTGGCGGCAGTGCGGGGATCGGGTTCGCAATTCCAAGTCACATAGTGAAGCGCATCGCGAACTCAATTTCGCATGGGAATTCTGTACGCAGAGGCTGGCTTGGAGTTTCGATGCAAGCACTCGACCATGAACTTGCAAAAAGTTTCGGTCAAGATTCGATTGACGGGGTTCTGGTCTCTGGGATTCTCAATGGGACTCCTGCTGCGCAAGCTGGTCTAGAAGTTGGCGACATCATTGTGACGCTCGATGGCAAGTCCACCCAGACCCCGACTCAGTTGATGCGAATTATTGCCAACAGTGAGCCGAACACTCCGATCACGCTTGGTTTCATCCGAAGCGGCAAGTCCATGACGACCGACGCGACACTTGGAGAACGACCAAATTCCTCCAGCACCACATCAGCACCCGAGCCCGTTTCGCCGAACATCGAAGAATCACTCGGGCTCGAAATTCGCGCGCTCGACACAGAATCTGCAACTGCCCTCGGCGCAATGGGCAAGGGTGTCTATGTCTCCTCAACGATCGAGGGTGGATCAGCGGAAACTGCCGGGTTGGCTCCAGGCGATGTAATCCGTGAAGTAAATGGAGTAGCGATTATCGATATTGAAACTTGCCGCAGCGCATTTGCGAGATCAAAGCCCGGTCAAATCATTCGACTCTTGTTTGAACGCGAGGGAGCATCGCGCTTCACCATGCTCAAAAGAAATCCTAAATGAATCATCTAGCACCCGCTTGAAATGCGGGACTCCTGCGAAGCGTATTCGCAGGTACCAAACCATGGCGGAACGCCCTCCGTCATGGTTTTCTTTTTGCAATCGAACCTATGCTTCAAGTTCCACCATGACACTCGACCGTTCACTGCACGTTGATTTTCGACACCGAGTGCGATTTACTGAAGATGTGTTTGCTCCTGACAACGCAACGCTTGCGACCGTTTGTTCTGATGGAATAACGCGAAGAATGATTGCGTTTATCGATGTTGGTGTTCACCAAGCTCAACCCGATATTGGAGAGAGATTGGCCAATTATCTTGGAGCGCGTGCAAAAATCGGTGAGCCAGTTCCTGAACTCAAAATGATCGAAGTGATCTGTGGTGGCGAAGAAGCGAAAAATTCAAATGATGTTTATGAGCAAGTTCTGGTTGCAATCGATCGATATGGGATCGACCGCAAAAGCTTTGTCTTGGCGATTGGCGGAGGTGCGGTGCTTGATGCGGTTGGACTCGGCGCAACGCTTGCTCACCGCGGAGTCAGGCTCATTCGTATGCCAACAACAACTTTGGCGATGGATGATGCGGCGATGGGTGTCAAGAACGGTATAAATAAGTTTGGGAAGAAAAATTTCTGCGGAGCTTTTTCGGTTCCGTGGGCTGTCATTGCTGACGAACAGTTTCTGACAACGCTGACCGACCAACATTTTTTGTCTGGCTTCAGCGAAGCGATCAAGATCGGATGCCTGAAAGATCCATCGCTGTTCGAACTGATCGAACAATCCGCTCCACGGATTGTTGCGCGTGATCTTGTTGCAGCAATGCGAATTATTAAACGCAGTGCTGAATTGCACCTGGATCACATCACGCAAGGTGGAGACGCCTTCGAACTCAACGAAGCTCGGCCGCTGGACTTCGGGCATTGGGCAGCGCATAAATTGGAATCTATGAGCACATCCGAAATCGCTCATGGTGATGCCGTTGCGATTGGCATTGCACTTGACTGCGAATATGCGGTGCGAATGAAAATACTTTCTCGAAAAGATTCCACTCGCATCATCGCTTGCCTGCAAGCTCTGAAGCTTCCCACATGGCATCCGATTCTTTCACAGACCGATCAACTCCTGCGAGGACTCGAAGAGTTTCGAGAGCACCTTGGTGGCCGAATGAACATCACTCTTCTGCGGGCGATTGGGAAATCCACTGAAGTTCATCAAATGGATTCGGGCGTTGTTGCTGAATCGGCGAAAGCTCTTGCACCCTAGAATCTGGTGCATGGCAACTTCGCTCACGACAAACAAGATCGTTGACCAATATTTTTTAGAGCACCGCGCAAAGGTGCTTGATATCGCTGCATTTCTAGATCGCTTTGATCGAGCTGCCGCTGCTGAGGGAGTTGCAGGATCCGCAACTACAACTGATGTGCGAGTTCGCGCGTTGTGCGCTGCACTTGATCTTCTGCGTGACGGACAATCCGATCGCGCGCGACGCGCACTCGAATTGTGGAGCGATCATTCTCTAGAACCAGCTGCGAAAGCTGGAATGAAGGGTGCGATCGGCGCTGTACCGCTTCCCTGATATCGAGAACAACATGTATATCGACCCTCATATTCATATGGTTTCGCGAACAACTGATGACTATCAGCGCATGGCGCTGGCGGGTTGTGTTGCAATCACCGAGCCCGCATTCTGGGCGGGATACGATCGATCATGCGCTCAGGGATTTATGGATTATTTTCGTCAGTTGACCGAGACCGAACCAAAGCGTGCAGCGCAATTTGGAATTCAACACCACACATGGCTTTGCATTAATCCAAAGGAGAGTGAAGACATCGGTCTCGCTCGCGAGGTCCTTGCGGAGATCCCAAGTTTTCTTGATCGACCAAATGTGCTTGGGATTGGCGAAATCGGGCTCAACAAAAATTCGCGCAATGAATTGATCGTGTTGGAGGAACACATTGCTCTTGCGAAAAGTCGCGACCTGCTGATCTTGGTGCACACTCCGCACTTGGAAGACAAGATGAAAGGCACGCGAATGATTATGGATGCAATCAAAGATCATGGCGTAGATCCTGGGCGCGTGCTCATCGATCATGTTGAAGAGCACACCGTTCGACTCGTTCTTGATCGTGGATTCTGGGCGGGGATGACGCTCTATCCAGACACGAAGTGCACTCCGCAACGAGCAACCGACATCTTCGAAATGCACGGAACAGATCGAATGTGGATCAACTCGGCTGCCGATTGGGGAATCAGCGATCCGCTCGCCGTGCCGAAGTGCCGCGACGAAATGCGCAGACGCGGTCACTTGGACGCGATCATTCGCAAAGTCTCTTTCGACAACCCACAAAAGTTTCTTTCGCAGTCTGGGCGATTTCGCGTGCAATGAATATTCACAATTTCATTTTCGCCGGTGCGGTGTGTGCAGCATGTTCGTTTGCCGCATTTGGGCAGACGGTTCCAAAGGGTGATGCGCCAGCAACGCCTACAAAATCTGATACGAAGCCAGCGGCGATCAAGTCGGGAAGTTCGTCCAATCTTGTCATAGTCATTCCACTGAAAGGAATTGTTGGCCCAACACTTGATAGTGATGAATGGTTCAGTGCAACAGATTTTGAAAAAGCTCTTGCGAAGGCTGAAAAATTAAGCCCAGCTGCGATCATTCTTGAGATCAAGAGCCCCGGTGGACTCGTCGCTACTGAAGAACGCATCATCCAAATGATCATTGATAGCCAGGGGCGTGGAACGCGAATTGTTGCGTGGGTCACCGATGCTGGAAGCGCTGCCGCATTGATCACGCTTGCGTGCAAAGAGATCTTTGTCATGCCTTCTGCACGAGTTGGAGCAGCCGTCACCATTGTCAGCGGCGAAAGTGGAACAGCATCATTAAAAAGCTTGACAGAAAAAGATCCAGAGCTTGCTGCGAAATATGAATCATTCCATAGTGCAACTCATAAAAGCGCTGCTGAAGCAACTGGACGATCTCCCGCTATTGCTGATGCGATGCGAGATATGTCCAAAGAACTTTGGTGGTCGAACGAAGGTGGATTTTCGGAATCCCGCCGCACAGACTCTGATGAGCTTATTGATGGCCCAAAAACCGTCCTCACCCTGACCGCTGGAACAATGGAAAAAACTGGTCTTGCGAAGCAGAAAAATTCCCTCGACGAAGTGATTCATTCGCTCGGAATGCGACGAAGCCCAGAGATCACAAAATTAAATTCTTCTATGGAAATGAATCCGAAGAAATTGAAGAAGTTGCTAGCTGATATTACAAAACTCCGTAAGCTGGTGAATGATTCCAAGTCAAAATCAGACAACGAATCGCACAACTCTCAAGAGTTAAAAAGAAAAATTCTCCAAGCAGAACAATTGCTCAACGAGCTCTGATTCCAAGCGACTGAACTCCAAGCGACTGAATTCCCAATCCGCGGATCTCAACCCCGCACTCCCAAATCCCGCATGACACGCACTGCGCAATTGTGCCCCGCGGCACCAATCACACTTCCCGCAGGATGGCATCCCGCGCTGCATGAATAGAGACCGTCGACTCCTGTCGCATACGGCATGCGCCGGTCGAATCCAAACGTGTTGTCGACATGATGAATGTGGCCATAACGAATGCCGATATCTTCTTCGATTCGCTTTGGTGTCAGTACATAAGTATCGACAACTAAATCTCGAAATCCAGGACAGAATTGTTCTGCGATTCCAAAAATGTGATCAACATATTTCGCCTCTTGATCCTTCCACGAAGTTCCGGCAAGTTCGTATGGCACCCACTGAACAAAGAATGCAGAATTATGATTTCCTTGTGTGTCGCGAAGTGATGGATCGACTTGCGTGTGGATGTACCACTCCAGTGTTGGACAATCCGCAAGTTCGCCACGCATGACTTTTTCGAAACCCGCTTTGATTTCACGAATGGGGTGATCGGATTGCGGAAGCAGATGCATCGTGCCATTATGCTGCCCCCGATTTTCTGGAAGACATTTGAACTTTGGCAAGCCGCGCAACGCCATATTAATTTTCATCGTCGTCCCAGTGCGTTTGAAATTGTCGAGACGCGCATCGAGCGTCTCAGGCAAAACACCAGGGCCAACCATCTCGCGCAAACGAAAAGGATCCGCATTGGCAATGACAACTCTGGAATGAATCTCGCGACCATCCGCCAATACAACGCCAGTTGCTTGACCTTGCGTCGTAATGATTTTCGCAACAGGTGCGCTGGTCAATATCATGGCGCCATGCGAACACGCGGCGTTGGCGAACGCATTGGCGACCGCACCCATACCACCCTTGGCGACCATCCATGTTCCATCGGCCGCTGGAAGCCGGCACATGTTGTGGACCAGAAAGTTCATTCCAGTTCCTGGCGTGCCGAATGAACCAGTCAAGCCAGAAAATCCATCGGTGACCGCGTACATCGCCACGAGCATCTCGCTCTTGAAGTCGAAGCGGGCTAAATAATCCTCAACCGTACCGGTGACAAGTTTCACAAAGACGTCCCGCAACTCTGGACGAATATATTTTTCAGCCGTTGCCTCGACCGACACCGGCTCCGCAAGCCAACTCGGTGCGAGATCGTCACGAATACGACCGATTTCGTCGGCGAGCGCGCCATTTGCAAGCCAATCTTGTTCGCTGAACATTGCCAAGAACTGTTCACGCATTGTTGACTGGTCCGTGCCAAAAAGTAAATAACGACCGTCGAGCATTGGCAGAAAATAGTGAGGATTTCGACGAAGAAGCTCAAATTGAGCCCCAGTTCGCTGCATAATTTCGGGCGGCATCACGCCCAACAAGTACGACGCGGTCGAAGTCCCCAACTGAGGTGCCTTTGGAAATGGATATTCGGTCTTGGTCGCCCCGCCGATCATTGAGCGCTCTTCCACAACCGTCACCTTCAGTCCTGACTTAGCCAAAATCGCAGCGGCGACCAACCCATTGTGACCTGCACCAACGATGATGACATCGGTTTGGATCGTCATGGCGAACTTTGATTCAAGCGACCCTTTCGCCGATTGAGGTGCCGAGTTCCCGCAACAACTCCCACAACTCCAAGTGACATCGAAGAAAGCGCAAGCCACAGAGGTGGGCGCGCATACTTTCCTGTTAACGACCAATCGCTCAACGACATAGTTGTCGGTCGCGGTGGGGGATTTAAATCTATCGCTCGATTTTTATCGACAACAATTTGAAGCGATCCAAACACCAAGATCGCCACAGCAAGTCCATAACCTGACGCGCTTCTACCTCCCCACCATGCCGCGGTGAATCCACCGAAGAATGCGCAGATAACGCTGAGCACTAAAACGAAAATATTCCACACATTGGATGTCACCCACGAGTCTGCGACAAAGACCTGATCGGCTCCCAAGAGAAATGCGCCGAGCGTCATTCCAATCGAGACCATGAAGGCGACTGCCACATAACCAAGCACGACTCCAAACAAGATTCTGAAAAATTTCATTTATCTACTTTACATTGTCGCAAACGAATCTACGCTCGACTCCCCGCGCGATATGGATGTCGCGTGAATGTCTCTCCCACAATTCATTACTTGCAAGGACGCTTCTCATGAATGATTCATTCGTAAATCGTATTCCCCCGCTCATCAAAAATTTCGGATTTGGCATGTTCTGCCTCGGCGCAACTCTTGCGCTCGGCGTCGTGCTCTCATCACAGTCGATCGGCAACGCGATTGTGCGTATCAAAATGCAGGACGCGCCCATTCAAGTGAAGGGTGTCGCAGAAATTGAAGTCGTTTCAGATCGTGCGACATGGCGCGGAACGGTTCGTGCGCGTGCGAAAACACTTTCGCAAGCATTTGAGATTCTCGAAACGGGTACGAACAAATTGCGCGCGATGCTCGTGGCGCACGAATTCAAAGCGGACGAAATCAATGCGTGCGAAGTTGATACAACGATTGTCTTTGCAAAGAATTCGAAGGCAGAAAATACGAATGTGATCGAGTCATATGTCTTGTCGCAAGGCACAACAGTTCGAACAATAAATGTCGTGTCAGTTCGCGACCTGGCATTTCGCGCCACTGATTTGATCAAAGAAGGTGTCGAAATTGATTCGGGTGCACCCGCATACTACGTCAGCATTCTTGATTCCATCAAGATGACGCTCTTGGAAAAAGCAACTCAGAATGGTTATGAACGCGCTTCGCTTCTTGCGCGAGGATCGAAAAGCGAAGTAGGTGGTTTGATAAGTGCATCGCAGGGAGTTTTTCAGATTGTTCCTGTTGGTTCAACTGATATCAGCGATTATGGTGTGAGCGATACATCGACAATCAACAAGACGGTCAAAGCCGTTGTCACTCTTGCGTATCAGATTGAACAATAGATCAGCTTGATTTCAATGACACGCCATACACTTCGTTCATGCGAACTGGACGAATCACGCTGCTATCAGCCTTCTTTTTGATCGCCTGCGAAAAGGGTTCAGAAACGCCAGTCGCCCCTGCTCCTGTGGCGGCCGCCACCGTTTCTGCGATCCAGCGCGCAGGCGATCTTCTTTTTGCAAGATCGAATTGTGTTGCGTGCCATTCTGCTGATGCATCTGTTGCCAACCGCGCAGGCTCGCTTGACGCACCGAAACTCGATCGCATTGGCGCGAATGCGAATTCGGATGGGTTGTCGACAACTTGGATTTCGAATTACCTCTCGGCATCACCGCGTATTGGTTCAACTGGAATGCGAATGCCAAATGTCTTGCATAGACTTTCGACTGAAGAGAATGCTAAGAACATTCGACAATTGACCGCGTATCTTTCTTCGCTTCGTGCAGGAATAACCCCAGCTCATTTCACAACAACGCGTCCTTCGCAAATGATTGGCGGAGAGAAACTTTGGCGAACTGTTGGATGTACTGCGTGTCATCCGGCAACTCCCACCGAAGAATGGTTAGCAACAAAATGGAGCGCATCTGAACTTGCAGCATTCTTAAAAGATCCATCATCTGTATGGCCATCAGGACAAATGCCAAAGACGAATCTTTCTGACGAAGAAACTCTTTCGCTGACATCCTGGCTGTTGCGCGGTCAAGCTCGCCACGCAGATGGTTCGATTGCGCTCACGAAAGAGCCTGGCGTTGCTGTCGATTATTTTGAGGGCCCATTTCAAGGTATTGGACCAAGTGCAATTGATGTTCCAACGCGTTCGGGGGTCATCGAGCAAATCGGACTTCTGCCATTTGCGCGTGCTGATGTATGGGGAGCGAGATACAAAGCAACGTTGACAATTCCAACGGAAGGTTCGTGGACTCTCTGGCTTGGAAGCGATGATGGATCTTCACTTTCGATTGATGGCAATGTGCTCATTGAAAGTCCGGGAGTCCACGGCACTGACTGGAAAAAATCGACGCTAATGCTGACAGCTGGTCCTCACGAAATTCTCGTCACCTATTTCGAAGGAGCCGGTAACTCCGACCTCCGAGTTGATTGGAAGGGACCTGCGCAAGATCGACAGGAAATTCCTGCGAGTGCGTATACGCGCGAAGCAATCGAACTGAGCCCGCCTGTTGCCGATCACGCAGAATTTACGAAAGCTGATATTGCGCAAGGCCGCGAACTCTTTGTGCAAGTTGGATGTATGCAATGTCATGGCTCTCCCGAAAATGCGAAGCCAGCGGAAACTGCCACCGCAAAAAATTATGCGCCACTTGCAAATTTGAATCCTTCGCTGGGTTGCTTGGCGAACGATCCGCCACTTACTGCGCCGGATTATAAATTCACAGTAAGCGAACGTGATGCACTTCGAGAGCTCGTCGCAAATGCCAAGTCACTTCTCGCCCCGCTTCCTCCAGAAGAATCTCTTGCGCTTCACTTGCTTGCACTGAATTGCACTGGATGTCATTCTCGCCAAGA
>Ga0114971_10001152_pt1 | contig 17832 bp, 18 predicted proteins | sample M_140625_MF_Meta_FD_87320 | JGI IMG/M metagenome (GOLD analysis project Ga0114971, IMG submission 87320) | Freshwater microbial communities from Lake Montjoie, Canada to study carbon cycling - M_140625_MF_MetaG | ecosystem: Environmental > Aquatic > Freshwater > Lake | place: Lake Montjoie...
ATGTGTACAAAAACGCCAACTCAATATTGATTACACAACAACAAGCAATCAAAGATAAAACAATCAACTCAATTCCAGCATGTATGAAACCCCAGGAAATGGTGACGGCACACGATAAAAGTCCTAACGCCATCACACAGAATTTTTGCAAGGGTATTGGCCCCACAGGATAAGTTACCAATAGGGCTGAGTGCATCAATGCTTTCTTATATTCGTTTAAAAATCAACGAGCCATTGGTACCGCCAAATCCAAAATTATTTTTAAGAGCAATATCAATTTTCATGTCGCGAGCTGTATTGGCGCAATAGTCCAAATCACATTCGGGGTCTTGGTTAAAGATATTGATAGTGGGTGGGCTTTTTTGATCATGAATTGCCATTACCGTAAAAATACTTTCGATTCCACCCGCACCACCCAGCAAATGCCCAGTCATGGATTTGGTTGAATTGACCACCATTTTTTTGGCTGCATCGCCCATTGCAGCCTTAATGGCATTGGTTTCGTTAATGTCACCCAATGGCGTTGATGTGCCGTGTGCATTGAGGTATTGAATTTGATCGGATTGCACACCCGCGTTTTTCATCGCCAACACCATGGAGCGACGAGGCCCCTCCATGCTCGGCGCCGTCATGTGACCTGCGTCAGCGGTACGGCCGTAACCCACTAATTCTGCGTAAATTTTCGCACCACGAGATTTTGCGTATTCGTATTCTTCAAGAACCACCACACCCGCACCTTCGCCTAAAACAAAACCGTCGCGATCTTTATCCCATGGACGCGAGGCTGTTTGTGGATCGTCATTGCGAGTTGATAGGGCACGCATGGCAGCAAAACCGCCAACACCCAGTGGCGAAATAGTGGCCTCTGATCCGCCCGCAATCATCACATCAGCGTCACCGTATTCAATGATGCGCCCTGCTTCACCAATGCAATGCAAACCAGTCGTGCATGCGGTGACAACTGCCAAGTTGGGACCTTTGAAGCCACACCGCATTGACACGTGTCCTGAAATCATATTAATGATGGATGCGGGCACAAAGAAAGGGGAAATGCGACGCGGCCCACGGTTGGTGAGTTCGGTGTGCATGTTTTCAATCAAGGGCAATCCACCGATGCCTGAGCCGATCATGCAACCGATGCGGTGTGCGTCATCTTCATTCAAAGCATCACCCGTTTTCAAACCAGCATCAGCGACGGCTTGAAGCGCTGCAACAATACCGAAATGAATGAAGGAATCCATCGTGCGCGCTTCTTTGGCGCTGATGTATTTTTCTAAATCGAAGTTTTTAACTTCGCCTGCGAATTTGCATGCAAAGTCTGTCACATCAAATTTGGTGATGAGACCTATGCCAGATTTTCCAGCTAATAAATTGGCCCAAGATTCTTGCACTGTATGACCTACAGGGCTAAGACATCCTAGGCCGGTTACGACAACGCGGCGGCGACTCATATCAACAAGAGCCTCGCGGCTTATGCCTTTTTGTGAGACAAAGCGTAGTCAATCGCGTTTTGAACGGTGGTTATTTTTTCCGCGTCTTCGTCAGGAATTTCGATTCCGAATTCGTCCTCTAACGCCATCACCAATTCAACTGTGTCTAGAGAGTCGGCGCCCAAATCAGCAACAAATGATTTTTCGTTGGTCACTTGTGACTCTTCTACGCCAAGCTGCTCGGCGATGATTTTTTTAACTCTTGCTTCTATATCACTCATATTTCACTCAAAGGGTAGTCTTGAAGTCCGCTATTTTAACCGTGCGGACGATACGGCTTTTTTTGATGCCCATTTGACCTTGTCAGGCCATGAACATACCACCATTCACGTGGATTTCCTGACCCGTGATGTAGGAAGCCTCGGGGCTGGCCAAATAGACCACAGCAAATGCCACGTCCTCGGGTTTACCCAAGTGTCCCAATGGGATTTGGGCCAACAGGGCATTTTGTTGATCATCCGACAAGGTTGAAGTCATGTCGGTTGCGATAAATCCTGGGGCGACGCAGTTCACGGTAATACCACGACTGCCCAGTTCTCTGGCCAATGCACGCGTCATTCCAGCCAACCCAGCCTTGGCGGCGGCGTAATTGGCCTGGCCCGCGTTGCCGCTTGCGCCAACGACGCTGGTGATGTTGATGATTCGACCATAACGCTGCTTCATCATGGGACGCATCACAGCACGCGACAAGCGAAATACAGATTTTAAATTGGTGTCCATCACAGCATCCCAATCATCGTCTTTCATTCTCATCGCCAATGTGTCGCGAGTGATACCCGCATTATTAACAAGCACATGCAATGCACCTTGTTCTATGACGATGGAATCAATGAGCGCTTGCAAACCTTCTGCATCATTCACATTGAGCGTTACACCTTTGCAACCCACAAACGCACTCAGGGCTTGCGATATTTTTTGTGCGCCCTCAGTTGTTGTTGCTGTGCCGATGACGTGGAATCCACGACTGGCCAATGTATGAGCGATGCATGCACCAATTCCTCGGGTTGCTCCTGTAACCAATGCGATTTGACCTTGCAATTTAATCGTACTCATCTTGTTAGTTTAAAAGTGTTGTGACTTCAGACAAACTATCGACATCGAATAAAGCGTCGCTCACCAGATCAGGCGCAATTCGCTTAGTCATTCCTGTTAAAACTTTTCCAGGACCCGATTCAATGATAGCGGTAACGCCTTGCGCCTGAATGGCTTGCACGCATTCCACCCATCTGACAGGCCCGAAAGCTTGACGATATAAGGCGTCTTGAATCGCGTTTGTATCTTTTTGAATTAACACGTCGATGTTATTGATCACGGAAATAGTTGGCGATTGAAATTGAAGCTCACTCATTTTTTGAAGCAAGCGATCTGCGGCAGGCTTCATTAAAGTGGAGTGAAAAGGTGCAGAAACAGGAAGTGGTAATACGCGTTTTGCACCCATTGCTTTTAAGGCTTCGCCTGCTTTGTCAACAGCGGCTTTACTGCCAGCAATAACTGTTTGCATAGGATCATTGAAATTGGCTGCTTGGACGACCTCTTGACTTGCACTGCCAAAGGATTGCGTGACTTCTAAGCAAGCTTGAATGATTTTGTCAGATGAAAGGTTCAGCACAGCAGACATTGCACCCTGCCCCACAGGCACGGCTTCTTGCATGGCAGCAGCGCGAAATCTCACCAATTGAATAGCGTCTGACAACGAAAGTACGTCGGCGCAAACCAATGCCGCGTATTCACCTAAAGAATGGCCTGCCATCACAACGGGTAAATGTCCGCCATGTTCTTTCCATACGCGAAACGCAACAACGCCCGCTAACAACATCACGGGTTGTGTATTGGTGGTTAAAGCAAGCGCTTCTTTGGGGCCATCTTTGATCAACAAACCCAAGTCTTCACCCAATGCAGATGATGCCTCTTGTACGGCATGTTTGACAACAGGCTCCTCTCGCCATCCATCCAACATCCCCATCGATTGGGATCCTTGACCTGGAAAAACAAATGCAAATGATTTCATATGGAATGATTCAATTCAATTAAACACGAACGACAACGGCGCCCCAAGTAAAACCACCACCCACACCCTCTAAAAGCAAATGTTGCCCAGGCAAAATTTTTCCTGAACGCATCGCAACGTCCAAGGCCAAAGGAATTGAGGCAGCAGATGTATTGCCATGATCAGCAACTGTCAAAATTACTTTTTCCATGGGTAGTTTTAATTTTTTAGCTGCGCTTTGAATAATACGAATATTGGCCTGATGGGGGATGAGCCAGTCGATATCGGCAGCAGTTAAGTTTGCTTTTTTGAGCGCTGCGTTGGCAGTCTCATCTAAAACGCCAACTGCCAATTTGAAAACTGCTTGACCGTTCATTTTTAAAACGGGGTCACCTAATATTTTTCCTTGATTCACATGACCTGGCACGCACAAAATGCCGACATGCTTGCCATCTGCATGAATATCCGTGGATAAAATTCCAGGACGATCAGATGCCTCTAAAACAACAGCGCCAGCGCCATCACCAAATAAGACACAGGTGGTGCGATCTTGAAAATCAAGAATGCGTGAAAACACTTCAGCACCCACCACCAACGCACGTTTGGCAGCACCCGACACAAGCATGGCGTCTGCGACGCTCAATGCATAAATAAATCCACTGCAAACAGCCTGGATATCAAAAGCGGGGGCACCCGCAATGCCTTTGGCATCCTCAGAAGTCAGCGCCAGCTTGTTTTGCAAAATACAGGCCGTCGATGGGAAAACCATATCAGGCGTTGATGTGGCCACAATAATAAGGTCGATATCTTTAGGCCCAATACCCGCCATCGTTAGTGCATTTTTTGACGCCTCAAAAGCCAGATCAGAGCTGTAAACGCCATCCGCAGCAAAATGTCTGGCGCGAATACCCGTTCGCTCAACAATCCAATCATGGGATGTTTCGACGCCCGTCAGCGCCAGCTGTTTGACCAAATCTTCGTTGGACAAACGCTGCGGGGGCAGACAACTACCTGTACCAGTGATTCTTGAATAAAGTTTCATCGAGCGTTCGACTTAATTTTGTACTGGCTGATTAACGGATAGCGCCGCATGGGTTAATTTGGATTGGACCTGGAAAAGCAAATCATGAGAGGCCGCATCATAAGCCCTGTTGAGCGCTGTTCCAAAAGCCAAGGCGTCAGCCGACCCATGACTTTTAAAGACGAGACCCTTGAGACCCAACAAAGCCGCGCCGTTGTGCCTTCGATGGTCAACTCGCTGTTTAAATGAAGATAAGACCGGATAAGCGATGATGCCTGCAATTTTCGTAAAGATATTGGCAGAAAAGCTATCTTTAAGGAATCCACTCACCATATGAGCCAGGCCTTCGATGGACTTAAGGGCCACATTTCCAACAAAACCATCACAAACAACCAAATCTGTTGTTCCCAAAAAAATATCATTGCCTTCGACATTACCGTAAAAATTAAGATCGCCGGAGTTGGCTGCAGATCGGAGCAGATCGCCTGTTTTTTTAATGTTTTCGTTGCCTTTAATGTCTTCTTCGCCCACATTAAGAAGCCCCACAGTGGGGTTTTCAATGCCGTGCAAAACAGAAACAAGTGCGGATCCCATGACCGCAAACTGAAGCAGGTCTTGCGGCGAACAATCGACATTGGCGCCCAAATCGAGCATGGTGGTACCGCCACCTTTGACATTGGGCATCTGACCCGCAATAGCAGGGCGATCTATTCCGTCCAAGGTTTTGAGCACATAACGAGAAATAGCCATCAAAGCCCCAGTATTTCCCGCCGAAACAGCTGCTTGGGCTTTTCCCTCACGAACCTGCTCAATGGCAATTCGCATAGATGATGATTTTTTACGACGCAATGCGGTTTCGATTGAGTCATGCATTTCCACCACTTCTTGCGCCTCAATGATTTGGGCGCGTGGATGAGAAAAACTAGCTAAAACATGTGGCTGACCCACCAACAAGAGTTGTGCCTTTGGATGCTCTCGCAAAAATTGCAAACATGCAGGTAATGTGATTGAGGGGCCTAAATCGCCCCCCATGCAGTCCACTGCAAGGGTGATGAACTCAGGCTTATTGGCCGTAGACATCAGTTTAGACAGCAATTAATATGAAAAAAGCCCGCGCCAGCATGAGCAACGGGCCTATTTTTCTAGACAATCTTATGCTTCAGATATAGTCTTGAGCACTTTGCGGCCACGGTAAAAACCGTTGGGGCTGATGTGGTGGCGCAAGTGTATTTCGCCCGTGGTGGGTTCTACTGCGATTCCTGGAACGTTCAGCGCATTGTGTGAGCGATGCATTCCACGCTTGGACGGTGATTTTTTGTTCTGTTGGACAGCCATGATTGGCTCCTAAAGGTCAGTTTCTGGTTAATTCGATCACCAGTACACCAGAAAATTGGCATATGGCGCAGTCGAACATTATAACCTACGGCTTGGACTTGTCTTTAAGTTGAGCCAAGACGGCAAAAGGACTGGGTTCGGGCTCCAAGGCTTGGTCGTCAGTCTGAGGAACCAGCGGCTTGGGACAGGTCTCATGAACTGGAATCAATGGGATTTCCATCAGTAGCTCATCTTCCAAAAGCTCCGAGATATTAAATAATCGATCAAAAACCAGCAAATCTTCCTCGCAATCGTCGTCGTCTCTCAAAGCCGTTGCCTCGTCCTTCACAAATCTAAATTGCCGATCCACACTTAACAAATTGTCGCAAGCCTCAAGGCATTTTTGACAAGTGAGGGGAATATGGACCGAAGCCTTGAGTTCAAGCCAAATTTGTTCTTGGTCAACTGTTGTTTTTTTGACAAAACCATTGAGTTGCCAATACACGACAGATTGCGCGGATATAGGCCAACTGTCGGCTGCCTCGACCAAACGAGGGAAATCAGTGACAGGGGTTTGCAACTGCAGTTGCTGGTTTTGTTGCGCAAAAAGCTTGGTATCGAATTTTTGAAGGTCCTGGGAGTGTTTCATCCGTTCAGTGTAAGAGAATCTCTGTATGAATAGCCACGCACAATCAAAACGCCCGCTTATTTTGGGATCTACATCTACTTATCGCAAAGAATTGTTAAAGCGATTGAACTGGCCTTTTGAAGTTGTTTCGCCGCATGTTGATGAAACCCCATTCAAAAACGAAGCGCCTCGTGATTTAGCTCTCAGACTTGCCATTACAAAAGCCCAAACAGTTGCGCAAAAACACCCTCATGCCGTTGTGATTGGATCTGATCAGGTGGCCGATTTAAATTCGGAGCCTTTGGGCAAACCCGGTACCCATGCAAACGCAATTGCTCAATTAAAAAAAATGAGTGGGCACATAGTTGTTTTTCAAACAGCGGTTTGCGTCACTTGTCTTGAAACACAATTTATAGAGTCGGTGTTAGTACCCGTGCAAGTGCGATTTCGACATTTGAGCGATCAAGAAATTGAAAATTATTTAAAGATTGAAAAACCTTACGACTGCGCAGGTAGCGCAAAAAGTGAAGGATTGGGTATCGCTCTTCTGGATGAAATTCTCAACAACGACCCCACTGCATTGGTGGGGCTGCCATTGATACAAACCTGTCGAATGCTGCGCCTGGCTGGCATCGACCTATTGGCTTAAATTCATGACCACACAATTGGGCTCACTTTTTTTGGTTCCAACGCCTTTGGATTTTGGATGTGATGCAGAGGCGCCCTTGCAAGATACATTGCCCCTCTCTACCCTGCAACACGCATCTCGCATTCAATACTGGGTCACTGAGAACGCCAAATCAACGCGCGCTTTTCTTAAACGTGTGAATGAAGTGATTCCACTCCCTGTCGCGATTCAACAAATTTCAATTCAAGAGTTGCCCAGAGAAATTCATAAAAAAGGCGATCATTTGAGCGATCACTCGGTCGATGGTTTTTTAAAACCCGCAACCCTTGGACACGACGTGGCGCTCATCAGCGAGGCTGGCATGCCAGCGATTGCAGACCCAGGCTCATCGGTGGTTCGCGCCGCTCACGCATTAAAAATTCCTGTGGTTCCGTTGGTGGGGCCTGTGTCTTTGCTTTTGGCCTTGGCCGCTAGTGGTCTCAATGGACAAAATTTTGCGTTTGTCGGTTATTTGCCGCAAGACGGTGCCATCCGACTTCAACGCCTCAAAGAATTAGAAAAAATGGCACAACAGACTGGGCAAACACAAGCTTGGATTGAAACGCCATATAGAAATGCTGCAATTTTTGATGCGATGCTCAACGCTTTAAAGGCTCAAACGCGTGTGGCTATTTGTAGCGGCTTGACACTGCCACAAATGGATATCCGATGTATGCGAATTCAAGAATGGAAATCGTTAAAACCTTTTGTGATTACATCTTTACCAACGGTTTTTGCGTTGGGTATTTAGACGCTCAATTCAAAGAGTTAATGAATAGACGGCGCTGCTTTTAATGCCTTCACTGCGCCTTCTCCAAAAGCTGCACCGAATCGTTTGGCCAACCGCTCGGCCACATTGTCGTGACGCGTGTAGTCCACAATGTCTTCTGCTTTGACCACATCGCGAGCCACAGAATCTAATGTGCCCAAGCCATCAGCGAGTCCCATCGCAATAGACTGTTGACCTGTCCAAAATAATCCACTGAATATTTCTGGCGTTTCTTTGAGTCGAGAACCGCGACCATTGCGCACCACTTCAATAAATTGATGGTGAATTTGATCCAACATGGTTTGCGCAAAAGCTCGTTGTGTTTTGGTTTGTGGACTGAAAGGATCTAAAAATCCTTTGTTTTCTCCTGCAGTCATGAGTCGACGCTCAACGCCCAATTTATCCATCAACCCTGTGAATCCAAATCCATCCATGAGCACACCGATGCTGCCAACAATACTGGCTTTATCAACATAAATTTGATCGGTTGCAGCGGCAATATAGTAGGCGGCAGATGCGCAGGTTTCACTGACAACTGCATAAATGGGTTTGTTGTGCTTAGCTTTGAGGCGACGAATTTCATCATTGATGATGCCCGCTTGAACAGGGCTTCCACCGGGTGAATCAATCAGCAAAACTAAGGCCTGCGAGCCTTCATCATCCAAAGCATTGCGCATCGCGCTAATGATCCATTCGGCATTGGCGTTATTTTCGGATGAAATTTCTCCTTTGATCTCCACCACAGCCGTATGAGGCGTGTTGTTCGAACCTGCGCCCGCACCAACACCAGCGCTTCTATTCGATAACCAAATAATAGCTACAACAATCAATAACCAAGAAAGTCTAAAAAATATTTTCCAACGACGCGCAACTTTTTGCTCGTGCAATGTGGCAAACGCTAATTTTTCAAGTGTTTCTCGCTCCCATGTGGCGCCTTGCTTTTCTGGGCTTGATGGAGTGCTTGCAAGCGAATCGAATGCCGTTGATGCCGATGTGTTGTCTGATTTTGGCGTGTCAAAAGAAGGGGTATCGGTTGGAGGTATTTGATTCATTTCAAAATTCAATCGTTTTTAAATTGTAAGTAGTGTGCCAGTGAACGATTTGTTCTTTTTCGGTAAGGTCAATGGGCGTGAGCCCCCCTTTGCAAGGCCCTCCCGAACATTGACCCGTGTCAGGTCGATAAGTTGCGCCATGGGTTGCGCAAATAAGCCATTGTCCACTATCGTCAAAAAAATGGTTCGGTTGGTAATCCATCTCCATCGCGACATGAGTGCATCGATTGAGATAAGCATAGGCACGCCCCTGAAAACGAATCGCAAAGGCGCGACTTGTTTGTCCTGCAAAAACCACGTCAAATGGAACGGCTAAACCACCATTGGTGAGGTCTTGGCTATTGCAAAGCGCAATCGTCTCGTTATCCACGGGTCATCAACCATGTGTGTAATTGTTCAACCGAATGTGCAATATACCGCGGCTTCCAAATTTCAAAATGTTCGTGTCGATGCGCACCATAACTCACACCCACACTGGCGCACGATGCGCGTTGCGCCATCTCTAAATCGTGGGTTGTATCGCCAATCATAAGGGTGCGCTGCGCACTCACGCCGAGTTCACTCATGAGTTCTTGAAGCATCAAAGGACTTGGCTTGCCCGCTGTTTCATCTGCAGTACGAGACGTATCAAACATGCCCTTGAGTTGAACTGTGTTGAGTGCGTCATCGAGTCCACGTCGACTTTTGCCAGTCGCAACAGCTAAGTGATGGGACTTTTTTTTAAGTGCTAAAAGCATTTCAATCACGCCGTCAAACAATGCGATATCATTTTGATGCTGAGTGTAATAAAAGCGATATCGCTGACCTAATAAATCATATTGACTTGGTGGCACATCGGGCGCGGCATAGGCTAATGCGGGTTGCAATGACAAGCCGATTACATAGGCTGCTTGCTCATCCGTTGGCATTTTTCCACCCACATCGATTACAGCTTTTTGAATTGCACGCACAATAAATTTTGTGGAATCGAATAACGTGCCATCCCAATCAAAAGCGATGAGATCAAATTGGCGGGCTTGTAGGTTGGACATGGTGAATAAATTGTTGAAGGGCCTCAGGCAGTGGCGCTTGCAAGTTTAAATGCAGACCCGTTTGCGGATGGGTCAACTGTAACTTCCATGCATGCAAAAACATGCGTTGTAACCCTTGAGCGTGCAGTTTTTTATTGACTTCAAAGTCGCCGTATTTATCGTCGCCCAAAATGGGATGTCCTTGATTGGCCAAGTGCACACGAATTTGATGCGTTCTTCCAGTTTTGATCGTCACCTCTAAAACCGAGTACTCGCCAACCAGTCGCAAAATTTTTACGAGTGTAATGGCGCGTTGCCCGTTGGGGTCATCGGCCGACACTACCTTGACGCGTCTCTCTCCTTCATCGGTGCCATTGGAAACCACATATTTGTGGAGATGCAAATCGATAACTTTTTTATTGGACGGCCAAAGTCCTCGAACCATGGCTAAATAAGTTTTACCTGTTTCGCGCCCTCTGAATTGATCTTGAACGTGTCTTAAACAACTGCGCTTTTTGGCGATCAGCAAAACGCCTGAGGTTTCGCGATCCAAACGATGAACCAACTCCAACACCTGTACGGCTGAGCGCGATTGCCTCAATTGTTCAATCACACCAAAGTTAATGCCGCTGCCGCCATGGACCGCAATGCCAGATGGTTTGTTGATGGCCAATAAACAATCGTCCTCCAACAAAATAGGAAATTCTTTGGACGGGGCTACAGGCGCGTTTTCATTTTTGGTCGCGACCCTCACAGGTGGTAAGCGAACAATATCACCCGTCTCTAAACGAGTTTGCGCCTCTACTCTCCCCTTGTTGATCCTCACCTCGCCCGTGCGAATGATGCGATAGATATGAGTCTTGGGCACGCCTTTGAGGTGTCGCATCAGAAAGTTATCCAAGCGCTGTCCAGCAGAATCCTCGTCTACGGTGAGATTTTTGACAGTTAAATGCGGGGGGACTGAATCAGCCTCTATAATGTTACTCACCAGCGTCAGGTTCCAAGTGCTTGATTTGAATAAGAGATTAGAGCACGAGCCAACCCCGCTGAGAGGTCGAAGCCACATAAGGATTTGCAAAAAAACGCCCATTTGCGCGTTTTGCCAACCCCGTGAAGGGCTGATGACTGGAAAACACAGAAACGGAATTCCCCCCTATAACAGACTCATACCCTTTGGTCTGTTGCAGATTAAAGTGAGCAGCGAACGATGTATTTAATTTGGGTGATCTTGAAACTTTGTATGTGCTGGCACAAGCTCGCACGTTATATTGCGGCTTCTCACCATTTTTCAACCTCGATCCAACAACCGAACCATTGGATATACCTTATCCCATTCGTTCGATTAAAACTCGCGCACCTCAAGCCTTCAAACCATTCTTGTCGCCGATAAAGGCTGACATTTTCGGTTTTAGCGCTCGATTCCATTCGTTTTCCGTCATTTGCTTTGGCATCGTTGGCTCCCAGTGAGCCTATGTTAATTTGTCAATGTAAAGGAATGCATCATGAAACGGATGCTTATTAATGCCACCCAGGCAGAAGAACGCCGCTTGGCGATTGTTGATGGTCAAAAGCTACTCGACTATGAAATTGAAATCGAAGGACGCGAACAGCGCAAAGGTAATATTTATAAAGCAGTGGTCACAAGGGTTGAGCCCTCATTAGAAGCTTGCTTTGTCGATTACGGTGAAGAGCGTCACGGCTTCTTGCCCTTCAAAGAAATCTCCAAACAATATTTTTCTTCCAACGTTTCTCCTAGCCAAGCTCGCATTCAAGATGTGATTAAAGAAGGTCAAGAGATTTTGATTCAGGTTGAAAAAGAAGAGCGCGGCAACAAAGGTGCAGCTCTCACCAGTTTCATTTCATTGGCAGGTCGCTATGTGGTGTTGATGCCCAACAATCCACGCGGCGGCGGTGTGAGTCGACGCATTGAAGGCGACGACCGCGCTGAACTTAAAGAAGCCATGGATCAATTGCAATATCCCAATGGCATGTCGATCATTGCGCGTACCGCAGGCATTGGTCGCATTGCATCAGAATTGCAATGGGATCTTAACTATCTGCTCAAATTATGGGATGCCATTGATGGCGCCGCCAAAAACGGCAAAGGTGCATTCTTAATTTATCAAGAATCGAGTCTTGTGATTCGCGCGATCCGCGATTATTTCAATCACGACATTGGCGATATTTTGATCGACACCGATGATATTTATGAACAAGCGCATCAGTTCATGGCCCATGTCATGCCCGAGCACGCTGATCGTGTCAAACGATACAGAGACGACACGCCTTTGTTCAGTCGCTTTCAAATCGAACATCAAATTGAATCGGCATATGCGCGCACTGTCACCCTGCCATCAGGCGGCGCCATCGTTATTGACCACACCGAAGCTTTGGTATCGGTAGACGTTAACTCTGCTCGCGCAATTAAAGGTGGCGATATTGAAGAAACCGCAACACGCACCAATTTAGAAGCGGCCGATGAGGTGGCTAGGCAAATGCGTTTGCGCGACTTAGGTGGCTTGATTGTGATTGACTTCATTGACATGGAGGAGTCCAAAAATCGCCGTGAAGTTGAAAACCGCTTGCGTGACGCCTTGCGTCAAGATCGTGCACGCGTTCAATTTGGCACCATCAGCAAATTTGGATTGATGGAGATGAGTCGCCAACGTTTGCGTCCTGCATTGTCTGAGGGCGCATCCATTCCATGCCCCCGTTGCGGAGGTTCAGGCCATGTGCGCGATACAGAGAGTTCTGCATTGCAAATTTTGCGGATCATTCAAGAAGAATCGATGAAGGAAAACACGGCAGCTGTTCACGCACAAGTGCCCGTTGAAGTTGCATCGTTTTTGCTAAATGAGAAGCGTCCTGAAATTGCAAAAATTGAACTCAAACAACGCACCAATGTGTTGTTGATCCCTAATAAGAGTTTAGAAACACCCAATTACAAATTAGAACGACTCAAGCACGACGATCCACGTTTGGACAATATCCAAGCCAGCTACAAAATGGCCGAAGAAATTGAAGACCCAACAGCAGTTACCCGTCGCTCGCAAGAGCCCACCAACAAGCAAACGCCCGTGATCAAAGGCGTATTGCCCGATGCACCTGCGCCGCAAGCGCAACCGCGCGCCGCCGCCAAGCCAGACGCGCCTGTGCAAAAACCCATCGCTGTTACTGCTCCTGCAGAAAAAGGGTTTTTCAGTTGGCTCAAAGGTTTGTTTGGAAGCAACCCGCAACCCGCAACAGTCACACCACCTGCTGTGGTCACACCCGAAAAGAAAGAAGAACGACGCGAAGGCCGTGATGGTCGAGGTGGTCGTCACGAACGCGGTGACGGACGTCGCAACTCGGGTCGAAACGGTCGCGGGGATCGCAACGAACGTACTGATCGAAATGATCGCGGTGAAAAAGGTTCAGAAAAAAATGAACAACGACGAGATAGAAACGGATACCCCGCTCGTGAAAACGCCAGACCCGATTTGAGACAAGACGATCGAAGCGAAGCGCCAACAGTTGCAGATTCACAAGAACGTCCCAATAGAAACAATGAGCAACGCACCGAAAGACCTCGTCGTGAACGGTCAACTCGTCAAGAAAGACCCGCAGAAAATCTGCAAACTCCAGATTCCAACTCTTCAACAGAATCGAATCAGCCGTCTTCTGCTCCAATGCCAGCTAGCAATGAAGCAATGACGCAACCACAAGAACGCAGAGACAGAAGATCGCGCGATCGTTTTGGTCGCGATCGACGAGAAAGAACCGATCGTCAACCCCAAGAGCAATCGGATTTTTCTACAACGGGCGCTGATGCAACGCACCCATCCGCACTGATCGAATCACACGCACAAAACAGCACAGTCGCTTCTGCGCCTCAAGTCCAAGCTATGCCTCAAGTGGGTCATTTTTCTCTTCCAGTCAACGACTTAATTTTAGTAGCTCAGGCGTCAGGTTTAGAGTGGGTTAATTCTGATCCACAAAAAGTGGCGACCGTGCAAGCAGCTATTGCTGCAGAGCCAGTGGCTATTCGTATTCCCAGAGAGCGTCCTGCACCTGTTATCGTCGATGAAGGCCCATTAATTTTGGTTGAAACAAAAAAAGACTTGGGTCAAATGGCCATGTCTTTTGACAAGGGACTTTAATTATTTTTTGATAGATGCTTCGGTATGGGCTGCATTTCTCCAAAGGACAAGTGCCTGCACTGTATCGTTGCGTTGTTCGGCCAGTTGAGCCAATTGAACCCATGCTTGACGTTTGAGGTCTTTCGAAGACAAATTGTTGACGCAAAGCTCCAAAAGCTGTTGTGCTTTTCCCCATAATCCATGTTTCAAACATAAGAGTCCGCTGAGATATTGCAATTCAATATTTCTTGGATTGGCCAGAGATGCTTTCTCGACACGATGGAGCCACTCTACTTCTGGCGACAATTGCACAAAGGCTTTTTCTATGGTTAAAACTAATTTTTCTACCTGAATAGAAGACCATGATTGCGGTTGCACTATCCACGATTGAAAAACTGACTGCACCCAATTAATCGCAATTTTTGGATCGCCTTCTAACTGTAGCAAGCGACTTGCTGCGTGCAAAACAACATCATTCATTTCTTTTTCTGCACTTTCAAAAATTTTCCAAGTTGCAAGCAACTGACTCGCATCTCGACAATCATCCATGGCCATGATCGCCAAACTGCGCGACAAGCTTTCTGCTGTTGTACTTACAAAAGCACCGTGCTTAGCCAACAGTCGCGTGGTTTCAAGCGCAGGCAAATGGCGTCCGCTTAATCGATCAATTTTGAGTCTCAATCGCAATGCCAGCGTTCTTCGCTGAACACCCATGGGCAATGAATCCAACCATTGCGTGGCTTCAGTCAACTTTCTGCGACTCAACGACCATCTTGCTGCACCCAGTCGAGCCGCATACTCAATATCTTGCAAAGTGGAGGATTTCGTTTGCGAATCGTCAAGCAATTGATTCAAACTTCTTTCTTGTGTCTGCGAATCATTGAGCGCATAGGCCGACTCTGCAATGATCAATTGCGCCAACATTTGCAGTTGCGTGCGCAATAATTTTTCTTGCGAGCTTTCAGATTTTTGTGCTGCCATTTTTTGCACCAAATCGCAAACCTTTTGAGCCGATTTTTTGGCGCGTAAAAAACGACCCGAAAGCATTTGAATAATCGCATCTAAGAGTGCCAATTGAGCCGCTTTTTCTTTTTGCTCTAAACGCCAAAGCCGAGCCCTTGCAGGCATTGCAAACAAACCTTTGAGCGCTTGTATTGCAAAATAAATAACAACAAAACCTAACACCAAACCAAGCAATACCAAATTAATGGATAAATCAACTCGATAGGGTGAAACAAAAACAGTGACAGAACCTTGATGACTACCAAACAACAAGGCGACCGCTACAGACACGCCAAATAAACTTAAAAACCACAATGCAACTCGCATATCAGCTCCCTGCACTCGCCGTTGTCAATGCGCCGAGTGTGTCGTCCAAATTGGGAATTTCGATATGTTTGATTTGCTGTTGAATTTGAACGAGTAATTGTTTAGCCGCTAAGCCTTTGCGAGATTGTGTTTCAAAAAAATTTGACAAGTCACGCTCGGCTTGCTGCAAATCGGAGCGAGATGACTCGTACTGGCGCGCCAATAATCCCAGTCTTGCATTGAGAAGTTTTAGTTTGAGATTTTCACGAACAAAATAGCTTTGCTCAGGCGCCAGCAAACTCGCTTCTGGTTTATCAATGCGACTTACACGCACCAAACCCTTGAGCTCTGACCAAATATCACCCCACAATCGATCCCACGCCTGCGCATTGATCGACGACATCCAATTGGCATTGGTGTTTAGAATAGGGTTGGGTAATGGTTTTGATTTTTGATCGACCGCATTGAGCAAAGGTGCCGTATCAATCCAACTGATCAGCTCATCAATTTTCCCAAGCAAGCTGGGCGTATCTGCAATCGTTGCCACTTTGATGCGATCGATATCACGGTTGACCGCGCGAAGCACTGGCGCCAATCGGGGCTGTGCCACTTTGCTTAATCTTTGTTCCGCAGTTTTGAGCGCTGCAATCAGGGGCTGAACACTGCCCGTTAATTGCGCCTGTTGTTGAGCCAATCGCAAAGAAGCCTCAATATCAACAACCAAATTTTCATCACGTGAACGTGACAAGCTTTGCATGAGCTCTTCTAGTTGCGTTCTTTGCAAAGCAACTTCTGCCATTTTTGTTTCGGCCAAGACTTGTCGAGCGGCTGTTTCTAATGAAAGTTCGTGCGCGAGCTTGGCCATGCTTTTGGCCTCCACCGCTTGCGAGCCTGTATCTGCACTTTGTTTAGCGAGTTGTTCTTGAATATGACTGAGCTTTTGCCATAAAAAAAGTGAACCTATGAATCCAAATAAGGCAATGAGGCCAATGACCCATAAAAATAATTGAGTTTTTATTGCGCTCGATTGACCCGACGCCATGGGAGAGAATGATGGATGAGGCGATTTGTCTGGAGTGACCGAAGTATCGCTTGCAGTTTCGTTATTCATGATTAGAAGTATTCTAAGGATGCAAGCATGTCAGCCATCAAAGGTCGTGACGTACGAACAACACCAAAGCCCAGTTGTTTGACTGATTGGGCAATGCGCTCGTGGGTTACAAGCGCTTTTGCAAGATTCCAAGACTGATGGGGCAACAATTTTGCCAAATGATCCAAGGCCTGAGAACTGCTCAATATCCAAATCGATCCGTCTTGCGTTGCAAGATCGGCTTGCATTTGTTGATCTGAATTCCATAGAGGTACGGATCGAATGTAGGACGCAACTGTATCCACACGAATGCCTTGCGCTTTAATTTGTTGCGACAACCATTCTCGACCCACGCCTTGCAATTGAAAGCCATCGTCCTCTACATCTGCACCTCTCACAATTAAAACAGGCTGTTTGAGATCGATTTTTGTATGAACGATTTTCCACAATGATTCAGTATCGAATTGCTGATCTTTGTCATCAGGCGCATCGATCAATTGAATGGGGACACCGTGAGAGACCAAAGCTTTTTTTGTACCAGGTCCTGTAGCCCAACATCGAGTTTGTCCCCACATATGGAATTGTGGTTTGTGCATCATTGCATGATCGACTGCAGAACGACTGACAAACATGACGGCCTGATACGACGTCCACTCTTTCCACAATTGAGCAACAAGCGTGGTGTCTTGAATGGATTGAATAGAAATCAAAGGCCAAGAAACAATGTCATAGCCTGCTTCTTTGAATGAATGTAACCAAGAATCGGCTTGCTCTTGGGGACGAGTCAAAATCAAACGGGCCATCCGCGATGACCGATTGGTTTGCGTACTATTTTTAGTGTGCACCTTGCTCGCGCAACATCGCCGCCACTTGGGTGCCGATTTTTTCAGCGTCTTCCAGACTTCCCACGATGCCACTGCTTTTTGCTTTGACGAGCGGAGAGGCTTTGTCGGGGTCTCCCCAAGCTGCACGCAACTGCAAATATTCACCTTGCACAGTTGCATGCGCCGCCAAAGGCATAGAACAACTTCCACCCATGGCACGACTGACTGCACGCTCTGCAGCAACGGCCAGCCAAGTGGTTTGATCAGCCAACGAAGCCAAGGCCATTTGCACATCGCTTCGATGAGAACAAATTTCTACACCCAAAGCGCCTTGACCCGCTGCTGGCAGCATTTGATCGGTTTCAAAAACATGGCGAATGCGATCTGATAGCCCCAAACGTTTGAGACCCGAAGCGGCCAAAACAATTCCTGCATATTGACCTTCTTCCAATTTACGCAAACGTGTATCCAAATTACCACGCAAAGGCTCAATTTTTAAATCGGGACGCAAATCTCTTAATAAGATCGTTCTTCGCAGGCTGGAAGTCCCGACC
>Ga0114971_10001159_pt1 | contig 17786 bp, 16 predicted proteins | sample M_140625_MF_Meta_FD_87320 | JGI IMG/M metagenome (GOLD analysis project Ga0114971, IMG submission 87320) | Freshwater microbial communities from Lake Montjoie, Canada to study carbon cycling - M_140625_MF_MetaG | ecosystem: Environmental > Aquatic > Freshwater > Lake | place: Lake Montjoie...
ATCTCAAGCAGACCCAAGGATACGGCGCCGTATTCCGAATCATTCCCACGAAAATCAAGACCCTCGAGGATTTGAATGTCCCAGAGGTCATCAAAACATTTGGCCACATGCGAGGCGGAATCGTTCTCGTGACGGGTCCCACCGGCTCCGGCAAAAGCACGACCCTCGCCGCTCTCATCGATTATATTAATACCAACTTTTCCCGTCACATCGTCACCATCGAGGAACCAATCGAATTTGTGCACAGGAATAAAAAGTCCATCATCACCCAACGCGAGGTTCCAGATCACGCAAGCACGTTTCCCATAGGACTTAAAGCTGCTCTCCGCGAAGATGCTGACATCGTTCTCGTTGGCGAGATGCGCGATCTGGAAACCATCTCCCTTGCCCTCACCGCCGCAGAGACAGGGCTCCTGGTATTTGGAACACTCCACACAAATAATGCACGGAAGACAGTAGATCGTATGATCGATGTTTTTCCCAGCGACCAGCAATCCCAAGTCAGAACCATGCTCGCGTCCTCACTTCGAGGCGTGATCGCCCAGCTCCTGATGAAGCGACAGGACGGCAGCGGACGCGTTGCCGTGAATGAGATCCTCATGGTCGATAGCGCCGTCTCCGCGATCATCCGTGAAGGTGCGACCCAGAAGTTACAGGATGCCATCATTACCGGAAAAAGCCAAGGCATGCAGTTTATGGACGACGCCATTTGGGAACAACTTCTCCCAGGGGTCGTTTCGCCCAACGAGGCCTACATGAAGTCGATCGACAAATCCCGTTTCCAGCCCTTCCTTCCCCCCGAGGATGCGGCCCTAGCGAATGCCGCCGGCGGGTCAGCGGAAAATCCTGCCGAGGCAACCAAACAGGGCCGTTCACCTGGTGGGAAAGGTCATTAAAAAATCTGCCATTTCGTGTATGACGGATTTTCTACTTTCGCGTGGTGGGATTTGTGAGGAAGATAGATACATGCGAGCGCTTGTTTTTTCCATTATCGTTGCATTCTCGCTTGGCGGCTGCGCTTCGATTGAGCTGGCACGCCGCGAAAACACGCAAAACCTGCTTTCTGCAGCGGGATTTGAAATCATTCCTGCCAACTCGCCGGAGCGCCAAAGCTCCCTACTTGCCCTCATTCCTTTCACCATTGTGCGAAATTTGAATGGGGATGAGGTCCGATACGTCTACGCCGATCCAGAACAAACTATCCTGTATTCTGGAAATCAGGAGGCCTATGCGAAATACCAGCAGTTCCGTTTGCAACAACAAATCGCGAATGCCAACATCCAGGCCGCCCAGCTAAACATGAACGCTGCTCACCAATGGAACGACTGGGCCTGCTGGGGACCACCCGTCATGATTCCCCAACCGCAAAAGTTCCCCAACCACTGAGCTAGGCTGGAAAATGATTCGACGGCAGGTGCCCGATTAGTGAAGATTTGGGATTCATGGCCCTATTAAAAGAAAGAGCATTCGAGCGCCTAAGCGATGCCCGTAAATCCGGCCGCCTCGCGCACGCTTATCTTCTTTCGGGTCCACCTGGATGCGGAAAGGCTTGGCTGGCCATGGAACTCGCCGGAATGATTCTCGGCTTTAATCCTGCCGAAAAGACTTCCCACCCCGACATCTATCAGGTCGCTCCGGAATCAAAATCCCGACGCATCGTCACCGAGCAAATCCGCACACTCGAACATGCCCTGCAAATGAAGCCCCTCCTCGGCATCCACAAAGTGGCGATCTTGCATGATGCCGACCGCATGCAACCGCAGGCGGCAAATGCCTTCCTCAAAACACTCGAAGAACCGCCCGAAGGATGCCACATATTGCTGACGACCACGCTGCGCGATGCCGTACTCACGACAATCCTTTCTCGGTGCATCTTGGTGCCTCTCCTATCGCCTGCTGGCATCGTCCAAGACGCCAAAAACGACGAGGTCGCCGAGGCCTTCGTTGCCGCCCTGCTTCAAAAAGGCGGCCCTGACGCCGGCGCCGCGCTGCGTTTCACTAAATTTTTTCAAGGCCAAGTGAGCGCCCTTCGCGAACACGTGACTGGGGAACTCGAGGGGGAGCTCAAAGACCAGATCAAACACTACCGCGACTCCATGGACAAATCGTGGAAAGATACGAGGGAAGATCAAATCAAAGCACAAAGCGAAGCGATGGTCGTCCGCGAGCGTCAACGTCTCCTCACGGCGATCAGTGAAGTCCTCGCGAACGCCCTCCGTCACCATGTCCTGCCAGACTCGAATTGCCCCCCAAATATCCAACGCTTGGCCGCCAGCAACGACACAAAATTACTCCTCAAGCGACTCGACGCCCTCGACCGAACCCGACGTCTGCTCTCCGCCGGAGTTCAAGAGTCGCTTGCACTTGAGAGCGGATTTCTCCAAATGATTGCCCCATTATGAAGCGAATTGTTATCAAACTTGGCACCGGAGTCCTTTCCACACCCGCCGGAAAATCTCTCGACTCTTCGCAGTTCACACGGATTTCAGCAGAGATCGCTGCACTCCAAACGGCGGGCTACTCGTGCATTCTTGTCAGCAGCGCGGCCATAGCCGCAGGCGTTCGGATTATGCACCTCAAGCAGCGGCCAACCGATCTCCCCGGGAAGCAGGCCTGCGCCGCTGCCGGACAACCTGAATTGATGCGACTCTACGCAACCTCGTTTCGCAAACACGACCTTAGCGTCGCGCAGTTACTCCTCACGCATGGGGACATCGACAGCCTCATGCATCGCGAAAATGCCCGCAACACTCTTGACTGCCTCCTCGAACACGGCGTCATACCCATCATCAACGAAAATGATTCTGTCGCCGTGGAAGAGTTGCGATTCGGTGATAACGACCGCCTGTCCGCCGAGGTTGCCGTTCTTGCCCAAGCCGACCATTTGATCATCCTCACCAGCGTGGACGGGCTTCAAGACGAGGACGGAAACCGAGTAAAAAAAGTTCAGGATATCGCGAAGGCCTTCCGCCTTGTGCGTTCCGACAAGGGTGAGGAATCGGTCGGCGGCATGAAAACCAAGCTTGAGGCCATTCGTAAGGCCTCTTCAGCTGGGATCACGGCCCACATTCTCGACGGTCGCAAAGCTGGGCAAATCGAAGCCTCCCTCAAGGGCAAGGACGTCGGCACCTCGTTTCCTATTCGTCACAGCTCGATCTGATCATGAAATTACTGGGAGTCACAATCGCCATCGCCCGCAATACATTCACCGAGCTCGTTCGGCAGAAGGTCTTTTATTTCCTGATGATTTTCGCCCTCCTCGTCATTGGAAATTCCGCCTTCATGGCGAAATTCTCCTTTCAGGAACAATTTCAAATGCTGAAGGATATTTCGCTCGGTGCGATGTCCGTTTTCGGATCGCTCATCGCTATTCTCGCGACAGCCAACTTTCTCCCAAAGGATATGGAAGATAGAACGATCTACACCATCCTCGCCAAGCCAGTGCCTCGCTTCAGCTATCTTCTCGGCAAACTCTGTGGCATTTTTGGCTTGTTGGCGGTGTCGATTCTTTTGATGTCGGCCTTATTTTTAGCGGTCCTCTGGATCCGTGAAGGCACGGTCCTCAACGAGACGCGGGCGCAACTCCAAGGCGCCACAGCCGAAGAAATCGCCGCCGCCGTCAAGGAGGTAACCAATGCGACATTCAATATCAATCTGATCCCCGGCATCGTGGTGATTTTTTTTAAGTCCGCCCTCCTCGCCTCGCTCACGCTCTTCCTATCTACGTTTGCGACCTCTTCGATATTCACGATCCTCATGGCGACCGCCCTCTATTTTATCGGTCACCTCCAGTCCACCGCTCGGGAATACTGGCTTGCCGGAGTCGATGTGCATTGGTGGTCGCGATTGCTGGCGGCGCTCGTCTCTCTCCTCTTCCCCGACTTGCAGGCCTTTAATCTCACCGATGACATCATCGCCGGCGCCGCGGTGCCGATGACCCTTTTTGCGGGCACAATCGGACTCGGATTACTTTACATATCTGTCTACTTCTCGCTGGCGGCACTGGTCTTTTCCGATCGCGAGCTATGAAATGGCGTAAGACCTCCGCTCTTGCACTCCTCTGTCTTTTTGGCGCTTCCCTTCTGCCGATTCAAGCCCGATTGAACAACGACGCCCGTGCCGCGCATTTACGTAAAACGGCACTCAACCTCAACCTCCGCGAGCGTATCGGCCAAGCCGGTTTTCTGGCTGCGCTGAGCGGGTTCCGTTCCCCACTCGCAGCAATACTCTGGATTCAAGCCCACACCGCTTGGGAAAATACCGAGTGGGGCCGGATGGCCGGCACCTTCGATACCGTGACGACCCTTCAACCCCGCTCTATCCTTTACTGGGATATGTCAGCTTGGCATATGGCTTGGAATGCCGCCGTTGCAGCCATGCAAAATGAAAAGCAACCCAGCGAAGCTCTCCGTATTCGCTCCCAGCGTGAGTATTTTCGACTCGGTCGCGATTTCCTCGAGCGTGGCATTCTCAATAATCCGGACTCCTACCAACTCTACGTCCAGTTGGGGATCGTCCTTCGTGATAAATTTGAAGACCACTGCGGCGCAGCCGATACTTTTTTAAAGGCGGCCGCCCTTCCCGGCGCACCATCTTACTGCGCCCGGTTCGCGGGATACGAAATGGCAAAGTGCCCCGGACGCGAGCGCGAAGCCTACGAGCACCTTCGCCAACTCTACCTCCAAGGTGACAAACAACGACTCCCCTCCCTCATCAACCTTTTGCGTGATATGGAAAAGAGGCTGGATATACCTCAAGGGGAACGCATAGATTCTTCAGCTCACTCAAACAAAACCTAATTTCCATGCGATTCGCTATTTTCGGAGACATTCATGCTAACCTACACGCCCTGCAGGCGGTGTTGGCTGATGCCCAAGAGCAATCCTGCACACACCATGTATGCATGGGCGACATCGTCGGCTACAACGCCTACCCGAAAGAATGTTTGAATATTATTCGCGATCTCGATTGTCCCGTCGTGAAAGGCAACCACGATGAACTCGCTTCTTTAGAAGGCCAGATCGATGGCCTCAACCCCCTAGCCGAACTTTCACTCAAGTGGACGCGTGCGCAACTGTCCGAGGAGGATCGTGAATGGCTGCGGGGCCTCCGAATGCAACGCCAGGTCCGAGACTTCACGATTGTCCACGCCACCCTCGATACCCCTCATAAATGGGCCTACGTGATGACGCAACTCGATGCGGCGGCAAGCTTCAGCTACCAGCACACAAACTTGTGCTTTATTGGCCACACCCACTCGGCCAAAGCCTACGTTCGCGATGAGGGCGTTCTCTCCGTGCCACTCGATATCCTCCCCATCCTTCAAAAAAATAAATACCTGATTAATGTCGGCAGCGTTGGACAATCGAGGGATGGCGACTCGCGTTCGGCGTATTGCATTTTCGACACCGACAGCAATGAGGTGACGCTTCGGCGCATCGCTTATGATATCAGCGCCGCTCAGGCAGCCATTATTGAAGCCGGTCTTCCTTCCAAACTGGCCACCCGCCTCGTCACTGGAAGATAGCTTCCCCCCCCCATTCTCCCGTGCCACTCGCACACGACCAACCGCCCGATTCCCTGCTTTTCATTAAACCAGGATCCATGGGGGATGTGATTCACGCCCTGCCGGTCGCTTCCGCCATTCACCGCGCCTGGCCACTCACCCGCATCACTTGGATACTCGACCCGCGCTGGAGCGAGTTACTCGAGGGAAATCCCGCCATTGCAAAAATCCACCCGTTTCCGCGTCAGAGTTTTCGAGGTCCCTGCGGCCTAATCCGCGCGCTTCGCTGGTATCGCGGGCTGCGCGAGCTTCGACCCGATGCCGTCGTGGATTTGCAATGCCTTCTAAGAAGCGGACTCATGGCTTCCTGCAGCGGCGCCCGAGTCGTCCTCGGGCTCGGAGATGCACGCGAAGGGGCGCGCTTTTTCTATTCACGCTCGGTGCCGGTGGGGAAAGACGAACATGCGGTGAATCGCTACCTTCGAATGCTGCCAGCATTAGGAATCTCTGTACCAGAGGCATTGGACTGGGCGATCCCTCGCGGATTGCGCCCAGAAGCCCTCACCACAAACGAGCCCTACATCGTGCTCCATCCGTTTTCTCGCGGAGAAGGTAAATCCCTCACGACCGAAGCCATTGGTGCTTTTATTCAAGCTTTTCGCGAAAAGTCCGTGCTTCCCATCGTCCTTGCCGGCGCACCAAAGTCTCTCCCCGATTTTGGCCTTGGTGTGATTGATCTTCTAGGAAAAACAAGCCTGACCGAATTGATCGGCTTGATGCGTGGCGCAAGCTATGTGGTGAGTGTGGATAGCGGGCCCATGCACTTGGCCGCAGCACTCAGCATCTCCCTTCTCTCGATCCACACCTGGAGCGACCCGAGGCTAGTGGGTCCATTTTCAAAAAACGCTCATATCTGGCAGGGTGGCGAAATTCTTGAGCAGAATCTCCAACGAGTCCCCTCCCCCGAACGCGTGTTTACGCTTTCGGATGCAGTTGCCATCGGCCACTTCACAGCGAAAATGACCGATTCGTAGCAATGTTAGTCATCGCCCGCTGATGCAATTGCGTTACCAGCATTTTTGTTTATTCTCGCGCCAATGTCTTCCGACGAGATTCTTTTAGCCGTGGATCCATCGCTTCGCGGCACCGGATATGCCGTGCTGCAGCGCTTAGCTGGCAAAGTGCGTTGCCTACATTTTGATGTGATTAAAAATGCCCCCAAACTCTCCATCCCCGGCTGCCTCTTGGAAATTCACACTCGCCTTTGCGACGAAATGGAGCGATTCCAACCCACCGTCATGGCTGTCGAAAGCGTGATCTATGTGCAAAGTTTCCAGACAGCGATTACCCTTGGATCCGCTCGAGGTGCCGTGCTTTTGGCTGGAGCGAAACGCGGATTGCCCATTTACGAATACGCGCCGCGCCGCATAAAACAGGCCGTGGTCGGTCGCGGGGCCGCCCAAAAATCCCAAGTCGCTTTCATGGTGCGCACGTTGCTGGGGCTTACTATGACGCCCCCGCCCGATGCAGCGGATGCCATCGCTGTCGGCCTCACCCACTTTCAATCTCCTCCCTCTGCCTTGCAGGGCGGGCATGTGCAACGACTATGAAAATCCTTACTCCCGGCCGAATGGATTATGCCACGGCACTGGATCTTCAAAACAGCCTTCTGGAAGATCTCCTCGCTGGTCGCGGAGAGGAGACCCTCATCCTTCTTGAGCATGATCCCGTTTACACCATCGGCCGAACTCGCGATCAAACCAGTCTCGGCATCGCAATGCCGCACCCTGTTTTTGAAACCAACCGCGGCGGACAGGCGACCTACCATGGCCCAGGCCAACTCACAGGCTATCCGATTCTTGATCTCAATCGACGCGGAAAGGATCTCCACCTCTACCTTCGCTTTTTAGAGAGTTTCCTTATTGAACTCTCCGCGACCTATGGAATCCAAGCCCAGCGCCGCGAAAGGCTCACTGGCGTCTGGGTCGGCGAGCGCAAGCTTGCCTCCCTCGGCGTGGGAATCAAAAAATGGATTTCGATGCACGGGTTTGCCATCAACGTCACCCGCGAATCTCTCGAACCCTTCAAACACATTACCCCCTGCGGACTCACTGGTGTCGAAATCACCTGCTTTGAGCGCGAGGTCGGCATCGAAATTGATATGCCAGACTGCATCCATCGTGCGGCGCGTTTATTTGAAACAGGGCTGGGGACAATGGTCGAAACACAGACCCTATAAAAGATGTAGGCCGCCGCAACGAATGTTGCAACGGCCTACTGTTCCCCCCAGAACAATTTCAGATTCTCACGAACTCTCAAACACCGCAAGAGTTTTTTTTAATTATTTTTTCAGTCGCTCAATTCCACGTTCCAATAGGCGATATCGAGGAAGTGTTTCCAGCTCTCGTGCGGTTGGGTCGAAAAAGAAATATTAACGAACGGTCGCCATTTCGGACGCTTCGGCTTGCGAGCCAGCTGCATTCCCGCCTCGTGAGGGAGACGATTCCCCTTTCGCGTATTGCAGGGAATGCAAGAACACACGATATTTTCCCAAGTCGTCTGTCCGCCTCGATCTCTTGGAAAAACGTGATCCAGATTCAGTTCCTCTCGAGGCTTCACGCGGTTGCAATATTGGCAGGTGTTTTTGTCGCGCTCGAAAACATTGTGTCGAGTGAACTTCACCTCCTTTTTTGGAAGGCGCTCAAAAAGCAGGAGCACAATAATCCGAGGCACGCGAATTTGCATCGAGATCGTCTGAGCCATTTTCTCTTCCGGATTACTGCGAGAAAAATCCCTCCAACTTGCAAAGTCGTGTGTGATGAAGCCCTGCCCAGGCTCTGCAGCGACCACCTGAGCATGACCCTGATATAAGAGAGTGAACGCACGACGGGCACTGCAAGTGTTCACCGCTTGCCAAAGACGATTGAGAACTAAAACGGGTGTATCGAGAAGATATTGCATATGGAATAACGCCCCGGAAAAAGACTCTCGCCGCATCTAGCGGCAAGCCTTCCCGCAGACTCGTGGAAACTAGATACAGAAGCGTCGCCGTGTCAAATATTTCAAAGCAACTATAACGAGAGGATTTTTTCTTCGTAAAAAAAATATAGAGAATGTGTTGACGTTTCCAAATCTCCCACTAACCTCTGCCCTCCATCTTATGTCTAGAAAGTGCAGCATCACAGGGGCCAAGCCCGTTCGCGGTTCAAAAATCCATCGTCGCGGTCTCGCCAAGAAAAAAGGCGGAATCGGTATGCACGTCACTGCTGTGACGCCGCGTTACTTCCAGCCCAACCTCAAAACCAAGCGTGTCTGGGTGCCGGAGTTGAAAAAATTCGTCACAGTGAAAGCCACTGCAAGAGCGTTCAAAACGCTTTCGAAAAATGGGGCTTACAAGACCCTTGCCGCGGCAGGTCTCGTAAAATAAACCCTTTTCGGTTGTGTCTGTCCAACCCCCATTTCGGTGGGTTGGATAAATATTTGTGCCAAGCATGAACTCGGATGACATTTCCGCAGGTTTTGTGCTAACTTAGCCTATGCCTTTGCTCGAGGTTCAAAATCTTTGCACATGGTTCCCCGTACAAGGCGGCGTATTCCGACGCAAGGTGGGTGACATCCGTGCCGTGGATGATGTTTCGTTTTCCATCCAAGCAGGTCAGACTGTCGGCCTCGTGGGTGAGAGTGGAAGCGGGAAGACGACCGTCGGTCGCACGATTCTCAAACTCATCCCTCCCACATCCGGAAGCGTGAAGTTTAACGGGCGAGAGGTTCTTTCTCTTTCCGAGCGGGAGTTCCGCCCCCTGCGGCGCGAGATGCAGATGATCTTTCAGGACCCCTTTGGCTCCCTCAACCCCAGATTCACCATCGCTGAAATTGTCGGCGAAGCTTTGGAAATCCATTTTCCAGAAATGACCCGCCACGATCGCTCCGACCGCATCGCGGAACTCCTCCGGCTTGTCGGCCTTCAACCCGAAATGATGCGGCGCTATCCACACGAGTTCAGTGGCGGTCAACGTCAGCGCATCGGCATCGCACGAGCCCTTGCGGTGGAACCCCGCTTCATCGTCTGCGACGAACCTGTCAGCGCGCTGGACGTGAGCGTGCAAGCTCAGATTGTGAATTTATTGCAGGATCTTCAGGAGCAATTCGGGATCGCCTATCTCTTCATTGCCCATGATCTCGCCGTGGTCGAGCATATCAGCGACCATGTGCTCGTCATGCACCGAGGGAAGATTGTCGAGTCCGCGAGCGCCGAAGCCATCTACCACGACCCCCAGAACGCCTACACTAAGACCCTTCTGGCAGCCGTGCCCTCGCTCGTCTGATGCATCCCATCCTTCGTATTTTCCTTCGCATCAATTGGGTCCTTTTCGGCTTGATGATCGCGCTTCTGATCTATGGCGTCTATGCCATTCACAGCGCAACTTGGATGAGGGATCAGCATTTTGCAAAATCCCAGATAACTTGGATCCTCGTCTGCTTGCCTTTGTTTTTCGTCGTTTCTCTAGTGGATTACCGATGGGTGCGCATTGGAGCCATTCCCCTCTATGTCCTCAGTATTGTGACACTGATCGCAACGATGTTTCTCGGCGAGAAACGCTATGGCGCGCGCAGTTGGCTCAACCTCGGCGCGGCCAGCTTCCAACCATCCCAGTTGGCCATGATCGCCGGCATCATGACTATCGCCTTGTTTCTTTCGAGGACCAGAGCCATGCCCCCTTTCCTTCGCATTCTCTGCTGCGGAGCGATTGTGGGGGCGCCTTGGTTGATGATTTTGATCCAACCCGATCTCGGTTCCTGCATCGTGTGGGTCCCAGTCATTTTGGGAATGATGTTTGTCGGCCACATTCCGAAAAGATGGTTGATTTTGATGCTCGTGATCGCCTTTGCGCTGGTGCCGCTTGTGGTTCATTTCGGTCTCAAGCCATATCAATACTCACGCATCACGACATTTTTGAATCCGAGTGCCGACCCACAGGGCGACGGTTGGAACATCACGCAGTCCCTCATCGCTATTGGCTCAGGAGGATTTACCGGCAAGGGATACAAAGCTCCGAATTCGCAAAATGCCCTCGGCTTTCTGCCGTCAACAATCGTTCACAACGATTTCATTTTTTCCGTCATGGGAGAGCAGCACGGATTCCTAGGCGGGATTATTCTCATAGCTGCCCTCACCCTTCTTTTTATCATTATGCTGGGCATCGCACTCGAGGCAGAGGATGACCTTGGGCGATTGCTCGCGACCGGCATCACACTCCTTCTTTTTACCCACACATTTATGAATCTGGGCATGACGATTTCGCTCACCCCCATCACCGGACTCCCTCTCCCCTTGGTGAGTTACGGAGGTTCCTTTATCATGATCACTCTGCTCAGCTTTGGGCTTCTGCAGAGCATTTGGATCTATCGCCGTTCGCCGCGCTAGAGCGTCTCCCTCCTTAACCCAAGATTAGATTGCCGTTGATTGCAAAAATTTGCTAACAATCCAAACATCATCAAATGAAAAAAATTATTGTCACGGGCGGAGCAGGCTACATCGGCAGCATATGTGTCGAGCAAATGATCAACCAAGGGTTTGAGGTTTCGGTCTTTGATAATCTCACCGAAGGCCACGCCAAGGCGGTCGACCCCCGCGCGGATTTATACCAAGGCGATCTCGCTGACCGCTCGGTCTTGAGGCACGTTTTTGAAGAGGTCAAGCCCGATGCCGTGATGCATTTTGCCGCCAATGCGTTGGTCGGCGAATCCATGACCAATCCCTCCAAGTATTTCCGCAATAATGTGAGCTCGGGTATTAACCTCTTGGACATGATTGTTGAATTCGGGGTTAAAAAATTCGTCTTTTCTTCGACATGCGCGACCTTTGGCATTCCCGACCGCATGCCCTTGGACGAGTCGCTCCCCCAAAAGCCAATCAATCCGTACGGTGAGTCCAAACTCATGTTTGAAACCATTCTTCGATGGTATCACGAGATTCACAAAATCTCCTTCACCGCCCTCCGCTATTTCAACGCAGCTGGAGCGTCCAAGGCATTCGGAGAGGATCACCGCATTGAAACCCATCTCATCCCAAACATCCTCAAGGTCGCACTCGGTCAACGTGAATCCGTGGATATTTTTGGAACCGATTACCCCACACCCGACGGCACCTGCATCCGCGACTACATCCACATTCTGGACCTCGCCCAAGCCCACATTCTCGCCCTCAAGTCGGAGAAAAGTGATTTCTACAATCTGGGGACGGGTGGAGGCACATCCGTTCGCGAAGTGATCGAGACCTGCAAAAAAATCACCGGTTCCGATATCAAGGCTATTGAGAAACCCCGTCGTGCTGGGGACCCGCCTCGCCTTATCGCCGCTTCGGATAAAATTCGACGCGAGCTCGGCTGGGTGCCTCGCTTTGAAAATATTCAGACCATCGTGGAAAGCGCATGGGCGTGGCATGTGAAGCATCCGAACGGATACGGTGACTAGCGAACGGCTTGCAGCCTACCCTCGCCGCACCACCTGAGTTTTAAACCGTTTCTCAAATCCACCCTTGATCTTGTCACTCTGGATATTTAATTTCGGCGCTTCATGAGGAAGTTCCTATTTATTCTGTGCGTGCTGGCCTTGCTGCCATGCGCGCGCGCGCAATTCGGGAACTTTGGTGATATCCCCATCGAGATCACCGCCGATGGTAATACTCGTTTCGAGGAAGGCGTCGCCATTGCCGAAGACAATGTTCAAATCCACTACGGAAAATACAGCATCTTTTCCGACTATGCGGAATACAACCCAGAGACCCGAGATATCCTACTCATCGGAAACGTCCGACTTTACACGCCCGATCAGGTTCTGACCGGCCAGCGCTCCCTTTTTAATCTGGAAACGAAGCAAATGCGTGCCCTCGAAATCTCGGGATCCCAATACCCCTACTATTTTCGGGCTTTCCATTTCCGCGCCGTTTCCCAAAAAGAATTCCGCATTCGCGATGCCACATTCACCGCGCACGATTCCTCGAAGCCCGATTTTCACGTGCGTCCCCGCTCGATCCGCTTCTACCCAGATAAAAGAATCATTCTCACAAACACAACCCTCTACGTCGGCCAAACTCCGGTTTTCTGGTTCCCCTATCTCAACGCAAATCTCAGCGCAAACGGGTTTCAGTTTCTTCCCGGCTACGACTCCCGCTGGGGTGCCTACTTGCTGACTTCCTACAGCTTTCCCGTTGTGAGTGGCGTTATGGGCGCTTTCCGCTTCGAAGATCGAGCCAAGTTTGGTCCGTCAGTCGGCCTCGATCTGGACATGATCTACGGCAAGGAAAACCGCAGCTATGGCACATTTCATTCCGATTACGTTCCCAAATCCCAAGACGTCACCACCATTAAAAATCCTGGAGACACGCCGGAAACGAAGGCCAAGGAGCGATATCGCATTTCCTTCCAGCAAAGACTGTTTTTGACTGACGATATTTACGGAACAGCGAATATCAACGCGATCAGTGACAAAGATTTTCTGGAGGACTTCTACCGAAGGGAGTTCGCTCTCAATCCCCAACCAGATAGTTCCCTTTCACTCACAAAATGGGATGAACTCTACACACTCAGCCTCATTGGGCGTTGGCAGTTGAATGAGTTTCAGGATGTCACCGAGCGCAAGCCGGAGTTCGTCTTTGATTTTAAACAGCAGCCCTTTTTTGGATTGCCCGTTCAATACGATGGCAACACTGGCGTCGCTTCCCTCCGCCGCGCCTTTTCAAACAGTCCCTTCAAAGACAACACTCTTAACGAAACCGAATTCCCCGACTACGGCACGACCCGCTTTGATTCCTTTCATCAATGGTCGCTTCCCACGAAGTTCTGGAACTGGCTTTCTGTGACGCCGAAAGTTGGCATTCGCGGCACAGCCTACAGCCAGAGCGGATCGTTTGACAGCGGGGCTGAAAATCCGCTCAATTCTCCATCCCCTATCCTCAAAACCAAAGGCTCTGTTTTCCGTCCAGTTGCCAATTACGGGCTCACCATCTCGACAAAATTGTCCCGTGCCTTCGAGCAAGTCCAAAGCCGCGCCCTTGGCCTTGATGGCCTGCGTCACGTTGTCGAACCCTATGTCAATTACTCAGGTGTTTACAACATGGGGCCAAGCCCAGAAGAAATCTACCAGTTCGACAGACTCACGAATTCCACCCAACTTCAACCCTTAGACTTCCCTCAATTCACCGCCATCGACTCCATCGACACCTGGAATATCACGCGCCTCGGCGTTGGCCAACGCCTTCAAACCCGACGCGATAATGCGACCTACCAATGGTTCTCACTCAACACCTTCATGGATGTGAATATGGATAACCCCTACGTGGACGAACCTGTTTCCAACGTATTCAATGCCATTCAATTTACACCCGTACCTTGGACCTCAATCGACATTGTCTCCCAGACGCCGATCCAAAATCAGGGCTTCACGGAATTCAACACTCGCATCAGCTTCATGCCCACTCGGGATCTTCGCTTCTCCTTCGGCACCCGCTACATTGAGAATAACGACTTTTTCGAAAATAACAGCCAAGTCAACTTCTCCGCCTTTTGGCGCATTAATGATCACTGGAGCGTGAGCACATACGACCAATATGAGTTTGTATCTAAAGTGATGCAATACCAACGGTATTTTATCAACCGCGACCTCACCAGTTGGGTTGCCTCCTTGGGAGCCGAGGTTCGCGATGACTCCACCGGCGACAAAGAATACGGCCTATTGCTCATGATGACCCTCAAAGCGGCTCCGCAGATCACCCTCCCGTTGGCATTTAGCCAAGGACCAACGGATGAACCCGCGAGCGCTTCGCAATAAGTTTAAAAAATCACAAAATCACAAAAATGAAAATCTGTATTATTGGTTCAGGATATGTCGGTCTCGTGTCTGGTGCTTGCTTTGCCGAGGTCGGCCATAACGTCATTTGCGTCGACAACAACGCCAAAAAAGTCGAACAACTCGTCCAAGGTAAAGTTCCCATTTACGAACCAGGTCTGGAGGAACTAATCCACCGCAATGTCGCCGCGCGTCGACTGCATTTTACCACAAGCACCGAAGAGGGGGTGGACAACTCGGATGTGGTCTTCATTGCCGTTCCTACACCTCCGCAGGCCGATGGCAGCGTCGATCTCACCTACATCGAAAAAGTCGCTCGTGAAATCTCCAGTGTGCTGAAACCCGGACAATACCGCGTCATCGTCGACAAGAGCACAGTGCCAGTCAAAACCGGCGAAAAAGTCGCAGATACCATTCGTCGCTACAATAAGACCGGCGCGGATTTTGATGTCGTCAGCAACCCAGAGTTCCTGCGCGAAGGCTGCGCCGTGGCTGACCTCATGAAACCCGACCGCATCGTCGTTGGAAGCAATAGCGAGCGCGCTATCGCCCTCATGCAGAAAATTTACGAGCCATTTATGTCTCCGGTTTTGGTGACAGACATCAACTCGGCGGAACTCATCAAGCATGCGGCAAATTCGTTCCTGGCCCTGAAGATTTCCTACATCAACGCCGTCGCCCGCATTTGCGAGGCCAGTGGCGCCGACGTCGAGAAGGTCGCTGACGGCATTGGCGCAGATCGCCGCATCGGACGCAATTTCCTCAACGCCGGCATTGGCTATGGCGGATCCTGTTTTCCAAAGGATATTGCCGCCTTCATCGCCATCAGCGAAGACCTCGGTGTCCCATTCACCCTCCTCAAAGAAGTCGAAAAAATCAATCGCACGCAACGCGAACGCTTCGTTGCCAAGATCCGCGAATCCCTCTGGGTTTTGAAGGATAAAAAAATCGCCGTTTGGGGCCTCACCTTCAAGCCAGATACCGATGACGTCCGTTCCTCTGTTGCAGTCGATGTTGTCCGTGACCTCGTTGCCGAGGGCGCGCAAGTGAGCGTCTACGATCCGAAGGGCATGGAAAAAGCCGTAGAATTCAAACTCGTGGATGGCGCCCGCTTGGCCCAATCTCCCCTCGACGCCGCCGAGGGCGCCGAAGCACTCATCGTGGCAACAGAATGGAAGGAATTCACCACCGTGGATCTGAGTGAACTCATAAAAGTCATGCACACGCCACTCATCTTTGACGGGCGCAACATCATGGATCCTACTACAGTCCGTGCCGCTGGCTTTAAATACACCAGCATCGGCCGGAGTTGACCTACCTCAAGGCCAAAGTGCAAATTTGCCTGCTTTATTGTTTCGGAGTCGTGATTTCGATGATCCCAGATGCCTCCGCACCCGTTACAAATCCCCCTCCCAGCAACTGCTGGTCGCCTTGAGCAACGCTCGGATTGAGCATCAGCCCTTGGAATGGAGTTACTGCGGCCTTTGAGGCATTGCTAAGAGGAACCTTGCCAGAAAAAGCTCCCGTCAACGGATTGACCTTGAAGGTAAACGCTGCAGGAGCATTGCTCCATGCAGGCTTATTCGAAGCACTCCACGTTCCATTCAATGTCAGAGAGCCAGCAAGGATTGCCCGATTGGCATCGAGCGTGAGATTGCATGTCGTCGTCGCTCCCAAAACGCTTGTCCCTCTTGTCCAACTCCAAACTCGGCCCACCATATCAAGCTCCTCAGTAAAGCCCGCCTTGAAATTGGTTGCCTTGCTATTCGCGGGGCGTATCCAGACCAAGGGCTCCTGAGAAACAAGATGCGATTGAGCGGCGTTCAGATCGGGAGCGGTTTCGATGTCAGCCCGGCCATACAAAAAGCCTTTCGTGGCCGACAGAGGAAAGGCCATTGGTAAAATCCATTTGCCTGTATCGTCTTTCACCGCGCGCGCAGTACCCGATAGGGCTGTTCCATCCGCCAATCGGCCTGCGAATTTGAAGACGCCGTTTTTAGCGGCTTTGGCGATAGCGTAGCCATGACCAAAAGCAAGACCGGAATCCCCCTGGCTTTCAAATAACGCATTTATGGATTTATCCGCTAGGGGCCCATTGATTCCGGTTCGCAGAGCGGGGTAGCATAGGAACGAGGTTTCCTGTCCGTTAAATCCCACTGTGGCGGCAATATGAACGACATCAGAATCGTTCCATATGCCATCGTCGAGTCCGATCGTTTCAAACGCAAGATCAAGACTCCCTCCATTAGAACCAAGTCCAGTTACAGAATCTCCATCTGAATCAAAAACACCACGCAAACTAGTTTTATTTCCCTCAAGAATGACCGTCCCGCTCCAAGATTTGCCTTTCGCCACCTGAATTTCGAGTTGCCCACGAGTCGAGCCAGCCACAAATTGCCCCACGAATGCACCGCTGAGCGGGGAGTCTTTCTTTGGAGCCGAGCGATCAGGAGCAAGAATGGCCGTTAACCGTGTGTAGTATAGTGCCGTTGTTGCCTCAAACCCTGAATCCGTTCCGAAAAACACCCAGAGCGATCCATCAGCGGATGACGTGACCTCCTGTGTGGCCGCCCTGTTATCACGATAAATCCTCGCGTATTGATCGGTGGCATCTCCAATTTTAGCGATATTGCCAACCATCTTCGCGGCGGTACCGCCTGTGGCTTGCTGGCCCTTATCTAGGTTCATTCGCAGACAAGCTAGGGAGTCAGCCACCTCTCGTGGTTCCTTCGTTGAAGCCCCCAGTTTGACAAACACACTCTCGCCGGGCGATCCCCCGACGCCAACTAGCCCCTCTGGCACATTCGACGCCAACTCGAGATCCATCGTGAGCTTGTAAATCGTATTTGGCTTGAGTCCCGTGATCTTTTTTTTCGCATACATCCAGAGATCATCACTGTGATTTTCTCCCGACAGAAACAGCGCATCGCCACCGCCTAAATTTGCCGGCAGCGCACGGATGTCGCCGATGAGATTGTATTGAAGGGGATCATAGTTCGCCGGCAGATCCGCAAACCCAGCTCTGAATCCATTCCATCCGGTCGAAAAGTCGCAGTCCACAACAACAGTCTCCGAAGGCAACGCGACAACCGAAGAGAAAAGAACGAGATTTTCCACCGTGAGAGAAGAATTGCGGAGAGGTAGGTCGCTGAAAGTGGCTCCAAGCTGCGCTGTGGCATTGTAAATTTTTAAAGCCGCGATCGCATCCACAACGTTCATGCCGTTTCCCAAAACCTCACCAAAGACGGTGAACCCACCATTCTGCGCGTCAAGGTTCGCCGAGTTATCTCCCAGATTCATGAACCACTGGTTCGTTGCACTATTCGGATCACCACCCAGCTTCGCCATGGCCACGGTACCGCGCAGGTTGGAAATACCTGGTTCATTGACCACCGGAGCTCGCGCCGGCACAGGCTTGAGTGATGTTCCATCC
>Ga0114971_10001162_pt1 | contig 17749 bp, 15 predicted proteins | sample M_140625_MF_Meta_FD_87320 | JGI IMG/M metagenome (GOLD analysis project Ga0114971, IMG submission 87320) | Freshwater microbial communities from Lake Montjoie, Canada to study carbon cycling - M_140625_MF_MetaG | ecosystem: Environmental > Aquatic > Freshwater > Lake | place: Lake Montjoie...
ATAAATAATTTCAAATTTTTTTTAAAACTGTTAAAAATTAATAAATTTTATACTGGCTTTAACCAGTAAATCAGGCTCTAAACCTTTTACGCCGAAGCTTCTTTAACCGCTTTAACGATTTTTTGAGCTGCATCAGCTAAATCATTAGCAGGAATTATTGCCAAACCTGATTTAGCAAGAATTTCTTTTCCCAAATCAACATTTGTTCCTTCCAGTCTAACAACCAGTGGTACGCTAAGATTAACTTCTTTGGCAGCCTCAAGAATTCCGTTAGCGATAATGTCGCAACGCATAATTCCACCAAAAATATTAACCAATATTCCTTTAACATTAATATCTGACAAAATGATTTTGAAAGCGGCGGTAACTTTTTCACGAGTTGCCCCTCCCCCAACATCTAAAAAATTGGCAGGTGATGAACCGAAAAGTTTTATAATATCCATTGTTGCCATAGCTAGACCTGCGCCGTTAACCATACAACCAATTTGACCATCCATTTTTATGTAATTGAGCTCATATTTTGAAGCTTCAATTTCAAGTGGCTCTTCTTCATCAAGATCACGTAAAGTTTTAATTTCATCGTGACGGTGAAGTGCGTTATCATCAAAATTTATTTTGGCATCGAGAGCTATAATATCGCCTTCATTAGTTTCAACGAGTGGATTAATTTCAATTTGCGAGGCATCAGTTTCTATAAAAGCCTCATATAAACAAGCAATAAGTTTAGAAAATTTTTTTAGCGTTTCGCCTTTAAAACCAAGAGCAAAGCCAAGTTTACGCGCATGGCAAGATTGGATTCCGGTCGCTGGATCAATTTTAACACTAATAATTTTTTCAGGATTGTGCATTGCAACTTCTTCAATTTCAACACCACCTTCGGTTGAAGCCATAAAGACTACTGCTTTAGTTTTGCGATCAACCACTACTGACAAATAATATTCTTTTTTAATATTTGATCCAGCTTCAACGTAAAGTCTTTTTACCTCTCTGCCTTCTGGTCCGGTTTGATGAGTTATCAAAATTTTGCCAAGAATTTGCGCAGATTTTTCTTTAACCTCTTCAATAGATTTTACAACTTTAACACCGCCAGCCTTCCCTCTTCCACCAGCATGTATTTGGGCTTTGACAACAAAAACTTTATGACCATTTGCCTCAAGTTGCTTGGCAACTTCGACCGCCTCGGGAACTGAAAATGCTGGATGCCCTTCAGGTACGGCAACGCCAAATTTTTTCAAAAGAATTTTTGCTTGATATTCGTGAATATTCATTGCTTTTAGAATTAATTTTTTGTGAAATAAAATTTATTCCTAGATTAAATCTTAATTTTAACTTGGCAATCACTTAAATGAAAAAGATTTTAATTATTCGACAAGCTCAACAGAGTCAAGCTCTTTCGCAGTTTCTAGAACAACAGAATTATCAAATTTTTGTTGAACCGCTTTTTATTGTGAAGAAAATTTTCAACGAAAATGATTGGTTGCAATATCGCCATAAAAATATTGGCGCAATTGTAATAACCAGTCAAAATGCCATTGATTCATTAAAAAAGTTTAATTGCGATATTAATATAAAAATTTTTGCCGTTGGTAAAAAAACCGCTTTGAAATTAGTTGAGGCTGGATTTGTTAATACATCTTTTCCAAAGCAAAGTTGCGTTGCCGAATTACTTAAATTAATCAAAAAATCTAATCTTGATAAAACAGGTGTGATCCTTTACTTGAGAGGTGAGAATATCAGTTTTGATCTACAAAATTCATTACAAAAATCCGGATATAATTGCGCAGAAATTTTAACATATAAAACAATAGCTAAAAAGAGTTTTTCACTGGAATTATTAAAAAATATTAAAAACGTTGATTATGATTCAATTTTAATTTTTTCACAAAAAACATTGGAGTTATTTTTTTTATTAGCTAAAAACCACAATCTACTTGAATATTTCGCAAATTCATCTCTAATTGTTTTTAGCCAAAAAATTGCCAATAAGGCAGAGGAATTGGCTAAAGAAAATTTTAAATTTAAAAAAATCGAAAAATTTAGCGATAATATAATTCTCAAAAATTTTTATGAGTGAAGAAAACAAAGAAATTAATAATCAGGAAAGTCCAACTGTTAGTAGGAAAGAATTGTCAAAAAAAAATCCTAAAAACCAACTGTTTTTTTTAAAAGTTACCTTACTTTTTACACTAACTTTCTTATCAATTGTTACATATGTATATTGGCAAGATCTAGCCAAAAGAAGGCTTATAGCAAGAAGTGATAGCGAAAAATTTAATAATATTGATAGCGATATTTTTGATTTATCACAAGACTTTAATAACCAAAATATTGATGAAAATCACGATATACATGATCTTAATATTGCAAGTTTAAAAGAAAAAAATGGTGAATTTATTTATCAACTTTTATTAAAAAATCAAATTCAAATTGAAGATTTACGCAAGCAAAATCGCGAATTAAAAAGTGAATTTTTGAAATATAAATCTTATGAAAAATATAATAAATTAGTAATAGCTTACGCAGTTTTTCGCGATAAATTATTCAATGAAAAAGATTTTAAAAAAGAATTAGAAAACCTTGAGATCATTTGCTCTTCGGACGAATTGCTTCACGAAAAAATTAATAATTTAAAATCTCATCTTGGTAATTTTTATACCAAAAATAAATTAGAAAATAGTTTTAAAAATTTAATTCCAGAAATTAAAGTAACCTCAAATTATCCAAGTCAGGATAGTAATTGGTTGAAAAAAATAAATGAAAAAATTGCCAAAATTATTATTATTCGCCGAACTTTGATAAATAATTCTGGCGATATTGATGATAAAATTATCGCAATTGAAAATCATCTCAAAGCTGAAAATTATCAAGAGGCTTTGGGAATTATTTTGAGCCTTGATCAAAGTTACAATGAGGTTTTTAAAAATTTCTTAGAAAATCTTAATTCTTCACATGAAGTGCAAAAGATTGATTTAGAAATTTTGAATTATTTAAAAAGTTTAAATTAGATGTTTACAGTTTTTTGGTTTATTATTGCATTATTTCTTCTCACTTATTCAGTTGCGTGGCTTGCTGATAATAATGGCTCAGTGATGGTTAATTGGCTTGGTTATGAATTGCAAACCGATGTTTTAACAATCATTATTGTTACGATAGTTTTAACAATAACAATAATCCTATTAGCTTCCCTTTTAACAAGAATTTTAGCAATCAAATTTCCTTCATTACTAAAATTTTTCTTCAAAAGAAATTATACACGAAGTCTAGAAAAAATCGTCAATAGGCACCATCAAGGCTTTGATGAACTTGCTAACTTACTTTTAGCGATTGAAAATCATGATGAAAAATATATCAAAATACACCAAAAAAATTTTCAAAATAAAATTAAACATAAAAAAATTAATGATTTTATTTTAGGAAAAATAGCGCTTGACCAAAAAGATAATGTTAAAATTATCAAATATTTTTCGCAATTTATAGGCAATAATAATGCCAATATTTTATGTCTTAAAGCCAGATTTAACTTAGCTTTAAAGCAAAATGATGAAACGAGAATTATCGCTTGGGGCAAGCAATTATGCAAATTAGAAAATAATTCAGAAATTGCCAAGACATTAATTCCAATTTGCAAAAAACATGGCTTATGGCAAGATGTAAAAGAACTTTTAAAACTTCTTGGCGATGAGCTTGAAGGTCATCTAGATGCCAATGAAATAGATGCTTTAAATTTATTTGAAATGAAATATTTTTATCAGAAAAATAAATTTTTAAAATCTCAAAAATACGCCAAAATTTTATTAAAAAAAGACGAGAATTCAAATCTTGCAATGGCCTATTACTTGAAGTCTTGGATCAAGCTTGGATTTAGATTTTGCGTTAGTAAAAAAATAAAAAAATTATGGCAAAAAAATCCGCAATTATTTCTTGCTGAAATTTACGATCTTAATTTTCGAAAATTTTCAAATAAACGTCGCTTTAATTTGATGAAGAAATTATTAAAAAATTCTAAAGATCAAAATTTAGCCAATTTTGTTTTAGGAAAATTAGCTTTTAAAATCGGCTTTTATCAACAATCTATCGAAATTCTTCAGGCTCTATCATTACAACATCCATCGCAAAGAATCTATCAGATTATCGCCAAATCTCATCAGTTACTTGGCAATGACTCAGAGAATCAAAAAAATTTGACTCTTGCTAAAAACTTTACAAAATCCTAAATTATTTTTTAATAAAACAAAAAAATAATTTAAACAGATTACAACAAAAATATTTATGAGTAACCAATTCCTAACAATTGCTAATATCATTGAAAATGCCTTTGAAAATAGAGCACAAATTAATCTTCAAACCAAAGGTGAAATCCGTGATGCCGTGAACGAAGCGATCAATCTTTTAGATAGTGGACAAGCTAGAGTTTGTAGTAAAATTGACAATAAATGGCATGTTAATCAATGGTTAAAAAAAGCTATACTTTTATCATTTCGCCTCAATGATAATTTTTTAAGCAAACAACAAAATATTAACGGCGATGCCATTAGTTTTTTTGACAAGGTTTCATTAAAATTTAATAATTGGCAAGAAAATGATTTTCGTCAAGCCGGATTTCGTGCACTTCCCGGTAGCGTTGTTCGACGCGGATCTTATATTGCTAAGAATGTTGTTTTAATGCCTTCCTTTGTAAATCTTGGGGCATATGTCGATGAATCAACAATGGTTGACACTTGGTCTACAATTGGATCTTGCGCTCAGATTGGTAAAAATTGCCACATCTCTGGAGGAGTTGGAATTGGTGGAGTTTTGGAACCTCTTCAAGCAAATCCAGTTATAATTGAAGATGATTGTTTTATCGGTGCAAGAAGTGAAATTGCCGAAGGAGTTATTGTCGAAAAAGGCGCAGTAATTTCAATGGGAGTTTATATCGGTGCATCAACAAAAATTATTGATCGAGCTAGTGGAGAAATATATTACGGACGAGTTCCTGCTTACAGCGTAGTTGTTCCGGGCAATATTTCTTCAACAAGCATTAATGATAAAAATCTCTCACTTTATTGCGCAGTTATTGTAAAAAAAGTTGATGAAAAAACTCGCTCAAAAACTTCTATCAACGAATTATTACGCGATTAAATTAGCAAAATTATTGCTTAATGTTTAATAGTAGAAATTAATATGATTTATAAAATTTTTCGTCCACTTATTTTTCAACTCAACCCAGAATCAGCACATAATTTAGCAATTAATTTTTTAAAATATTTTCCGCGTTTTGCAACTATTTTAACATGCGAAAAAAATTACTCAAATTTGCAAAATAAAATATTTGATCTTGATTTTTCAAACCCAATTGGACTTAGCGCAGGTTTTGATAAAAATTGTGAAACTGCTCTTACTTTGCAAAAATTTGGATTTGGTTTTATTGAGGTTGGAACCGTTACACCTAAGGCTCAAATTGGCAATGAAAAACCACGAATTTTTCGTTTAACAAAAGATCAAGCTTTAATTAATCGTTTAGGATTTAACAATTTAGGTTCAGAAATTTTTTTACAAAATCTCCTCAAAACAAAACCGCATTTTAATAAAATTCTTGGCGTTAATATTGGAAAAAACAAGGATACTCATGATTCGGCAATCGATTATCTTGAACTCATGAATAAATTTTATCAACATGCAGATTATTTGACGATTAACATATCCTCTCCCAACACCAAAAATCTTCGCGAATTACAAAATGAAAAACAGTTAAAAGAATTTTTAACAGCGATTGATAATCAAAAAAAACAATTACAAATCAATACAAATAAAAACACTCCCATCCTACTTAAAATAGCTCCCGACCTTGATATTAAACAGCAACAAGCAATATCTGAAATTGTTACTAACTCACATATTTCAGGTATAATTATCAGTAATACCACAATCAATCGCAATTTCAATTTACAAAGCCAGTACGTCAATGAGCTAGGTGGACTTAGCGGTAAACCATTATTTGATCCTTCTAACGAAGTATTAAAAAATTTTTACAAATTTAGTAATGGAAAAATTCCTTTGATTGGAGTTGGCGGAATTTTTAATGCTCATGACGCTTATCGTAAAATTCGTTGTGGGGCATCGTTAATTCAAATCTATTCAGCCTTTATATTTGAGGGCTTTGGCTTGGTTGAAAAAATTAAAAAAGATTTAAGTAAACTTTTAATTAAAGATGGTTTTAAAAATATTCAACAAGCAATAGGAATTGATAATTTATAATAAAAGTAAATTATTACTGTTAATAGCAAATAACATAAATAAAAATTTAATACTTTACAATAAAAGACCAACCGTTACAATAGTGGAAAATATTTTAAAAATTAAATACAACATAACATGCCAAATTTAACGAAATTTCGTGATCTAGGTCTCTCAGATATAATGATCGAATGCCTTAGAAAGAAAGGCTTTGAGGAACCAACGCCAATCCAAGCAAAAGCCATTCCATTTTTACTCGAAAACAAGAAAGATTTAATTGGAAAAGCCCAAACTGGAACTGGAAAGACCGGCGCATTTGGCATTCCAATTATTGAAAAAATCGTTCCGCAAGGTAAAAAAGTTCAAGCCTTAATTTTAGTTCCAACCCGTGAATTAGCAATTCAAGTTACTGAAGAATTAAGCTCTTTTGCAGAAGTTCAGAAAGTTTCAATCATTGCCGTTTACGGTGGTCAGCCAATTGAACGCCAAATTTCACGATTAAACCGTGGAGTTGATATAGTTGTAGGAACTCCAGGTCGAATCATTGATCACCTTGATCGCAGAACTTTAGACATTAGTAAAGTTTCTTTTATAGTTCTTGATGAAGCTGATGAGATGCTTAATATGGGTTTCGTTGAAGATATTGAAAAAATTTTAGAAACTTCACCAAAAACTCGTCGCACTATTTTATTTTCAGCTACTATGCCTTCACATATTGAACGCCTAGCTAAAAAATATATGCATGATTACGAGGTAATTGCTGTTGCAAATGATCAAATCGGTTCAAGCAATATTCAACAAATTTACTTCGAAGTTGCGCAATCAGATAAATTCGAAGCGTTATTTCGAATAATTGATGTTGAGGAAAGTTTTTACGGTTTGATTTTTTGCAGAACAAAAGTTGATGCCGATGAAATTGCCCATAAGCTTTATAATCGGGGATCTAGAGCTGAAGCGATTCACGGTGATTTATCGCAAGGTCAAAGAGAAAAAGTTTTACAAAAATTTCGTAGTAAACAAATTACTACTTTAGTTGCAACCGATGTTGCAGCAAGAGGAATCGATATTGACAATCTTACTCACGTCATAAATTATTCTCTCCCGCAAGATCCAGAAAGTTATGTTCATAGAATTGGTAGAACAGGAAGAGCTGGTAAAAGTGGAATTGCCATCACCTTAATTACTCCATCTGAATATCGCAAATTAATTTCTATACAACGCATTGCTAATGCTAAAATCACTAAACAAAAAGTTCCTAATGTTGCCGAAGTAATCGAAAGTAAGAAACAACGTATTAAAAGTTCATTAACTGAAATTATCAATAGCGGAGATTTTAATAATTTACAAAATATTGCTAAAGAAATTTTAGAGGAAAATCCTGATCCAGCAATCGTTCTTTCGGCCTTATTAAAATTAGCTTTCAAAGATGAGCTAAGTGTAAAAAGTTACAGCGAAATTAATGAAACTGGTGCTTTCAAGAAAAATAGAGATTCTTCATATGAAGATCGTGGAGCAAATAATTTTCGCCAAGGCGACCAAGATAAAAGAGGTTATGTTGATCGTAAAGGAACAGCAAGATTATTTATTGCCAAGGGTCGAAATGATAATATGGATCCAAGAAAACTAGTCGAATATATTGAACGCGAAACTGGTGTTAGTCAACGCTTCATTGATGATGTTAAAGTTATGGATAGCTTTTCTTTTTTCGCAGTTCCATTTGAAACTGCCGAGAAAGTTTTGCACATCTTTCAAAGTCAATCAGGCAATAATAAATCCTTGGTTTCCAGAGCCAAGAAAAAATAATTATCTTTTAATTAAATTTGCTGACGCAAATTTAGCTTCAGGATTGAATCGCTTTATTGCGAGTGAATCGCAATATTCGCGATATTGATTTTGTTTCTTAAATTTAAATTTGTTTTTTAAATTCAAAGTAGATCTCGCAAGAGATTATTCAATAATTTCCAGAGCCAAGAAGAAATAATTATCTTTTAATTAAATTTGCTGACGAATTTACTTAAATTTGCCTACGCAAATTTAGCTTCAGGATTGATTTTGTTTTTTAATTTAAATTTGTTTTTAAATTCAAAGTAGATATCGCAAGAAATGACAAGCCGGATTATTCAATTGAAAATTTTCAATTTTGATTTCTAAAAAAGGCTTACGATATTTACTTCCTGTAATTTGCTTAAAATGTCATTCTTCACTAAAATTAGCAACTACAACTCCTTAGCAAAACTAGCTAGATTCTCAAAGTTTTTGGGGAATTTGTAAGAAAATTATAATTTTTTACAGACTCGCAGATTGTTTTTTGAAAGCAAAACTTCCGATAACTAATTTTATCAAGCAACTAAAAAAATTTTATTATTAATGATTCTTAAAAATTTCTGTCGGTAATCAAGAATAGAAATTAAATTCTAAATTTCTATTAACTTATTTTGAATTCTTTGCCAGATTTTAAATCTTCAATAATAGATAAAAAATTTTCTGAGGTTAAGTCCTCAGCATAATCATCATTGATTTGCACTATTGGAGCATTAACGCAAGCTCCAAGACACTCAACTTCTTTAAGAGTGAAAAGCCCATCAACGGTTGTCTCATCCATCTTAATGCCAAGTTTTTTTTCGCAATCTTTTATTATTTGATCAATACCGCGAAGCATACAAGGCGTGGTTTTGCAGAATTGTAATAAATATTTGCCAACCGGTTTTAAATTATACATCGTATAAAAACTAGCAATTTCATAAACTTTTATTTCAGGCATCTCAAGCAAATTAGCAACATGTTCGATGCTATTTTTAGATAGCCAATTGTAATTTTGACGTTGCGCCAAATCCAACAATGGCATTACTGCAGACTTTTTACGGTCATCAGGATATTTCTTTAAAATTTCTGCAACTTTTATTTTATTTTGCTCATTAAATTCAAAACTCATAGTAAAATTTATTTAACTTTTTGCCAAATAGCTCTTTTAGCCATAACCAAAATTACCAGTAAAATCACTAGAAAAATCATTGTTCTAATGCCCATTTTTTTGCGATGCTCCATTTCCATTTCCGCTGAAAAATGTAAAAAGTTGACAACATCGACAATCATTTGCTCCTTGGTTGCATATGTTCCATCCCTGTAATCAACCTGTTGATCTTCAAGAATTGGGGGAGGCATTGAGATTTGTCTGCCTTCAAAATATTGATTATAGTTTTTACCACTCGCAAGATTAAAGCCATCTGGAGCTTCCTTGTAACCTGTTAGCAATGAGTAAACATAATTTGCACCATCATGTCTTGCCTTAATAATCAAGGATAAATCAGGTGGATATGCTCCACCATTAGCCGATCTTGCCGATTGTTCATTGGCATAAGGTGAAACGAATTTGTCAGATGGTAAGCCTGCTCTTTCAAACATTTCGCCCTCATCATTTGGACCATCAGAGACTAGATATTCGCTAGCTATTTGTTTAATTTCATTTTCATTAAAACCGATTTGCGCTAGATTGCGAAATGAAACTTGCTTCATGGCATGACAAGCCGAGCAAACCTCACGATAAACCTGATAGCCACGCTGAATTGAAGCGCGATCAAATCTTCCAAAAATTCCTTCAAATTCCCATTTCATTTTTTTAGGATGGAGAGCTGTTGTTGCAAGTTCATTATTATTTTCAGAATTATTTGCCAATGCGAAATTAGAAAATAATAATAAACAAATTAAAATAATTTTATTCATTCTTGTTTAAATCTTTATAAAAAGTTAATTCTCACTTATTTTAAGTAAAATATATTATGTTGTCAAATTAATGTTTTTTATGAGACTCTTGATAGTGCTCATCAATTGATTTTGGCAATTGCAAAACCCTTTCAAATTTTGGCAAGAAAGGTAGAATTATTAAAAAATATGCATAATAGTAAAAAGTTGTAATTCTAGAAGCCCAGATGTACCAACCTTCGGCAGGAGATTTTCCTAACCAACCCAAGAAAATAAAGTTAATAACAAAAAGATAAAAGAATTTTTTAAACATTGGGCGATAAGCTCCCGATCTAACCTGTGAGCGGTCAAGAAATGGTAAAAAGAATAGTAAGATAATTGCTCCAAACATCATCAATACCCCACCGAGTTTATCGGGAACTGCGCGCAAAATTGCATAAAATGGCAAGAAATACCATTCGGGAACGATATGAGCTGGCGTGACAAGTGGATTGGCTGGAATGTAATTATCGGGATGACCCAAAGCATTTGGATAGAAAAATAAGAAATATCCAAAAATTAAAAAGAATACCACAAAACCAAGGAGATCCTTAATCGTAAAATATGGATGAAATGGGATTGCATCTTTCTTAGTTTTAATTGGAACTCCCGTAGGATTATTCGATCCAGCTGTATGAAGAGCAACAAGATGCAATAATACAACGCCGACAATCAAAAAGGGCATAAGAAAATGTAAAACAAAAAATCTATTTAACGTTGGATTGTCAACTGAATAACCACCCCAGAGCCATTCAACTATTGATTTACCAACAACCGGTATTGCTGAAAATAAATTAGTAATAACCGTTGCCCCCCAAAAACTCATTTGTCCCCAAGGCAATACATAACCCATGAAAGCCGTTGCCATTGTAAGTAAAAAAATGATTATACCAATCCACCATAAAATTTCACGAGGCGCTTTATATGATCCGTAATATAGTCCGCGAATTATGTGAGCGTAAAGTGCCACAAAAAACATCGACGCTCCAACCGCGTGAATATAGCGAATTAACCAGCCATAATTAACATCGCGCATGATATGTTCAACTGAATCAAAAGCGTGTTGAGTATTTGGAACGTAGTGCATCGCCAAAAATAAACCCGATAAAATTTGAATCACTAAAGCAATCCCCGCAATCGAGCCAAAGTTCCACCAATAGCTAAGATTTTTGGGATAAGGATGTTTTTTTAAAGTATTTTCAAGTGTAGCAATTATTGGCAAGCGATCATTGACCCAACCAGCTAATTTTGATTTTTGAGTGATCGATTCATCAATATCATTTTCGATAGAATGAAATAGCTCGATTTCTTGCTTAGGCGTAAGCTTTTGATCATCATGGTCATAAGAAAATTTTTGCGACATTTTATCCGATTTTTATTGTTTTATCATTGATGAATTCATAAGGTGGAATTTCTAAATTTTTAGGAGCTGGACCTTTGCGAATTCTAGCTGAAGTATCATATTGCGAACCGTGACATGGGCAAAACCAACCTTTATAATCACCTTGTCCACCAATTGGAACGCAACCCAAGTGAGTACAAATTCCAATTGTAATCAACCATTCTTCCTTACCTTTTTTAACACGATCAGAATCAGCTTGTGGATCTTTTAATTCTGATAATTCAACTTTTTGCGCATCGCTAATCTCTTGTTTGGTTCGCCTTTTAATAAAAATTGGTTTTCCGCGCCACATCACTTTTTTTTCTTCGCCAACTTTAATACCCGAAATATCAACATCAATTGAAGCTAGAGCCTGAACATCTTTGGAAGGGTTCATGCTATCAACAAATGGTAAAAACGCACATACCGCACCAATTCCAGCCGTTGCATATGCAGTGTTTTTAAGCAATTTACGACGCGATTCATCCTTAACCTCTTGAGTGATTTTTTTGTTATCCTCGCTTGGAGCTTGATTTTGCCCCAGATTATCTTGCCTCAGATTATCTTGTTGTTTAAAATTATTATCCGCCATTAATTCTTAATTAATTTTAATAAAATTATTTTTATTTTGAAAAAAATATTCGCTTTTTTATTTTTAAAAGCAAATTTAACATCATTAAAATTTAAAATCTAATAAAATTTTAAAGTAGTTAACATTTACTAAAAAACTTTTTTAACAATAAAATTAAAAATAAAATGACAATTCTTAAAATCAAAAAATTAGAAAATTCGCAAGGCCTAAATCTTCCCAAATACGAAACCTCGGGAAGTGCTGGCATGGACCTAGTTGCTGGTATCGACGAAAATATTATTATCAAATCTCACGAAAGTAAATTGATAAAAACCGGCATTGCAATTGCCTTGGAAAAAGGTTATGAAGCGCAAATTCGTCCTAGATCTGGCTTGGCTTTAAAAAACGGTATCACTGTTTTAAACACCCCAGGAACTATTGATTGCGACTATCGCGGCGAAATTTGTGTTATTTTAATCAATCATGGCAAGGATGATTTTGTTGTAAGTAAAGGTATGAGAATAGCGCAAATGGTTATCAGCAAATATGAACAAGCTGAAATTGTTGAAGTTAGTGATTTAGACGAAACATTGCGAGGCAAAGGTGGATTTGGTTCCACTGGAGTTTAATATAAATTCAGAAATTTTTTTCAAAAAAATCTTGCGCAGATTCTTTAATGACTTCAATTTCCTCCCTACTCTTTCTTGCAAGATTAGCGTAAGGATAAAATAATCGCGCATTTTTCTTTAATTTATCTTGATGTTTTATTAAAAAATTCCAATAGAGATAATTAAACGGACAGGCATTTTTGCCAGTAGTTTTTTTTACATCATAATAACAATTTTTACAAAAATTTGACATTTTGTTGATGTAATTTCCGCTTGCGCAATATGGCTTGGAAGCAACAATTCCGCCATCGGCATAAATTGCCATGCCGTGGGTATTTGGTAATTCAACCCATTCAAAAGCATCGATGTAAACTGCCAAATACCAATCATTAATTTGTGCAGGTGAAATTCCACAAAGCAGTGCAAAATTACCAGTAATCATTAAGCGCTGAATATGATGGCTGTATGCATTATCGTGAGTTTGTTTAATAACATTTTTTAAACAATTTAAATTGGTTTTTTCACTATCCCAATAAAATTCGCCTAAATTTCGCGAGGCGTTAAAAAAATTAAGCTCTTTGTAACCGGGCATAAAATGCCAATAAATTCCGCGAATATATTCTCGCCAGCCAATGATTTGACGAATGAAACCTTCGGCACTTGAAATATCGCATTTGCCTTGATGATAAGCTTCTTCAACGCTCTTACAACATTGCAAAGGATCAAGTAATCCAATATTGATATAGGCAGAAATTATACTGTGAAAACCAAACTCTAAATCTTCTCGCATCGCATCTTGATAAATTCCAAAATTTGCCAAACGATTTTCAACAAAATCATCAAATTGCGCTTGCGCTTCTGAAGCATTTAGCGCATATAAAAAATTATCAGTATGACCAAAATTTTTTTGAAAATTTTTATTCACCAATTCAATTACTTCATTAATTATTTTGGCATTAACTTCACTGCGTTTAATTTTTAACAAGGCTGGCGGATTAATGTTTTTAGGCATTGATTGACGATTTTGCTGATCGTAATTCCACTTACCACCAATTGGTTTTAACTGCGAATTTTTTGCTGATTTTTCCATTAACAAGCCAGTTTTTTTTCGCATTAAATGGTAAAAATTTTCCATCAATAATTGTTTTCTTTCTTTTGCAAAATTTGCAAATTCATGATGACTTGCAATGAAACGTGTGTCACTTAGAATTTCATAATCAATTAAATTTTCACTAAAAAATTGATCAAACATTTTTAACACTCGATATTCGCTAGGTTCGGTAATTATAACCTTTTGTGGTTGATATTTTTCTATATTTTTTTTTAATTCTTTAATAAAATTATGCTGATTTTTTGGATCATCAAGCTTGGTGTAATGAACTTTAAAGCCAAGATCCACCAGTTCTTTTGCAAAATTTCGCATCGCACAAAAAATCAATACTAATTTTTTTTTATGATGACCAACATAGCTTGCTTCTTCTTTTACTTCTGTCATTAATATTGCATCTTTCTTTTTATCAAAACCTTCTAGAGAGCTGATTGTAGGCGATAATTGATCACCCAAAATAAAAACTAAATTACGCATAAATTTACAAAAGATTTCAAATTATTTTTTTAAAATTAAGATTACAAAACTTAATATTGATAATAAAATCAATCAAGTTCAAATTACCTTAAAAAAATATTTTCCAAATCTCTTATAAACAATTATGAAAAATCAAAATTCACAAATTTTAAAAACTGTTTTAATCACGGGAGGAACTGGTTTTATTGGTAGCGCATTATGCGCAGATTTAATTAGAAATAATTACAACTTAACCGTTCTAACCAGAAATAAACAATTAAAAAATAATTCAACAATTTTCTTTGTTAATAACCTAGATTTAATAGATTTTAATTTCGATATTGTCATCAATCTAGCTGGAGCAAACATCGCGGTAAATTGGAGCAAAAAAAATCAGCAAGAAATTTACGATAGTCGTATCGAAATTACTAAAAAAATTGTTGAAAAAATTAATAATAGCGCAACTCCTCCTCGCTTACTAATTAGCGGTTCGGCAATTGGCATATATCCGCAACAAACTCACGAAAATATTGACGAGAATTATTTAACAAATGACTCACAAAACATCACAATTAATCCTCAAAATTATTCGCCTGATTCACAAACTTCATTTGCCCAAAAACTTTGCTTTGACTGGGAAAAAACTGCCCTGCAAGCGCAAAGCAAAACTCGCATTGTTTTGCTTAGAACTGGAATTGTTCTTGGAAGAAAGAATAATGATCTTGAGGGTTTTTTAAAAAAAATCTACTGGCCTTTTTTTCTGGGAGTTGGCGCTAAAATCGGCGATGCCAAACAGCAAATGAGCTGGATCGCTTTAGAAGATATCATTGGTATCATAAAATTAATTATCGATGATGAAAAAATTTCTGGACCAGTAAATGTAACATCTCCATCGCCAATTTCCAATCAAAAATTTAGTGAAACTTTTGCAAAAATTTTAAATCGTTCTTGTTTATTTTCATTGCCAAGCTGTTTTATAAAACAAGTTTACGGTCAAATGGGCGAGGAGCTAATGCTTGCAAGTCAAAGCATCGTTCCCAAAAAAGCTTTACAGCATAATTACCAATTTCAATTTGTTGAAATAGAAAAATGCTTGGCTAATATTTTTAAAAATTAATTTTTTAATATGCTTAGCGAACATGATAACCAAAGATATTTGCGCAATATTCTTATTCCAGAAATTGGTGAAGAAGGTCAGATAAAACTTCTTAACAGTAAAGTTTTGGTGATTGGTGCGGGAGGTTTGGGTTCGTCAATTTTATTTTACTTAAGTGCTTGCGGTATTGGCAATATTGGTATTGTTGATGATGATAAGGTTGAACTTTCTAACCTTCAACGTCAAATTATTCACAATGAAAATGATCTTGATAATTTCAAAGTTGTAAGTGCAAAACATAAAATTCTCGCTTTAAATTCCCAACTTAAAATTGATATTTATCCTTGTCGTGCAGACCACGAAAATCTTGAGTCAATCGCCAAAAATTATGATTTGATCATTGATGCCAGCGATAATTTTTACACGCGTTTTGTAATTAATAAAATTTGTCATTCTCTTCACAAACCAATGATTTACGGAGCGGTAAAAGGTTTCGTTGGTCAAGTTAGCGTTTTTAAATCTTATTGCGATAATAATCCTTGCTATGCCTGTTTCAATCCTAATCAAACTGATAAAAATTTTAATTTACCACTCAGCCAAAAAGGCATTATTGGTGCGGTTGCAGGAAATATCGGTACTCTTCAGGCAATATCGGCTATAAAAGAAATTTTACAAATCGGCGAAGATCTTGTAGGCAAGATAATTCACAATGATTTTTTAAATAATAATTTTCGAAAAATTACTTTAAGAAAAAATCCTAGTTGCAAAATTTGTAACGATCATTAAAAATACAAACTTTGATTGATAAATTGCGATTTTTAATTTTAAATACCATTTAATAAAATAATTTGCGGGTGTAGCTCAACGGTAGAGTTCCAGCCTTCCAAGCTGGCCGTGAGGGTTCGATTCCCTTCACCCGCTCCAAATTATTTTAAATTTTGTTTAATTTTAAACTATTAAAATTTCAATTATCAATTGCAAATAAAATTATGGAGAGGTGGCCGAGTGGTCAATGGCAGCAGACTGTAAATCTGCCCGCGTAAGCGTTCGCAGGTTCAAATCCTGCCCTCTCCACCATTTTCACCAAGATTTCAAAATTAGTTTTGTCGATTAGCTACCAACATTTTCTAACTATTTCTATCTTTTTTAATATAAATTCTTAACCTTGAGTAATAAAAATTTATTTAAATTAAATACTAAATTTCTACCCGCAGGTGATCAACCCCAAGCGATTGAAAAATTAATTGCAGGTCTTGAAGCCAAAAAAAAAGATCAGGTTTTGCTAGGCATTACTGGTTCGGGCAAAACTTTTACAATGGCTAATATTATCGCCAAAACCCAGCGCCCTGCTCTGATCATGGCTCATAACAAAACTTTAGCAGCGCAGTTATATGGCGAAATGAAGGAGTTTTTTCCTGAAAATGAAATTGGTTATTTCGTATCTTTTTACGATTATTATCAGCCCGAAGCTTATGTTGCTAAAACCGATACTTTCATTGAAAAAGATAGTTCGATTAATGAACAAATTGATCGCCTTCGTCACACCGCTACTCGCGCCCTTTTTGAAAGAAGAGATACAATCGTTATCGCTTCAGTTTCTTGCATTTACGGAATCGGCTCTCCCGAGTTTTATTCAAAAATGGTTATGCGCATAAAAATTGGCGATGAAATTAATCGTCAAAAATTAATTATGCGTTTTATTGATCTACAATATACACGCAATGACCTCGCTTTCGAAAGATGTAATTTTCGTGTTTTAGGTGATGTTGTTGATATTTTTCCGTCACATTTAGATGATCGCGCTTGGCGAATATCAATGTTTGATGATGAGATTGAAGAAATAAGCGAATTTGATCCACTCACTGGCGAAACTTTTGCTAAGTTTGATGATGTGTCGATTTACCCGTCTTCGCATTACGTTACTCCCAAAGAAATTTTGCAAAAAGCTGTTGGCAATATCAAAGGTGATCTTAATTTAAGACTTACCGAATTCGAAAAAAATAACAAAATACTTGAATCACAACGCTTAAATCAGCGCACCACTTACGACCTTGAAATGCTTGTTACTCTAGGAAGTTGCAAGGGTATCGAAAATTATTCACGCTATTTAACGAATCGTCCAGCTGGCAGTGCGCCACCAACTTTATTCGAATATTTACCTGATGATGCCTTGCTCTTCGTTGATGAAAGTCACGTTTCAATTCCACAAATTGACGGAATGTATAAAGGTGATTTGGCACGAAAATCAGTTTTAGTTGAACATGGTTTTCGTTTGCCAAGCGCGTTGGATAATCGACCATTAAAATTTAGCGAATGGGAAAATTTTAAACCGCAAACCATCTATGTTTCAGCAACGCCACGCAGTTACGAACTTGAAAAAGCTAATGGCGAATTTGTTGAACAAATTATTCGCCCTACCGGACTTCTTGATCCAGTCTGTGAAATTCGCGAAGCCAAATCACAAGTCGCCGATTTACTAAAAGAAATTAAAGATGTCAAAGCGCGAGGCTTTAGAATTCTTGCCACAACGTTAACCAAAAAAATGGCCGAAGATCTAACTGAGCATTTAAACGAT
>Ga0114971_10001166_pt1 | contig 17711 bp, 18 predicted proteins | sample M_140625_MF_Meta_FD_87320 | JGI IMG/M metagenome (GOLD analysis project Ga0114971, IMG submission 87320) | Freshwater microbial communities from Lake Montjoie, Canada to study carbon cycling - M_140625_MF_MetaG | ecosystem: Environmental > Aquatic > Freshwater > Lake | place: Lake Montjoie...
ACGTATCGAGGCCCTTGACGAAACAATTGCTCTTTTTCGCAAGCAAAAAGTACTTCATCAAAGTAGCTTGAAACTGGAAGTTGGCTAGAAGCCTGCTGCAGTTGAAGACTTAAATCAGACATGGGTGACCTGACCTAAAGACTCCCCACAGGGAGAAAATGGAATGGTTTAAAAAAACTTGGAGCCGATCCAAGCTGGGGACAGGGATTGTACCCTTTACTGTGGTGTTTATTCGAGGACACTACAATATCCATCTTTGATTACTTTAGATTAAATCTAGCACGCATCATGGCCAAACCCCCTGCCGCTCCCGATCAGCCTTCCAGTTATGAGTCGGCTCAGCAAGAGCTTGAGCAATTGGTCGCGTGCATGGAAACAGGGCAATTGCCGTTGGATGATTTGTTACAAGCCTATCAACGCGGGGCTTTTTTGATTTCGTTTTGTAAAACTAAATTAGACAGTATCGAGCAACAAATCAAAATATTAGAGGATGGTCAGTTAAAAGCTTGGAAACCCACGACGTGAGTGCAGTTTTTGATTTTTCAAAATGGATGTCTGCTCATCTTCAAAATATAGAGCAGCATTTGATGCAGTGGGTGCCCCTTGATGCGCCTGCGCAGTTGGGTCAATCCATGCGTTATGCGGTTCTTGATGGTGGCAAACGTTTGCGTCCTTTGCTTGTGATGGCCACTTTTGACTCCGTTTTATCCAAAGACCCATGGCGCGAACAAGCCGCTTTGCGAGCCGCTTGCGCCGTTGAATTGATTCATGCGTATTCATTGGTGCACGATGACATGCCTTGCATGGATAACGATGTGCTTCGTCGTGGTAAACCCACCGTGCATGTTCAATTTGGCGAAGCTGGTGCTTTATTAGCGGGTGACGCGTTGCAAGCATTGGCCTTTGAATTATTAACACCGATTCAATCGTCTATTCCAGGTCAATTGCAAGCCCAGTTGTGTCGGGTTTTATCCAGAGCAGCGGGTCATGCGGGTATGGCAGGCGGTCAAGCCATCGATTTGGCCAGCGTGGGTCAATCTCTCAATGCAGAACAATTACAAGAGATGCATCGACTCAAAACGGGTGCTTTGCTTTTATCAAGCGTTCAATTGGGCGCACTGTGCGCTGATGTGGGCGAAGAGGCAGCTCAACATTTGCAACAGTTTGGGCAAGCCGTAGGTCTTGCTTTTCAAATAGTTGACGACATATTGGATGTCACAACAGATTCGAGTGTTTTGGGAAAAACCGCAGGAAAAGACGCGCAAAACGACAAGCCCACTTATGTTTCGTTGTGGGGCTTAGTGGGTGCGCAACAACAAGCTCAACAATTCCACGAGCAAGCGCACGAATCGCTCAAAAAAAGCAAACTTTCTGATACGCTTGCTCTCGGTGCCTTGGCTGACATGGTGATTCAACGTTTAAAATAATTTCAACATGCATGATTTACTCGATTCAATTCATTCTCCTCAAGATGTGCGGCAATTAACGCGCCCACAGTTGCGTGTCTTGGCCGATGAATTGCGCGACTACTTGCTCAAATCCGTCTCGCAAACGGGCGGTCACTTGAGTTCAAACTTAGGAACCGTGGAATTAACAGTGGCTTTGCATCACGTTTTTAATACGCCTCACGATCGTTTGGTTTGGGATGTGGGTCATCAAACCTATCCGCACAAAATTTTGACGGGTCGCAAAAATCGCATGAACACCTGGCGTCAATTGGGTGGTATCAGCGGTTTTCCGCGTCGAGAAGAAAGTGAGTTTGATGCATTTGGCACAGCTCATTCATCCACCAGTATTTCAGCAGCATTGGGTATGGCGTTGGCTGCCAAACAAAAAGGTGAAGACCGACGCGCGGTGGCCATCATTGGTGATGGTGCAATGACAGCAGGCATGGCATTTGAAGCGCTCAACAATGCAGGCGTGAGTGACTGTAATTTTTTAGTCATCCTCAATGACAATGACATGTCAATCAGCCCGCCTGTGGGTGCGCTCAATCGTTATTTGGCTCAACTGATGAGTGGACGGTTTTATGCTACTGCAAAAGAAATGGGCAAGCAAGTTCTCAAAGGCGCGCCACCATTATTTGAATTAGCCAAGCGATTTGAATCGCAAGCCAAAGGCTTGGTGGTACCTGCAACTTTGTTTGAAAAATTTGGATTCAATTACATCGGACCCATTGACGGTCACGATTTAGATTCGCTGATACCCACGCTTGAAAATATCAAGCAACTTTCGGGGCCGCAGTTTTTACACGTCGTCACCAAAAAAGGACAAGGCTACGATTTAGCTGAAGCTGATCCCGTTACCTATCATGGCCCTAGTAAATTCGATCCATCGATTGGCATTGTTGCCCCAACCAGCGCCCCTAAAAAAACATTCAGCAATATTTTTGGAGATTGGTTGTGCGATATGGCGCAAGTCGATCCACTAACAGTGGCTATCACGCCTGCGATGCGCGAAGGATCGGGCATGGTGGCCTATCACCAAAAATTTCCTGATCGTTATTTTGATGTAGGAATTGCAGAACAACACGCACTCACTTTTGCAGCGGGCTTGGCCTGCGAAGGTTTAAGACCTGTCGTAGCAATTTATTCCACCTTTTTGCAACGCGCATACGATCAATTGATTCACGATGTTGCTTTGCAAAAATTACCGATGGTGTTGGCACTTGATCGTGCGGGCATCGTTGGTGCTGATGGTCCCACGCATGCAGGTGTTTATGACATTGCGTTTTTGCGTTGCATACCCAACGTGAGTATTGCTTGTCCTGCTGATGAAAATGAATGTCACCAATTACTCACAACTGCACACAAACAAGATCACACAGTTGCTGTGCGCTATCCACGTGGTTCTGGTGCAGGCACTGTTATCGAACACAAATTACAAGGATTGCCTTTTGCAAAAGGTGAGATCAGGCGTCAAGGACAAGACCTTGTCATCTTAGCTTTTGGAACTTTGCTCTATCCCGTATTAAAGGCCGCTGAATCGCTCAATGCAACAGTGGCTAATATGCGTTGGGCAAAACCATTGGATACAGAGTTGCTTATTCAACTCGCAAATTCGCATTCCATCATCGTTACGGTGGAAGAGGGTGCCTTAATGGGCGGCGCAGGTTCAGCAGTGTTAGAGGCCTTGCAAGATGCAGGTATTCAAAAACCTGTGTTGCGTTTAGGTGTTCCTGATATTTTTACTGAACATGGAGATCCCAATTTATTGCTTGCCCAATTAGGCCTGGACGCAAAAGGCATTGAATCTAGCATTACAAGCTTCCAAGGGAAAACCCGCAGAAAGGTCGCATAAGAGACACATACAATCACCATAGGCATTTTTGTAAAACATTTAATTTATTTTTTTGGAGAAAACCATGGATCGTCGTTCCGTCATTAAACATGCAGGAATTGCCAGCATTCTTGCTGCAGGTAGTGCACCCGCTATTGTGCATGCGCAAGCCGCATTGCGTTGGCGCCTCACATCAAGTTTCCCAAAGGCCTTGGATACTTTGTTTGGTGTGAATGACGTTTTTGCAGCCAAGGTCAAAGATTTGACAGGCGGCAAATTTGAAATCTCAACACACGCTGCTGGTGAAATCATTCCTGCATTCGGAACTGTTGACGCCGTCAAAGATGGCACAGTTGAAATGGCCAACACAGCACCTTACTATTATTTCGGTAAGGACGAAACATTTGCTTTGGGTTGTGCGATTCCATTCGGTCTCAATAGCCGCCAAATGACTGCTTGGATGTATGAAGGCAATGGTCTTAAGTTGATGCGTGATTTCTATCGCAACTACAACATCATCAATTTCCCGATGGGCAACACGGGTGCTCAAATGGGCGGCTGGTATCGCAAACCCATCACTTCCCTCAAAGACTTCAAAGGTCTCAAATTCCGCGTTGGTGGTTTTGCAGGCAAAGTGGTTGAGCGCATTGGTGGCGTTCCACAAAATATTCCTGGTGGCGAGATTTATCAAGCCCTCGAAAAAGGAACCATTGATGCCGCCGAGTGGGTCGGTCCTTATGACGATCTCAAATTAGGCTTCTACAAAGTTGCAAAAAATTACGCTTATCCAGGTTGGTGGGAAGTGGGTCCACAATTAGATTTGCACGTCAACAGCAAAGCCTATGACAGCCTTTCATCTGAATACAAAGCCATCATCACATGTGCAGCTGCTTATGCGCACACCGATATGCAGGCCAGATACGATGCTAGAAACGCGACTGCACTCAAGCAGTTGGTGGCAGCTGGTACCAAGTTGTTCCCATTCCCCAAAGATGTGATGGACGCGGCTTTCAAAGAGTCCATGGCCTTGTACAGCGAACTCAGCGACAAAAATCCAAACTGGAAAAAAGTCTATGAGGACTACGCAACGTTCCGTCGCGATACAGTCAGCTGGTTCCGTTTCTCAGAAGCCAGAAACGACAGCTACATGCAATCCCGAATCGATAAGCTCTAAAGAGTTTTTGGCGCTCTGAGGCGCCATTTCAAGGTTCCGCCCTGCACCATCCCAAAGGTTTTGCAGGGCGGTGTTTTTTTGTTTTTCATTTTCATTATTATGAAGCCATTGTTTAAGCTTGCCGAGTTGATTGATGCCATCAACAACAAGCTCGGTGTATTTGCCATGTGGGCAATTTTGATTTCCTGTTTTATTAGCTGTGCTAATGCAGTCATTCGGTTTGTTTTTAACAACAGCTCCAATGGTTGGTTAGAAATTCAGTGGTATTTATTTGCAGCTGCAGTGATGTTGGGCGCGGGCATGGTCTTGCGTGTCAACGAACACGTCAGAGTTGACGTGATTTATGGTCAGCTTTCGACGCGGGCCAAGGTCTACATCGATCTCATGGGTTTGGTGTTCTTCTTATTGCCCGTGATGGTTTTAATGATGTATTTGTCTTATCCCTTATTTATCGATAAATTTTATTCAGGTGAGGTGTCGAGTAACGCGGGTGGTTTGATTCGTTGGCCTGTCTGGTTAATGTTGCCTTTGGGTTACTTGATGATTTTGTTGCAAGGCATATCAGAAATCATCAAACGAGTGGGCTGGTTAACCAACCAGTATGAAATGAACTTGGTATATGAGAGGCCACTGCAATGACCGTTGAACAATTCGCGCCCCTGATGTTTCTTGGGCTTATTTTGGTGATGCTGATTGGTTTTCCTGTTGCATTCTCTTTGTCAGCATTGGGTTTATTCTGTGGCTTATATGCCATTGATATGGGTTGGTTTCCTGCCAACTTCTTAGGCAACCTGCCTGCTAATGTGTTTGGAATCTTATCGAATGAACTTTTATTAGCCATTCCATTTTTTACTTTAATGGGTTCATTGCTTGAAAAATGCGGACTCGCCGAAGACATGCTCGACTCCATGGGACAACTGTTTGGGCCCGTGCGTGGTGGCTTGGGTTACTCGGTCATCATAGTTGGATTTATCTTGGGCGCTATTACGGGCACGGTTGCGGGGCAAGTGATTGCCATGGCAATGATTTCATTGCCTGTCATGATTCGTTATGGTTACAACATGAAATACGCCACGGGTGTGTTGGCCGCATCCGGCACCATCACACAGTTGGTTCCGCCTTCATTGGTTTTAGTTGTGATGGCCGATCAATTGGGGCAATCAGTCGGCGACATGTACAAAGGCGCGTGGGGGCCATCGATTTTGCAAATTATTTTTTTTGCTCTGTATACTTTTATATTGGGTCGAATTTTCCCTCACCATATCCCTGGTGTACCTCCCGAGGCACGCACGCTTAATGGATGGGCGCTTTGGAAAAAATGTTTGCGTGGCATTGTTCCATCGGCAATTTTAATTTTTGCTGTGCTTGGAAGTATGGGTGGATTGCCAGGTATTGATATTGCAATTGCCACACCGACCGAGGCTGGTGCGATGGGTGCAGTGGGTGCATTTATTTTGGCTGCCATGCACAAACGTTTGGATTGGCCATTGGTCAAAGACGCCATTGGTGGCACCATGCGTATCACCGCCATGGTTGTATTTATCCTGATTGGCTCGCGCGTCTTCTCTTTGGTGTTCCAAGGAGTTGATGGTGGGAAATGGATTGAGCATATGCTCAGCGGATTACCTGGCGGTCAAATCGGATTTTTGCTGGTCGTCAATGTTTTTATTTTCTTCCTTGCATTCTTCTTAGACTTTTTTGAAATCGCCTTTATTATTTTGCCGATGCTAGGTCCCGTAGCAGACAAAATGGGCATTAACATGATTTGGTTTGGCGTTATTATTTGCGTCAACATGCAAACGAGTTTCATGCATCCGCCATTTGGATTTGCTTTGTTTTATCTCAGAGGTATTGCAGACACACTGTTTAAATCAGGCGTTATCGAAAAGAAAGTGGAATCGAGAGATATTTATTTGGGTGCAATACCTTGGGTGATCTTGCAACTCTTGTTGGTTGTGGTGGTTATCTTTGTTCCAGAGTCTGTCACCATGTTCCTAGACAAGGTGGAAGTTGTTGATTTGGATCAGATCAAAATTGAAATGCCAACCGATGAGTTGTCTAACAACAATGAGTCGGGTCAGGTCGGTGTTCCTATAGAGATGCCCAAAGAAGAGCCTCTCAAGATGGATCCGATCAAGCCTTAAGGTGAATACGCATCCATCTGACTTAGGTATCAAACATGAACCTGTAGAAGGCGTTGCGCAAGGCGCCGCCTTCACGCCTCTCATTAAGATTCTGGCTGTCGTATTGGTGGCTGGAATCTTTTTTTATGCGTGGCGCGTAGGCTTGATGCAAGATTTGCAATTGCTCGATGTCAAAAGTTGGGTGTTTATTGTGATCGTGGCTGGCGTCATTGGTTTGTGCTTGGCGTATATTTTTTTGAGTCAAACACGAATCGATGATGAAACAATTTCGCAAACTTGGCTTTGGAAAAAACAAATTCAAATTGCAGAAATCAAACAACTCAAACTTATTTACATCCCTTATTTAACTTGGTTGATTGCGCCGCGCTTGGTTGTGCGAGTGGGCGTTACGGGGCTTTATGTTTTTCATGCCGCTGATCAGGCTGTTTTAAAAAAGTTTTTTTTACTAAGCTTGCGCGGCTATTTAATGGAATGACCACCAAGGTAGCGAGCGACTCAACGATTCGATTGCGCCACTGTTGTGCGGTGTATAGCCCGCCATATTTTGTACTGTAGACACCCATTGCTGCGCAGATAAAAATTGACGCAGTGCTTTTACCGCAGGTGTGTCTAGCTCTGACTTTAAACATACCAATCGATAATTTTCTTGCGTTAACGGTACAAAATCCAATCCCATGGCGGATGCACAGGTTTCGATGCCAATGCCCACATCTGCATGACCCGCAGCAATTGTTGCAGCAAGCGCCGCATGTGATGGTTCTTCGTGCGATAAAGCATTGAGATCTTTGAGATTCAATCCTTCATCGACCAATAACTCTTCTACCAAAACACGCGTGCCCGTACCCTGCGCACGATGAACAAACAATGCTTGTTGCGCAGCGATATTTTTTAAATTTTTTAAATACTTTGGATTGCCTTTGGGTAATACAAGACCCACTTGTCGTTTGGCAAAACCAATCACTTTGTGAAGCCCAGGTTTGAGCAACGGTTTGTAAGCTTTAGCTGTGATGGATTTTGCTTTTGTAGTTTCGCGTGTATGAAATCCCGCAAGCACACAGCGTCCTTCGTTGAGTGCACGAATCGCGTCCACACTTCCGCAAAACCGCATATCTAAATACAAACCTTGCGATGCGGTTTGCTCTTGAAGTTTGACCAACGCATCGTCGTGACTGGCGTACATGGTGAGCACATGCACTTGAGGATCGAAGGCTAAAGCAAATGTTCTTTCTAAATCCGCACGCAAGGATTGAATTTGAGGTGCGAGTCGCGCTTGCGTTTGTCGCTCGGCCCACATCAATTTATGACCGAATGCGGTGAGTCGCGCCGGTTGTCCTTTTTCCCAAACGATCAACTCATGGCCTAAATCGTTTTCCCATTGCTTGAGTTGCCCCCAAACATGTCGGTAAGACAAACTCAAACTTTTTGCCGCGGCGCTGATCGATCCATGATCGGCAACCGCTTGAAGCAATTGCATCAAGGGATGCTCAACCATGCCTTGTGGCTCGAAAGCATTTGCATGAAGGGTGTAATGAAGTTGAATGCTATGCACGTTCGAACATATGGCGGGGTTATTGGGCAGTCCGTAGGATACAAGGATTCGCTATTTTCACTTGAATCGTACCGATGTCCCCATTTTTTGAGAGTTTGACCACCGCTTGGGATTTACTTCTTGTGGGCGACGCAACATTAATGGCTATTGTTGCGCGCTCCTTGTCGATCAGCGCCGTGTCGTGCGTTTTGGCTTGTTTGCTGGGCTTGCCCATCGGTGCGGTATCGGGCGTTGCTAGATTTAATGGGCGCGGCGTCCTATTGGTTTTTTTAAATACTTTGTTGGCCTTGCCATCGGTGGTGGTGGGCTTGGTGGTTTATTTATTGTTATCGCGCTCAGGGCCATTTGGTTTTTTGGGATGGTTGTTTAGTTACAAGGCCATGGTGATTGCGCAAACGATTTTGATTACGCCTGTTGTGATCGCCTTAACCCGTCAATGGGTAGAAGATGCAGAACTCAATCACGGCGAACAATTGAAGTCATTGGGTGCGGGCACATGGACGCGAAGTTTTTTATTAGCTTGGGATGAGCGCTTGTCATTAATCACAGTTGTTTTCACTGTTTTTGGACGCGCGATTTCGGAAGTAGGCGCGGTGATGATTGTGGGCGGAAATATCGATGGCTTCACGCGAGTCATGACAACAGCGATTGCATTAGAAACCAGCAAAGGTGATTTACCCTTGGCACTGGCTTTAGGTATTGTTTTGTTAGGCGTGGTGTTGGCTTTAAATGCCATGCTTGCACTGTTGCGAAAATGGCGATCGCACAACAGCATTTCAGCAATGCCATTAGAAGGTCGTATCTCTATATGAGTACAAGACTGATTCAGTTACAAGATGTCGGTCATCAGTTTGGCAGTCATTGGGCTTTGAAGTCGATCAATCTCACCATTGAAGCTGGCGAGCGTGTTGCATTGATTGGCGCCAATGGCTGTGGCAAAAGCACATTGCTTCGTGTCATGCATCAACTCATTGAACCTACGCAAGGCAAATTGCGAGTGAGTGATCAACACAAGCAAGCCATGTTGTTTCAAAGACCGCATATGTTGCGCATGTCAGTGTTGTCGCATGTGGCATTAGGACTGCGTTTGCAAGGACAAACCCAAGAGCGTGCCAATGAATTGGTAAGCAAAGAGTTAGAGCGCATGCATTTGACGCATTTGGCTCATCAATTTGCGCCTACTCTATCGGGTGGGCAACAGCAACGCATTTCGCTCGCACGTGCATGGTCCTTGCAACCACAAATTTTGTTTTTAGATGAGCCGACGTCTAATCTTGATCCTCACGCCAAGCGAGATGTTGAGGCAAGCGTTACGCAATATGTATCGCAATCAATCCATGGCCAAGACGTAACACTTATTTTTAGCAGTCATAACTTGGGGCAGGTTAAGCGCATGGCTTCAAGAGTGTTGTATTTAGAGGATGGAAAAATCTTAACAGACTTACCAGTCGATCAATTTTTTAATTCAGACCTAGAACAATCGCATCCGCAAGCGCATCAATTTTTAAAGGGAGAAATGCTGTGAAATTTTTCAAACAATATGCCATTAATTTTTTGAGGATTGGTTTAGTTGCGTTTGGTGCTTTATTCAACGCATCGGCACAATTGATGATGGCGTCGACTACTTCAACCGAGCAATCGGGATTGTTTGCGCATTTGCTGCCCGCATTTAAAAATACAACAGGCGTTGATGTCAAAGTGGTGGCGCTAGGAACAGGCCAAGCTATTGACATGGGCAGACGTGGTGACTCTGATGTATTGTTTGTACACGATCAAGTGGCAGAAGAAAAATTTATTGCAGAGGGCTGGGGCATCGAGCGTTTTGCAGTGATGTACAACGATTTTGTGTTGGTCGGGCCTGCATCAGACTCTGCCAAAACAAAAGGAAAGGACATCACATCAGCACTTCAAAAATTAGCACAAACACAGATCACGTTTATTTCACGCGGTGATAAAAGCGGAACGCACGCAGCAGAGCTTCGTTATTGGCAAATGAGCGGCGTGGCAAGCAAAGGTGCGGGCTATAAAGAATGCGGTTGCGGCATGGGCCCAGCACTCAATATTGCGGCTTCAACAGGCGCGTATGTTTTAACCGATAGAGGCACTTGGTTGAGCTTTAAAAATCGCGCAGATTTGCAGGTGTTGGTTGAAGGCGATAACCGATTGTTCAATCAATACGGCGTGATAGTTGTGAGTCCTTCCAAGCATCCGCATGTCAAAAAAGATATTGCTCAAAAATTTGTGGACTGGGTGATTTCACCTGTAGGACAAAATCAAATTGCATCGTACAAAATCAATGGCGAGCAATTATTTTTTCCAAACGCAAAAAAATAATTTGATTTAACGAACCATCCACCATTGCGCAGAAAAAATGCCTGCAATGGTGAGAGCCAATGAGCCCAAAAGATGTAATCCTGCCGTGCCAAAAGCCAAGAGGTAACGCGATTGCATCAGCATGGCTACGACATCTGCGCTGAATGAAGAGAACGTGGTGAGCGCGCCTAAAAATCCTGTGACGAGTGCAAGTCGCCATGCAGGATCGATGTGTGGCATGGCTTCAAACATTGCAACGCAAATACCAATCAGATAACCACCAATTAAATTAGCCGCCAAGGTGCCCCACGGTAGCAGTGCACCTGCGTTGAGCCACAAGCCCAATTGCCAACGCATCAATGCGCCAACGCATGCACCCAAACAAATTGCCACAACAGCCATCATGACGTGCGATTCATTTAGCGATCCACCCCCATCACCATGTTGGGCAAAAAGGTGACTATCTGTGGAAACAAAGTGATGAGCACAATGCACACCACCAAGCATCCAAAAAATGGAAGTGCTGCGCGAGCAATCGTGTTGCTGTCTTTGCCCGTCATGTTTTGCAAGACAAATAAATTAAAACCAACGGGGGGTGTGACTTCTGCAATTTCAACCAACAACACGATAAAGATACCAAACCAAATCAAATCAAATCCCGCTTTTTGTATCATGGGCAATACAACTGCGCTGGTTAAAACAATCATGCTAATTCCATCAAGTGCAGTACCTAAAATTAAATAAACAAGGGTTAAAACACCGATCAATGCAATGGGGGAGAGTTGCATTGCATTAACCCATTCTGCGAGTTCGCGTGGTATGCCTGTGAATGCCATGGTCTTGGTGAGATACGCGGCGCCCGCTAATATAAACATGATCATGCAACTCGTGCGCGTCGTGCCCATAAGGCCCTCCCAAAAATTAGACCATGTAAGGCTGCGACTCCATGCGGCCAATGCCAATGAGCCCACAACACCATAAGCGGCGCATTCAGTAGCAGTGGCGTAGCCTGCAATCAACACCCAACATATAAAAACAATCAAAGCGCCACAAGGAATCAAGCTACCCGATTGATTGATTTTTTGCATCCATGTGGTGGGTGCGTCTGGAGGTGGAACTTTATCGGGGTTTCGTAAACTCCACCAGATGATGTAGCCGCTGAATAATCCCATCAATAAAAAACCAGGTGCAAAACCTGCCAAAAAAATTCGAATAATGGAGGCATCAGCAGCAACGGCATAAACCACCATAGTGATCGACGGAGGAATCAAGATCCCCAACGTGCCTGCAGTGGCCAATGACCCTAATGCAATTTTTTCGTCGTAGCCACGTTTTAATAATTCGGGCAAGGCCACTTTGCTGATGGTGGCGCAAGTCGCGGCAGATGAGCCCGATACAGATCCAAAAATGCCGCAGCCCAAAATAGTAGTGTGCATCAAGCGACCGGGGATGCGATTGAGCCAAGGACGCAAACCTTCAAACATTTCTTCACTGAGTTTGGTGCGAAATAAAATTTCTCCCATCCACACAAACAAAGGCAACGCGGCCAATTCCCACGATGCGTTGCTTTCCCAGAATGCAGAAAATAAATTTTTACCGGGTTGCGTGGTAGTAAAAAATTCTTGACCAATCCAACCGCAAATGGCCAGGGTCATTGCAATCCACACACCGCCACCCAATAGCAACAACATGATGAACAGCAATAAACCGCCGATGAGCAAAATATCCATAAATTTAAACTTCCGAAGAAAAATCGCCTTTGGCGTGGCGCTCTTCCACGGCGGTCACAAACGTGGGCTTGTTGCCTTGAATCACAAAAATAAATTCATCGACTACTGCGATGAACAACAAGATCGAGCCCAACGCAAAACTCATTTGCGGAATCCACAAAGGAAATGGAAGCAGGCCTTGTGCAATGTCGTTGAACTCCCAACTTTCGTAGGTGAATTTGCAAGCCCACCAACACAAGTAGCCCGTGGCCGTTGATGCGATGAGTAATGAAGTTATTTCAAGACGTCGACGAATGCCAGGCGACACTTTTTCTAATATTAAAGTAACGCGAACAAAGTCACCGTGTTTGAAAGCATGTGCCATGGCAAAAAAAGCCGCCGCTGCGCAAAACCAAGAAACGATGTCATTGATCGCCCCAGTTCGCAAGCCCAATTCGCGAAAAATGCTTTGTCCAACCATCAACACGCAAATGCCAACGATGAATAAAGCCGCGAGCGCACCTGCGCCTAAATAAAGGCGATCAAGAAATCGACGAAGCATTGATTATTTTGCTTTGGCTGCTGGCTTGGCTGCAACGGATTTATTAAACGCAGCAATCATGGCTTCACCATCAGGCCCCGCCTTTTTTTGCCAATCGGCCAACATAATCGCACCCACTTGTTTCATATCAGTGATTAATTTGGGCGATGGTTTCATGATCTTCATGCCTTTTTCTGCAAGTGCTTTTTTGTACCATTCATCTTTTTCTGCGCTGACTTTCCATCCGCGTGCTTCTGCATCTGCGGCGGCTTTCATCACAGCGCTTTGAGTGAGTGCGTCGAGCGCTTCAAATGCTTTGCGATTAACAAGCAATGCGTTTTTTGGTAACCATGCTTGTGTGTCGTAAAAGTATTTGATGCTTTCGTATGTTTTGGTGTCGTAGCCTGTAGAGCCAGAACTCATATAGCTTTCGACAACACCCGTGGCTAATGCTTGTGTGAGTTCTGCAGCTTGAATTGTGACGGGTTGCGCACCGATTAATTCAGCAATTTTGCCAGTGGCAGGGCTATAAGCGCGCCATTTGAGACCGCGCATATCGGCAACAGAGCCGATTTCTTTTTTGACATAAATGCCTTGTGGTGGCCATGCGACGGCATATAAGAGTTTCATGCCTTGCGCAGATAAAAGTTTATCCAGATAAGGTTTTTGTACATCCGAGAGTTTTTTGGAATCTGCATAACTGGTGGCTAAAAATGGAATGCCATCGGCGCCATACATGGGATTTTCATTTTCAAAATTGGCGAGCAACACTTCACCAATTGGCGCTTGACCGCCTTGTACCGCGCGTTTGATCTCGTTGGCTTTGAACAACGATGCGTTGGCATGCACGGTGATTTTGAGTTTGCCGGCAGTGGCTTTATCCACGTCATTGGCAAATTGGATGAGATTTTCTGAATGGAAATTGGTAGCCGCATATGCTGCGGGCAAATCCCATTTGGTTTGCGCCCATGTAGTGCTTGTTAAAGCACACGTGGCAACTAAAGTGAAGAGGCTTTTATTCATGATTTCTCCTATCAAACAAATACAGAAAACAATCCTCGAGCATAAACCCAAAACCGCTAGTAAACGCTCGATTTTTGGTTGAATACTTTAGTATTGTAAAGGAGCGCTATGAAATTCTTTTTGGAGTTGCATGCATTCACTTTTACACTTAAAGTAAACAAACGAAACTATTCGAACATTGGTTGAGGTTTTGCACAAATTATCCAAAACAATGAAAAATATAAATCACAAAATATTTTTTGGCATCACGGCATTGATGCTCGGTTTCATGACGACGCAGGTGAGCGCAGAGGTTCGCCCTTATAAATTTAAATGTCAATTGCACGGAACGATTCCTGATTTAGAGGACAAACCACTCAAACCCGCTCAGGTTAAAGTGGAAATACGCACGATTGGCTTGAATATCTATTTAACGATTCAAGGCCCACAGCCTTATGATATGTTCATCAGTACCTTGGTGACAGACAAATTTACTGGAAAAAATATAACAAGTTCAAGCGCGATGGGCATCAAAAGCACTGACAATGAAACAAAATACGAGCGCGAAGTAAAGATTGCGCGTGACAGTTTGGTTCTGAGTGGCTCGACTGATATTTTGTATCGCAAGCAAAAAGTAAAAGCAGTGTTTGAAGGCGACTGCTTAAGAGATTCATAAACAATGAAGGCGTTTTAAAAAATGGCATCGCAACAATCGGACGAGTTAGCGCACGCGCTGGTTCTGAGAGAAATGAAGGACGGAATTCGCAGAGATGGACTGTGGGCGCAAGCCATGTCAGAGTCAGAAATGGACTCCAACAAAGCAACTGCAAGGTATATTGAATTGCGCGTGCAGTCGATGAAAGATGAGCTGCGTCAGCAAATGCTCAAACAAATTAAGGGTGCTTTTACCAAAGAGGGTTTGCCTGATTTAGGAAGTATCAAACCTAAAAAGAAATAAGCGTCAAAATAAAATTTTGAAACTTTTTTCTTGCACTTGAATGCGGCTAATCTTTTTACCGATAAGGTCGGGCACTTGATACACATGTACGTCATTGAGTAGCAACTGAAACGCATGACGCACCGTTGAAGCAGCTTTTGTAGAAATTTCTGCCACATCGCTCGAGCAAAGTTTGATCACTTGAAATTGTCTGATCTCAATAGCGCCAAGGCTCGTGTTCCAGGTAAGTTGTGTGTCTAAACAAAAATCACCCTTTCCCTTGAGCAGTTTGCTCGTCCACCTCCCGCACAATTGCATTTTTTGAATGGATGGGTTGAGCTTAATTTGTAAGCGATCGATCTTGACGCTTAATTTTTCTTTGGGAAGTTGTTGCGCTACTTCCGATTCGATCATGGACAAGGGGACGCGAAGACTGATGGCGTGGGCTCCACTCAAGAGCCCCATCTGAAGAAATAAAACGAATGCGAAAAAGCTTAATTTCATGGGTGCTTGTATTGTATGCCTTGGTGTGGCTATCATTGCACTATGCAATCAGTTAACGATATCAAAAAGTGGCAATTCTGGATAGACCGTGGCGGTACATTCACCGACATCGTCGCGCAGTCACCGCAAGGTCATTTGCTCACTCATAAATTATTGAGTGACAACCCTAGTCAATATCCAGACGCTGCGGTCGCGGGTATTCGCCATTTGCTCCAATTAAAACCCCAACAAGCCATTGGTGCAGATCAGGTTGAATGCGTCAAGATGGGCACCACCGTAGCAACCAACGCGTTACTAGAGAGAAAAGGCGAGCCCACGTTGCTCGTCACCACGAAGGGCTTTAAAGACGCCTTGCGCATTGCCTATCAAAATCGTCCTTGTTTGTTTGATCGACATATTGTGTTACCTGAGTTGTTGTATTCACAAGTGATTGAAGCCAATGAGCGAATGGGTGCGCATGGAGATGTGATTGAGCTATTGGATGAAAATCATTTGCATCAACAAATGCAATTGGCTTTTGATGCGGGCTTAAAGAGTGTTGCAATTGTTTTTTTGCACGCGTATCGCTATACAGCGCATGAGATTACAGCTGCGAAGATCGCGAAGAAAATTGGATTTACACAAATCAGTACATCGCATCAAACGAGTCCCTTGATGAAGATGATCAGTCGTGGTGACACCGCGGTCGTCGACGCGTATTTGTCGCCCATACTCAATCGCTACGTCAATCAAGTCGCAAAAGAAATGCCTGGCGTGCCGCTTTACTTTATGCAGTCTTCGGGCGGCCTGACCGATGCGCATGTTTTTCAAGGCAAGGATGCTATTTTGTCGGGCCCCGCAGGTGGCATTGTGGGCATGGCACGCACAGCAGAACAAGCTTTTAAACATGCACAAGGTTTGTCGGGACCCATTCGCGTGATTGGTTTTGATATGGGTGGTACATCAACCGATGTGAGCCACTACGCGGGTGAATTTGAGCGTGAGTTTGAAACGCAAGTCGCAGGAGTGCGCATGCGTGCACCGATGATGAGTATTCACACAGTGGCCGCAGGCGGTGGTTCGCTGTTGCAATTTGATGGATCGCGTTTTCGTGTGGGCCCACAAAGTGCCGGCGCCAATCCGGGCCCTGCGTCTTATCGACGCGGTGGTCCGTTAGCCGTAACAGACGCCAATGTAATGCTTGGAAAAATTCAGCCGCATTACTTTCCGCATGTGTTTGGTGATGATGCAAAACAAGCATTAGACAAAAATGTTGTCGAACAAAAATTCAATGAATTGGCCGATCATATTTCTCATACAACGAATAAGACCACCAGCGCTACAGAAGTTGCAGAAGGCTTTATTCAAATTGCAGTTGCACAAATGGCCAATGCGATTAAGAAAATTTCTGTGTCTCGCGGCTACGATGTGACGCAATATACGTTGCAATGCTTTGGTGGAGCAGGTGGTCAACACGCCTGTGGTGTGGCCGATGCCTTGGGTATGACGACAATATTGATTCATCCCTTGGCGGGCGTGTTGTCTGCCTATGGCATGGGCTTGGCCGATCAAAGTGTAATTCGCGAGCAAGCTGTAGAAAAAAAATTAGATACGCAATCATGGATGTCGATTCAATCGGTTTATCAACAACTCGCAAACGATGCAAAGTCACAGTTGCAATCATCCATCGCAGCTTCTTCGCAAGCAAGTATTGCGTTGTTAGAACGCATTCATCTGCGTTACGAAGGCAGTGATACGGCAATGGTCGTTCCATTTGGCGATATTAAATCGATTCAGAAAAATTTTGAAATTGCCTACCAAAAGCGTTTTGCATTTTTAATGCCTAATAAAGCGCTGATGGTTGAAGCGGTAAGCGTTGAGGCGACGATTGCAACGCCTTTGCCCCATACTGCCGTGTTGAGGGTTACGCAAAGAGACCAAGTACCTGTTCGTGAAACAGTCAAAATGTTTTCATCAGGGCAATGGCATTCTTGCGAATTGGTGGTGCGCGAAGATTTGCAAGCGGGCGACGTTGTAACGGGCCCCGCCATCATCGCCGAACAAAATGCAACAACCGTGGTTGAGGAGGGATGGCAAACGCAACTCACGTCACTCAATCATTTGGTGCTCAAACGCATCAAACCTCGCGTGACGCGTCATGCGGTTGGAACGCAAGTCGATCCTGTGTTGCTAGAAGTGTTCAATCATTTGTTTATGAATATTGCTGAACAAATGGGCTTGCAATTGCAAAATACGGCGCATTCGGTCAATATCAAAGAGCGATTGGATTTTTCTTGTGCGATTTTTAATCAAGATGGACATCTAATCGCCAATGCGCCGCATATGCCTGTGCATTTGGGTTCCATGGGCGAGAGTATTCAAACTGTCATTGCCAATAATAAAAACAAAATGAAGCCTTGCGACGTATATGTACTTAACGACCCCTATCACGGCGGTACGCATTTGCCCGATGTCACCGTCATCACGCCTGTTTATTTAAAAGATGATGCACAGCCTTCGTTTTATGTGGGTTCGCGCGGGCATCACGCCGATATCGGCGGCATCGCGCCGGGCTCCATG
>Ga0114971_10001167_pt1 | contig 17700 bp, 9 predicted proteins | sample M_140625_MF_Meta_FD_87320 | JGI IMG/M metagenome (GOLD analysis project Ga0114971, IMG submission 87320) | Freshwater microbial communities from Lake Montjoie, Canada to study carbon cycling - M_140625_MF_MetaG | ecosystem: Environmental > Aquatic > Freshwater > Lake | place: Lake Montjoie...
ACTATTCTCAGCGCCATGACATTCATCAACGACCACTACCTGAAGCTGGCTGCCGGCTACTTATTCCCCGAGATCGCCCGTCGCGTTACCGTCTTCGCGGAGGCGAATCCAGCCGTGGCCGGAGAGATCATCCGCTGCGGCATTGGTGATGTCACAGAGCCGCTTCCGCCCGCCGTCATCGCTGCAATGCACACGGCTGTCGACGAACTCGCTCATCGCGCCACCTTCCGTGGATACGGACCAGCAACCGGCTACGACTTTGTCCGCGAGGCAATTGCCAAGGGCGATTTCCGTGATCGCGGCATGGCAATAGCAACCGATGAAATCTTCGTTTCTGACGGAAGTAAACCGGACGCCAGTGCCTTCATGGAAATCATGGCCACGGGTACACCAGCGCAGGGTGGCAATCGCATTGCGGTGTGTGATCCGGTCTATCCGGTGTACGTAGACAACAACGTCATGCAGGGCAATACTGGTCCCGCACTTGCGGGTGGTGGATATGAAGGACTTATCTATCTGCCAGGAACGCCTGCGAATGGATTTGTCCCGGAGCCGCCCACCGAACCGGTGGACATGGTCTATCTGTGCTATCCAAATAATCCCACCGGAGCGATGATCGCCCGCGCGCAGCTCACTCGTTGGGTTGAGTGGGCTCTCGCCAATGACTCGCTGATTTGCTACGACGCCGCGTACGAGGCGTACGTGCGCGACCCATCGCTGCCACGTTCGATCTATGAAATCCCTGGTGCTGATCGGTGCGCGGTGGAATTCCGTAGCTTCTCTAAGAACGGTGGATTCACCGGCCTGCGCGGGGGCTACACCGTTGTTCCAAAGGCCGTCGAGGGTCGAACCCGCAGCGGCGAGCGCGTCTCGCTCCATCGCTTGTGGATGAGGCGCTGGGCGACCTGTTCGAACGGCGTCAGTTGGCCAGTGCAGTGCGCGATCGCCGCGCTTTACACACCCGAAGGACGCGCACAGGTAGCGTCGTTGATCGATTTCTACATGGAAAACGCGCGCATTCTGCGCGAAGCATGTGCGGCCGAAGGCCTGCAAGTGTGGGGCGGGCAGCATGCCCCGTACGTTTGGGTGGCGTGCCCCGCAGGCATGAGTAGTTGGGACGCGTTCGATGCGCTGCTTACCAAGGCAAGACTGGTAGTGACTCCGGGCGCAGGCTTCGGTCGCCACGGTGAGGGCTTCTTCCGAATCAGCGCATTCAATTCCCGCGAGAAAGTAATCGAAGCGTGCAAGCGGCTGCAAGCGCTCCGGTAAGCGCCAGAACTTACGAGTTCCAACCCTTGCTCGGCGCGCGTTGTGGCAGCGAAGGATCGCGCGGTCCGGGTCCAGTGTCCTTCGGTCCGCGGTAGCCGCGGCACACGATGAACATCTCAACGCTTTCAGCGCGGCTCGCGCTCGGCTTGTATCCCTTGGCTTCGGTAAACACCATTTGCGCACGCCTGACGAGGGCAGGGTAATCAGCACCCTCGTAAACCTTCATGGTTGCATGACCGCCAGTGCGCAACAAGAATGGCAGTCGATCAAGCATGGCGTGACATAGTTGCACGCTGCGTGCACTGTCGGCCATTGGAACGCCGCTGGTATCCGGCCCCATGTCGCTGATGACGGTGTCGAAGAGCTTGCCTTCCATGGCGTACGGCAAGTGCTCGCGCGTCAGCTCGTTGATATCACCCTCAATGAGGTGCACATTCGGTCCGAAACCACGCTTATCGATAGCTTTCAAGTCGATTGCCACCACGACGCCGCGGTCTCCGACGCGCTCAGCAGCTACCTGTATCCAACTACCCGGGCATGCCCCAAGGTCAAGGACACGCGAACCAACGCGCATCAACTTGAATCGATCGTCAAGTTCAGTGAGTTTGTACGCGCTCCGAGCGCGATAGCCCTCTTCCTTGGCAAGCTTGAAGAAATGGTCTTGGACTTCTTTCACGGCAATGCGCTCATGGCTTCTGCAGCCGACGAACTTCGGCAGGCGGGATGTTGGCCAAGACCACATGTCGTGAACCGGAATGGGTCAGGTGCAGTTCGCGCTCAAGTCGAGCGATGGCACGCAGGTTGTCGCGGCCGGGGCCATTCAGAACGGTGCTCTTCATCGTCTTTGCACCCAAGTAGCAGAAGTATGAAAGCTCTCCGCCAGGGCGAAGCAAATCAAGCATGCGGCGCATGATGGTGTCGACAAGGCCAATTTCAAAGTTGTTGAATGGCAAACCGCAGATCACGCAGTCGTAGGAACCCATTTCCAGCTCAACATCTTGTATGGCGGCGTTGTGCAGTGTCACCTGGCCAGGCTTGCCGCACTGTCGCCACGGCGTGAGGATCTTGTTGTCAAGGTCTCTACAGAATTCGCTGCTCAGTTCCACGATGTCCAGAACATCACCCTTGCCAAGGCACTTCAAGATTTCCTTCGTCACCGGACCGGTTCCGGGTCCAACTTCCAAGATCCGCTTTGGAGAGGTCGATTCGATCGCCGCAGCCGCGAGTGATCTCGCCAGCATCGGCGAACTTGGGCAGATCGTCCCCACGGTCTTCATGTTGCGGAAGGCGATGGAAAGAAACTGAATCATGGGGTCATGGGGTCATGCGGTCACTCAGCCATGGCATCATGCTCATGGGATCGCTCAGGATATCAGGGACACACACGCGCAGGCTTAGAGCGTCGGTGCAAAGCGCTCGTCCCCGCGAAGACCTTCGCAGAAGCCCGCAAATAACACGGGAATCTGCTCAAGGTCTCGCAAGTTCCCCATTTCAACGGTTGTGTGCATGTAGCGAATCGGGAAACTCACCAAGCCCGATGGAATTCCACCACCGGCGAGAAAGATGGAATCCGTGTCCGTTCCGCTCGCGCCTGGCGTAGCGCCACGCTGCAGTGGAATGGTGAGCCGTTCAGCGGTTTCAAGAAGTCGCGCGACGACTTCGGGCTGCATTGCACCGCCGATGGCGATCTTCGGACCAGCGCCCATCTTGAATTGCCCGTGCTGCGCTTGGGTGATTCCGGGGCTGTCGGTGGCATGGCCAACATCAGTGACAAGGGCAACATTCGGATGCAAACTCGCGGCAATCATTTCCGCGCCGTGTAGCCCCACTTCTTCTTGCACCGTACTCACCGCGACGATTCGAACATGGCGCATGGAATTCTCTGCGCACAGGCGAAGCGTTTCCGCTGCAACCCATGTACCAATGCGATTGTCGAGGGCACGCGCCACGATCAATTCATCGGAGAGCATCATGCTTGAATCGAGGAATGTGGCTGGGTCACCGATATTCAATCGAGCCCGCGCGGCAGCTTCGTCCTTCGCGCCGATGTCCACAAAGAGTTCGTGCAGCTTGCGAACCTTGGGCTCGCCAGTTCGGTCTTGAAGGTGGATGGCAGTGGCGCCAATCAGACCAATGACTGGCGCATCCACGCCTTTCACTGTGGAGCGAAATTGCAACCGCTTGCCGACGATTGATGCCGCATCGATTCCACCGATTGACCGACAATAGATGAACCCATTGGAATCAATGTGCTGCACCATGAGGCCGATTTCATCCGCGTGGCCGCATATGGCAACGGTGAATATCTTGCTCTCATCTCGCGGACGAATAGTTGGGGTAGGCAGCAACTCTGCAAAGCAGTTGCCATACGCGTCGTTCCACGTCCGCGTTGCGCCGTTGGCGCGGACATAGTCAAGCCAAACGCGTTGACCTTCGCGTTCAAAGCCAGACGGACTAGGTGTATCAAGGAGCTTCCGCAGGAACGCGAGGGATTCAGTGCGCATCGGCGGAATGGTACGAAATCGCGCCACTCCGCCGATGCGGGCATTCAGGTTGTACGGTCAACTTGCGGCGCGTTTATCAATACCGCCGAAGAATGAACTGAAATCGGTACCACTCTTTGGCTTCGCCTTTGGCTTGCCGTCGGATCCGGAACCGCCACCGTTCGACGCGGGTCGCGTCATCGGGTAGCTCGCTGGCGGGGGGCTCATCGTCCGCGTGGAAGGCTGAGCTGGGCGACTGATCGGCGCAAGGCTCGGGGGCTGCTCACTGGGACCGACCCGCTTGTTGCGGGCGTTGTCCACACCGCGCTCAAGAACCTTGAGGTGGGCACGTAGGGCGTTAATTGAACTCAGGGGCTTCGGTAAAGAGTCGCTCATCGGAATTCCTTCCCTTCTGGGGTCATCCATCGGTCGTTTGTCCTGACCTATACGGCGGACATCGATCGTTGGTTCGCCGCGTTTGCGGCAACTATTGTTGGCTTTCCAGGGCGCACACACCTGCGTCTCGATCGGATCGCCAACCTCCATCGCTTTGAATGTCCGATTCAAGAACCCCGTGAGCAAGTTCTCGTCCGCAGAATTCCGCCTGTGACGGCTCGATAGCCTTGTTTCCCACGTTTGTCGGGCTTCTTTGGCTTTCCAAGGCGCCCAAATAAGTGGCTGGAGCCGCAATATCGCCGGTCCTCCTATCGGGGCTCCAACTTGCGTAATTCTCCCGCCCGGCGTGAACTACCGATTCACCCCTTCTCCCGGGGGTACTCAAGGAGATACCAGTGCAGCCGACCGCCATCATTGCCGCTTCGATCCTCGCCATCTTTGCCGTTCCGTACGCCGGCGCGGACACGGTGGACCTGCCGCGCTACCCATCCACAAGCCCGGACGGCAATGTCGTGTTGTTCAGTTGGCGCGGTGATCTCTGGAAGTGCCCATCGACTGGTGGCGGCGCGCTTCGCCTGACAAGCAACCCGGCCAATGAAGGTCGCTCTGCATTTAGCCCTGACGGCGCATCCATCATCTTTGATAGCGACCGCGATGGTGGTCGGAATCTGTTCATCATGAAGAGCGACGGCAGCGATGTGCGGCAGCTCACCTTCGGTGATTCGGTTGCACTTCTAAGTGGAACAGGCGTCGATGGATCGGGTCGTCCAGTGGCGTACTTCGAGAGCATGCGCGAGAGTGATCTTTATCGCGCAGCCCGCCCATACATGGTGTCGCTCGCGGGCGGCTCGGTAGAGCGAGCCTGCGATGCATTCGGTTCGCATCCAGTTGCAACGCGGAACGGAGCAACCGTGCTCTTTGAGCGCGGCAGCAGCGCGTGGTTCCGGCGTGGCTATCAAGGGCCAGATCAGCGCGATGTATGGACATTCGATCGCGCCACAGGCCGATTCGCACAACTTACCGACTGGAAGGGCAATGACGGTTGGGCGTTTCCATGCGGCGATGACATCATCTATCTGAGCGACCGCGGCAATGGCAAGAGCATCAATATCTGGCGCAAGAAGTTTGCTGCTCCGACTTCTGACCCTGGCACGCAGCTGACATCATTCGATGATGACGTGCGCGAACTCGCAGTATCGACTGATGGTCGCATAGCCATATTTTCGAACTGGGATTCGCTGTGGCGTTTGGATTTAACAACGCCGGGCGCGCAGCCGGTCAAGATCACCATGCAGGCCGCCGAAGATGAGGCTGACCGAATTCGCCCACGCAGTGTTGGGCGCGATGTTTCGGAAGCGCAACTCTCTCCGGACGGCAAGACCATTGCCATTGTTGCCTATGGCGACGTCTATGTGAAGGGCGTTGAGGAGCGTTCTCCGTTTGTGCGCGTCACCCGTACGCCAGCACGCGAGCGCGATATCGCGTGGATGCCTGATGGCGTCAAGTTGCTATTTTCGAGCGACTCGGACGGCAACGACTCGATCTACGAAGCAACCGTAACTCAGACCCGAGGCGAAATTCGCAGTACGTTCAAGGACAAGACCAATCCGAAGAAGGAAGAAGTGAAGCCGGAAGCGGCCGTGGTGCCGGCCGTTGCCGCAGCCGCGGTGCCGACCGCTACGGCTCCACCAGTAGCAGACGATGCAGCCAAGACGGACGCTCCGAAAGATGCGAAGAAGAAGGACGACAAAAAGGAAGACAAGAAGGACGAGGGTGCCCGCTGGGCAGATGCTGTGAAGGTTGAAGTCAAGCCGTTCATTGCGCTGCCTGCAGCGAGCGAGCGTGGAGCAAGTCCATCACCAGATGGCAAGAAGGTGGCGTATCGACGCAATCTCAACACGCTGGTAGTTCGCGATGTCGCCACTGGCGAAGAGAAGGATCTGCGCACGGGGTTCGATCAGTCCATTGACTGGCGTTGGAGCCCAGACAGCCGCATGCTGGCAATTCGCCAAGACGACGACAATTTCAATAGTGACATTTGGATCCAGCCAGCCGACGGCAGCGCGGCGGCAGTGAATATTTCACGTCATCCGGATATGGACGTTAATCCTCGTTGGAGTTCGGACGGGAAGGTGCTTGCATTCTCCTCAGCGCGCGTGGAAAACGACGGAGACATTTACATGGTCTTCCTCGACAAGGACCTCGAAGGCATGCAGCGCTTCGAGCAGGATCAGTATTTCAAGGATGCGGCCGAAGCTGCCAAGAAGAAGGCCGCCGAGCGCAACCCAAAGAAGTCGGATGCCAAGAAGGACGAGCCGAAGAAGGACGACGCTAGTAAGGACGACTCCAAGAAAGACGACTCCAAGAAGGACGACTCGAAGAAAGAGGAGCCCAAGAAGGACGACTCGAAGAAGGACGAAGATAAAGATGGCAAGAAGGACAAGAAGGATCCTCCGAAGCCGCTCGACCTTGATGATGCATACATGCGCCTGCGGCGCTTGACCACGATGCCTGGCAATGAGATGGATCTTGAGATTTCCCCCGCTGGCGACCGCGTCTACTTCATGGGTGGCACGGGCGAGACTGCGGGGCTCAACAGTGTTGCGTGGTCTGGCGGCGAAACCAAGAAGCTTGGCGCTTCAGGTGGTATTCAGCAAATTACGTTGGCAGGCGACAAGTTGGTGGTGGTTGGAAAGGGCGGCGCGAGTGTCGTCAACTTGCCTGCAGGCGACGCAAAGACGATCGATCTGAGCGACACGGTTGAGTTGGATTTGGCTGCGCAGAGCAACCAGAAGTTTCTCGAGATGGCTCGCACCATGGGCAGCATCTTCTATAGCCCAACTATGAATGGTTGCGATTGGCCGAAGCTCACCGCGAAGTGGTCGAAGTTGGCAAACAGCGCACGCACCGATGAGGAGTTTGATTATGTTGCGAATCGGTTCCTTGGCGAACTAAACGCGAGCCACCTTGGCGTTCGCAGTCCAGGTTCTGAGGGAGCCGGTCGTTTGCCAGTGGGTCGCATTGGCGCGCGCACCGTCTTTGACGACGGCGGGTTCCGCATTGAGGAAATTCTGCGCGACGGTCCTGCTACAAAGGGCCAGACCCCGCTGGCTGTTGGGGATGTGATTGTGGCTGTCAATGGCGAGTCGGTCAAGGCTGGAGTTCCCATCGAGGACATCTTCCGTGGCACCGCTGGCAAGGAGACGGTCGTTCGCATCATGCGTGCCCCCGCTCCTGGCGAACCACGTATGGAACTTGACGCCATCTTGTTGCCGGGCTCAAGTGGCGAAATTCGCGAACTCACCTATCAAGACACGCTGCGGCGCGCTCGCGAGACGGTCACACGGCTCTCGAACGGACGTATCGGTTATCTCCATATTGCCGCGATGGATCAAGCATCCCTTGATGTCTACGAGCGGGACTTGTACGCGCAGGCTGACGGCAAGGATGGCCTGATCATCGATGTTCGCAACAACGGCGGCGGATCCACTGCGGATCGTCTGCTGAGTTCGATCATGGTGCAGCCACATGCCTACACCGTTCCACGCGGAGCCGACCCGGCCAAGAAGGGTCACTACCCCGTGGATCGATTGTTCATTCAGCGATACTCATTGCCTATTGACATGCTCTGTAACGAGAAGAGTTTCTCGAATGCAGAGATCACCGCGCATGCGTTCAAGACCCTCAAGCGCGGAACGCTTGTGGGCACGCAGACCTACGGCGGCGTCATTTCCACTGGCAGCACGTCGCTCATTGACGGCACCACGGTGCGCACTCCATTCCGTGGCTGGTACACGACCGACGGAGTCGACATGGAACTGCACGGCGCAATACCAGACATCGTGGTCCCGCAGACTGCCGAGGACGAGAGCATGAGCCATGACGCCCAACTAGAAGCCGCGGTAGCCGACCTCCTCAAGCGCCTCTAAATAGGTGCCTATTTCAGTCGAGCAACAGGCGCTCGGGCTTTTCGATGCAGTCTTTGATGTGCACTAGGAAACTCACGGCTTCAGCGCCATCAATGATGCGGTGGTCGTAACTGAGCGCCAAGTACATCATCGGTCGCAGTGCGATCTGTCCCGGGTTTCGCGGATCTTCGATCGGGCGCTTCTTGATGGTGTGCATCCCGAGAATCGCGCTTTGCGGCGCGTTCAAGATCGGCGTGGACATCAGGCTGCCGTAAATGCCGCCGTTGGTGATGGTGAATGTGCCACCTGTCATTTCATCAACGGTGAGCTTGCCCTCGCGGGCTTTCGCCGCGAAGCCGCGGATCGCCAATTCAATCTCTGCGAAACTCAGCAGTTCTGAATTGCGCAGCACCGGCACCACCAACCCACGATCAGTCCCGACTGCGATCGAGACATCGGCGTAATCGTGATACTCAACTTCATCGCCGGAAATGTACGCATTGACCTTCGGAAACCGCTTCAAAGCGCTGCAGCATGCCTTCACAAAGAAGCTCATGAAGCCAAGGCTCACGCCGTGGTGCTTCTCGAAACTTTCCTTATGTTCTGAGCGCAGGCGCATGACCTCAGTCATGTCGCACTCATTGAAGGTCGTGAGCATGGCGGCGGTGTGTTGCGCCTGCACCAGGCGTTCAGCGATTCGCTGCCTGATTTTCGGCATCTTCTCGCGTCGAATGCCGCGTGCGCCCGCGACTGCCATCGGCATCGCCGCTGGTGCCACTGGCTTCACCGGATTGGCAATCGTCGACACCGCGGTTGCTGCGCGTTCAACGTCAGCCATCACAATTCGTCCGGATGTTCCGCTGCCAGTCACCTTCGTGAGGTCGACGCCCTTGTCAGCGGCCACCTTCTTTGCAAGGGACGAAGCCTTCTTGCCGTCCGCGGCATCGCTGATCACTGTGGCGGTCGCGGTTGCGACAATCACCGCCGCCGGCGCCTTCGCGCCCACGTTGCCCGTCGCCGGGGTCGCCGGCACTGCTTTCGCCGCGCCGCCCGCAGGCTTCGCCGCTGCCGTGTCGATCGACCCAATCGGCGCGCCCACCTTCTGCTCTGCGCCAGACTGCACCTTCACGCGCAACACGCCGGCCGCTGGCGCACGCACTTCAAGCGTCGCTTTGTCACTTTCGATATCGACGAGGACCTCATCGGTCTCCACCCAGTCGCCATCATGCTTATGCCATTGACCGAGCGTTATCTCGGTGATCGATTCGCCTGGGCTCGGAACCACAATATCCAACATGTCATTCTCCATGCGCGTTGCGCGCGGTGTCATCTACCCGAGACGCGCTGATTAGTGCGCGTTCCGGCCTTTGCCCGACGAGGGACTCTGCGTTGTCGCTGGCTTACTGCCTGCGGGTGCTCCGACGGCAGCAGCCACAATCTTGGCCTGTTCCTTGGCGTGACGCTTGGTGCTGCCAACCGCCGAGCTGGCCTGCGCCGGGCGACCAACGTATGCGGGCGCACTTCCGAGGTGTGTCAGGAATTTCCCGAGCATCGCTTGCCACGCACCAACGTTCTCTGGCTCTTCTTGCGCCCAGACGATCTCTGCGCCACGGTACTTCGCCGCTTGCGCACGAATTTCATCGGCGGGGAAAGGCGTCAACTGTTCGATGCGAACAAGTGCCACCGCGTCATTGCCATTCTCGCGACGCTGCGCATCAAGTTCATGGAACAACTTACCTGTGCAGAACACCAGTTTTTTGACGCGCGCAGGATCTGGCTTGGTCGGGTCTCCGATGACGGTCTGGAACTGTCCATGAGTGAACTCCGCCATCGGGCTTTGTGCAGCAGTGAGCCGCAACATGCTCTTGGGAGTCATCACAACCAGCGGCTTGCGGAAGTTTCGCTTCATCTGCCGGCGCAACACATGGAACATCTGCGCAGTTGTCGATGGATACACCACTTGGATGTTCTCATCAGTTGATTGCTGCAGGAATCGCTCCATGCGACCGCTTGAATGTTCAGGACCCTGTCCCTCATATCCGTGCGGCAAGAACAGCGTGAGCCCCGATGAGCGGAACCACTTCGACTCTGCAGCCACTACGAATTGATCAAAGATCACCTGCGCGCCGTTTGCAAAGTCTCCGAACTGCGCTTCCCAAATCACCAAGGCGTGCGGATCGACCAGCGAATAGCCGTATTCGAATCCAACGCACGCGCACTCTGTAAGCGGCGAATTGAACATCTCAAATCGGCCCTTGGCTCCCTTGAGATGCTTGAGCGCGATCCATTCTTCGCCGGTCTCTTGGTCAAAGATGGCGGCGTGTCGATGACTGAATGTGCCACGCTTGACATCTTGGCCCGTGATGCGAACGGTGTCGCCATCTTCTACCAATGAGCCATAGGCGAGCAATTCTGCGAGCGCCCACTCCACTCCGCCTTCTTCGACCGATGCGCGCGACTGCACGCCCTTGGCAACGGTCTTGTGCGCCGCGAAACCCTTTGGGATCTCTGCGAGCTGTGTAGCAAGTGATTTGAGTACGCGGGCAGAGACTCCAGTTTCCACCGGATCATCATTCCACGATCCTGTCATGCCCTTCCATGTGCCTTCGAACGGGGCATGGCCGGGCTCCATTGGCTTCGCCTTCGCGCGCTGTTGCGCGGCATCAAGCGACGCAAAGAGCGCCTTGGTCTGGTTCTCCAACTCATCGGCGCCGATCACTCCCTCGGTCACCAATCGTTCCGCGTAGCGCGCGGCCACGGGGGTGGTACTGCGAACTCGTCGATACAAGATTGGCTGCGTGAAATTCGGCTCGTCAGTTTCGTTGTGCCCATTCTTGCGCCAACACCACATGTCGATGAACACGTCTTCACCAAATGCGGTGCGCCACTCGGATGCGAGACGCGCCACAAAATCACACGCTTCGGCATCGCCGCCATTCACATGGAACACAGGCGCTTCCACCATCTTCGCGACATTGGTGCAGTACGGCCCCATGTAGGAATCACAGCTATCAGTGGTAAAGCCAACTTGGTTGTTGATGACCACGTGCACCGTGCCGCCCACGTCGTAGCCAACCAGCCCAGCCATGTTGAGCGTCTCTGCGACCACACCTTGGCCGGGCAGCGCAGCATCGCCGTGCAGAAGGACAGGAAGCACCTTGGCAATGCCATCAGGAAGTGATCGAGTGCGCTCTTGCCGGGCGCGAGTTCGTCCAGTGGCAACAGGTCCAACGAATTCCAAGTGACTCGGATTCGGGCAGAGCGAAACGCGCAGCGCAGCGCCGTCAGCGGTCTTGTACGTGCCAGTAAATCCTTGGTGGTACTTCACATCGCCGCCGCCGTGCTCGAAATGTGGATTCCATGCTTCTTCAAACTCAGTAAAGATCATCTCCGCAGGCTTGCCAGCAACATTGTGCAACACATTGACGCGCCCGCGGTGTGCCATTCCCAACACACACTCTTCGGCGCCAGCCCGCGCGGCTCCAGAGAGCACGCCATCAAGAACAACAAGCAGCGATTCGCCGCCTTCAAGTCCAAATCGCTTCTTTCCGATGAATCGCGTCGCTAAGAAATTCTCCAATCCATCGGCTGCAACTAGTTTTTCCAGAATGCGCATGCGTGCTGCAGTTCCACCGAGGGGGGAACGCAGCGCCATTGATTCCATGCGCTCGGCGAGCCACGCGCGCTTGCGTGGGCAAGCGATAAATCCAAATTCCGCACCGATGCTGCCACAGTACGCGCCCTGCAGGAATCCAATGATGTCCGCAAGCGTTGCGCGCGGACTCATGGGCAGTGTGCCAGTATCAAATGTCTTTGCAAGATCGCTGCCGGTCAGACCAAATGCAGAGAGTGCCAAGTCTTGCGGCATGGCGCGAACCGTGCCAAGCGGATCGAGTTGCGCGCCGAGATGACCAAGGCGGCGATATGCATCAATGAGCGCCTGCACTTTGGGCTGCGCCGCATCACTCGTTCCGCCTGCGTTGGAACTTCCAGTGTCACTCGCGCCAGTCTCTGCTGTGCGGTCGAGACCGAGCTCGAAACCCAGGAAGAATTGGTTCCATGAGTCGCCAACGGACCCCGCGTCGCGAAGCCACGCGGAGTGCATCTGTTCGATGTACTCAGGTGACCACGCATTCACAGCGCGACCAGTGGAGGCGAGTGGCGAGTGGGGGGATTGGCCATGTCCAGAACTATCTGACATCGTGTCGCGCGCTCCTCAATGTGCCATCGCAGCTCGCGATGCGCAAAGTCCAACGATTATAGAGTGAACTGCGCTTTCACGGATACATAAATCGCCGTGAGTCCGCTCACATGAGCGCCACAGGATCCACATCCACGGCGTAGGTCTCGCCTGGGCGCAGAATCTTCGCATTCCGAGCTGCGGTCAGAAAGCGCCCAAGCATGGCGGCATTCGGCGCGGTGATCTCTACCTGCATGCGCCAGCGGTCGGAAATCCGTGCAATTGGGCAGGGCATCGGGCCGGCGACCTCAATGGCACCGGTCACATCCTTGCCACCATGCGCGCCTGTTGCCGCGGTCATCCCTTCCGCCTCGATCGTCAGCGCGCGTGCCAGCTCCTCGCCCATCACACGCGCCTTCTCCTCGTCAGCATCCCTGATCACCACGCGCGCCATACGTCGCCACGGTGGAAGTGCGAATCGCTCGCGGAGCGCAAGTTCCTCTTTCGCAAACGCCTCATAGTCGTGTGCCGCCGCGAGTCGGATTGCCGGAGAGTCGGGTTGGAAGGTCTGCACGATCGCGCGCCCCGCCTCCGCGCTTCGACCGCAGCGCCCGGACACCTGGCTCACCAATTGAAACGTGCGTTCCGCGGCGCGGAAGTCCGGCAAGTTGAGTGCGGTATCTGCATTCACCACGCCAACGAGACGTACCCCGGGGAAATCAAGCCCCTTGGCAATCATCTGCGTGCCCACCAAGAGTCGCACTTCGCCCGCGCCGAAACGCCCAAGTGCATCATGGAAGTCATTCGCGTCTTGCATGGAATCCGCATCGATGCGGAGCATCGTTGATCCGGGAACGAGCGCGGGATGAAGCCGTGCAAGTTCTTCTTCGACGCGCTGCACCCCGAGTCCGAACACCGAAACTTGCTTGCCACATACCGGGCAGGTGCGCGGCAATTTCTGCTCACCTTGGCAGTGATGGCAACGGACATATTGCGTGGCAGTTCCGCCCACGGCAGAGGGCAATTTGTGGCAAATCATGCCAGCATCACAGCGTTCGCAGCGCATCAGCCATCCGCAATGATGGTCTGCGCAGGCGATCCAGTTTCCATAGCCGCGGCGATTCAAGAGGATCAGCACTTGCCCGTTGCTATCAAGCGTTTCCTGAATCGCGCCAGCAAGCCGTGGGCCCAAGAGGTGCACGCGACGATCAGGAAATTTCTTGCGTTCCTCAGCAAAGTCAACCACTTCGACATGCGGCAGCCGCAGTCCCGGGGCACGATCGCGCAAGACATGCAGCGCGCTCGACTTTCGCTCCGTTGCGTTGAACCAACTCTCCAAACTTGGCGTGGCGCTTCCAAGAACAATCGGGCACCGCGCCATCTGTGCACGTCGAATAGCAACATCGCGCCCGTGATAGCGCGGCATCTGATCTTGTTTGTAGCTCGCATCGTGTTCTTCATCCACCACAATCAATCCGAGCTGCTCATCTGCTACCGGCGCAAACACTGCACTGCGTGCGCCCATCACTATGCGCACTTGTCCAGATGACACAAGGTTCCAATGTTGGTTGCGCTGCGCCGCGGTGAGTCCGCTGTGCAAGATTGCTACGCGTTCGTTCGGGAAGCGAGCCATCAAGCGCCCGCCAGTCTGCGGAGTGAGTCCGATTTCTGGAACTAAGACCAAAGCCGTGCGTCCAGCAGCCAAGGTGCGCTCAATGAGCCGCATGTAGACCTCAGTCTTGCCGGCGCCGGTGACACCAAAGAGCAAGTGCTGAGAAAATCCGCCGCCGATCGTGGCACCAATCGATTCCACTATTCCGTGCTGCGCGGCAGTGAGTTGCGGCGCGACCGCTGATGCAGCACGCTCGGCGCGCCATTCCGCTTCCACCTTGCTGCGTCGCTGCGCCACAAGAATTCCAGCAGAAATCAGCCGCTTTACCGGCTCTGGCGTCCCCAATTCGGCGCGCTCGCACAGCTCGCGAACATCCATCGGCCGTTCGGCTTCTTGCGCGGTTCGCAATGCCTCGACAGCGCGCCGCTGTTGCACAGTGACACGCTTCGCGGCAGCGATCGCCACTTCCCATCCTGGCGCCAAATCAACCAGCGTGCGCGTGACAGTCCCCACGCCTTTCTTCACCGCAGCGGGCGTCATCGACGCTAAAGTCATTCCGATCGGGCACACGTAGTACGCAGAAATCCATTGCGCCAACTCCACAAGTTGCGCTGGCATCGGCGGTGCCGCGCTCGAACGCGCTTCAACGAACTTCAGCTTTGATAGCGGTACACCCGGCATCGCATCGGCGGCCATGGTGCGAACCACAATTCCTTCGACCGCGGAATCGCCGCGCCCAAGCGGAACGCGGACTCGCTCACCAGCGCGCACATCTGCAAGTTCAGGCGGAAGTGCGTACGTCAGTCCATCGGGATAACGCTCGAGCGATCGCTCGACCGCCACCTGAGCAAGGAGCGAAACAGTACGGTCGCCGGAAGCGAACAGGGACATGCGGGACTCGTCACGCGGAAGCGAGCGCACGTTGCGCCGCTTCCATGTCAGCGGCGGTGATTGGTCGCCTGCTGCCCATCATGGTGACGAAGCAGTCGAAGAGGTACGCAGAGTCATGCGGGCCAGGCGAAGCCTCGGGGTGATATTGCACGCTGAAGATCGGCTTGGAAGTATGCCGGAATCCCGCCAATGTGCCGTCATTTAGGTGCATATGCGTCGGTTCACCGCCGACAGCGCGCAGAGACGCTTCGTCGACGCAGAACCCGTGGTTTTGACTAGTAATTTCAACACGACCAGTGAGCAGATTGCGCACGGGCTGGTTAGCGCCGCGATGGCCAAACTTCAATTTCCAAGTCTTGGCACCGAGGGCGAGGGCGAGCAGCTGATGACCAAGGCAGATGCCGAAAGTTGGTACTTCGCCGGCAATCTCGCGCAGCGTTGCGATGGTTTGCTCCACGGCAGCTGGATCGCCGGGGCCGTTGGATATGAACAATCCGTCAGGCTTGCGCGCGCGAATCTCTGCGGCGCTCAAGTCGTGTGGCACGACTTCGATATCACAACCTCGTTCAGCAAGATTTCGATAGATGTTGTGCTTGGCACCGCAATCAAGCGCGACCACTTTGAAAGCGCGCCCGCCATGTGATTGCCCGCGCATCGTCCACTCGCCAAGTCCTTCGCGCCATGTGCTGCTCTGTGTTGGGCTGACGCATCCCGCAAGATTCTGTCCCGCCATCGAAGGGAGGACGCGCGCCATAGCAACAAGTTCGTCGTCCGATTTGGTTGCGCCAACAAAGAGCACGCCACGCAGCGCTCCCTTAGTACGCAGAATTCGCACCAAGGCCCGCGTATCGATTCCATCAATTCCAATCACGCCGTTCGCCGCAAGCCAAGCGGAGAGGCTGCTCATGGAACGATGATTACTTGGTTCCTCAATCGCCTCACGCACCACGAAACCGCGTACGGCAGTGGAGCGGCTCTCGACGTCCTCGTCAGCAATTCCGTAGTTGCCCATTTCCGTGGCCGTCATGGCCAGGATTTGCCCTGTGTAGGAAGGGTCAGTCAGCGCTTCCTGGTACCCGCACATGGCAGTGTTGAAGACAACTTCGCCGCCAGCGGTCGATTTATCCGTACAAAGACCGAACGGCTGGCCATGAAAGACCGTTCCGTCTTCAAGAGCGAGTCGACAGATTTTTGGTTCCATTGGCTGGGCTCGCTGGATCATGGCGGGTGGGAGTGTAACGGGTTTTCACCAAAGTTCAGCAGTTGACGGGTTGTCCCGGAATCTGGGTCCCCCTTTGCAGGCTGTCCGAGAGCAGGGTAGTCTCGCCCAACCTCCGCCTTTGGGTTCGGTCCGTGCCGAATCTATTGATGTGGGGCGATCCTTTGGGCAACCGCGCCCGAAAGAGATGTTCAGCCAATACCGCCATGTGGCGGCGCTGGCGTTTGTCGTCTAGGAGCAGTCATGCCTCGTGAAGAGATTCGATTCGTCAGTCCGCTGAACTCGCTGCTTGCGCGTTCTTCTTCTGCGCTTAAGACGACGCTTGTCGTCGGGATGTTCGGCGTCACTGCCGTGATGCCCCACGCAGTGACTCGCCATGCGACTGCAATGCCGATCGCTCCAATGCAGGACCCTGCTCCAGAGCCGACCGAACCAGCAACCGAGCCGCCAGCTGATCCCGCTCCAGAGCCCACGGAACCAAAGCCAACAAAGCAGGCGGCCCCGCCCGCTAAGAAGCCAGTTGCCAAGAAGCCCGCGCCTGCTGCAGAACCAGCCGCGATTGAGCCCGCTGATGACACCCAAGTTTCCGTTGATACAACGCAAATCCGCTCTGCTGCACAAGCTGCAATGAAGAAGGGCGAGTGGTCGCAGGCTGCCAACGGATGGGCAACGCTTCTGCAATTCTTGCCTGGAGATGAAGAAGCAATTCGCGAGCGCGCACGTGCGCAGTCCATGCTTGAGGGCGGCACCGTCATCGGTAGCGTCGCAAGTGACCGCGAAGTCCGTCGTCAACAGGCAACTGCGCAATTCAGTTCCGACATGAAGCGCTCGCAGAGCCTTCTTTCGCAGCAGGATTACGATCAAGCCAAGCTCGCTGCCGTGACCGCCCGCACCCGCCTTGATCTCGCGCGCAATGTCCTCAACGCAGCCGAGTTTGAGCAAATGTCGTCCGATGCCGAGAAACTGGTCGACCAGATTGGTGAGGAATCGCGGCAGCACAAGCTCACCGTTGATCAGAAGGCTCGCAGTGCACAGGGCGAGCAGAGTGCATCATCGCAGCGCACTGAGGAAGAAAACCGCACCAAGCGCGTGAACGAAATCCTCCTCAACGTGCGCAAGTTGCAGATGCAGCAGAAGTACACCGAGGCGCTACAAGTTCTCGACAGCGCACTCGCGCTCGACCCGAACAACTCGGCTGCCCTCACGCTTCGCGATGCGCTCCACACCACCGAGATGTATGTTCGCTTCGCAGAGACGCAGAAGCGCCGCTCTTACGGGTTCTCTCGTCTCGAAGACGAGGCGCTTGAAGCCACTGTTCCGCAGCGCGTCAATATCTCAGGTCCTGGCCCACGTTCGACCAACGCGCTGGTGACTTACCCAGAGGATTGGCAGGAACTCAGTGATCGCCGCGTTCGCGAGCCCGACTACGGCGCGAGCGGTTACCGCGAGGCCGAGGTGAATGTCCCAACCTGGAACAAACTTCAGACCACCTCGCTCCCTGTTCCGTTCACAACCGGACCGACGCTTGAGCAGGCCTGCGATTACTTCAAGAACCAGACCAAGGTTGACTTCCTGATTGACTGGACCCAGTTGAAGGAAGTGGGCCTTGAGCCTGAGCAGACTGCGGTCACTATTGACCTCGGCAGCACCAACATGGAATCTGCGCTGAAGCGGGTTCTGGAGCGCGTCATTTCAAAGAACGGCGATGCTCCTCCGAGTGAGCCGCTCGCGTTCGATGTGCA
>Ga0114971_10001168_pt1 | contig 17698 bp, 15 predicted proteins | sample M_140625_MF_Meta_FD_87320 | JGI IMG/M metagenome (GOLD analysis project Ga0114971, IMG submission 87320) | Freshwater microbial communities from Lake Montjoie, Canada to study carbon cycling - M_140625_MF_MetaG | ecosystem: Environmental > Aquatic > Freshwater > Lake | place: Lake Montjoie...
GGCCAGTTGCATGGTCAGGTGCTCGTTGGCGGGAACATCCTCCGGAAGTTCGAGCGCTGCCGCCATGGCAATGGGAATCGGCTTGAGGAGGTGCGTGCCGTCCTGCGTTGCTGGCTCGAGGGTTTTGGCCACGAGGCGCAGTGAGATTTTCTCCTGAATTCCCGAGATCGACATGTGTCCGGAATTTTCTCCGCGAAAGCTCTGGAATGCTGCGCGGTCGAAGGGCAGCCTCCAAGCGACTCGTGCACCACCCCACAAGTTTTTGCGGGCGGCGGACGAATACCCGGAGCCTTTGATCGGCTTCAAGGTCGAGAGACAGACGGACTTCATGGTTCAAGCCTCCTTACGTTCACTGCACCGATGACATCGCCTCCAGCCGTTTCCAAGAGGAGGCCGAAATCATCATTCTCATCAATCTGGTGGGTCCGACACTGAATCTCCCGAAGGGTCCCCTCCGCCAGCAGGCCGGAGAAAAAGGGAAAGAGCCGCTCCGCCTCGTAGCGTTCCGCCCGGCAGGGAAGAGTCAGGCTGATGGCGCGCGAATTCGGACTGGTCAGAAACTCGCTGAGATACTGAAAGCGGTATCCATTCTCGGTTTCCTCGATCAGCCCACAGTCCCGGTTATCGAGCAGGACGATCCCGCGCCGCCCGCTCATGATTCCTCGCTTCCCTCAGCGGCGTTCGTGTAGGCTGGAAGCGCGGTGGGCTTCAGCAAAATCTGGAGCCCGAGCACTTGAAGCACTTTTAACAACGTTTCCATCGTGGGGTTTCCTTTACCAGTCTCGATATCACTCAACCCATGAAGACTCAATCCTGAGAGCCTCGCCAAATCCGCTTGGGACACCCCCAGTTCGCGGCGTCGCTCTCGTAATGTTTTTGAGATCTCTGCAAAGCTAACATTCATTTAAATGAATAATTAACCATTCTAACGGCGATTGTCAATTGTAAATGCGTAGGATATTCACTAAAATGAATATCTTTAGAGGGGGTTTCTATTTTTTAGAATGGGTGCGTCACCTTCCCAACCCTTCGGATTGGCCGACGATTATTTTCGGATTGGCCAGTTTTGGAGGATCGGGAATTCCTCCAAGGAGGTTTTTGTTTTGATGTTGAGAAAGGGAGTCGTGGCGTTTGTTTCGAAATGACTGGATACCCTCATCCCGTACCAGAAGCATGTGTTTTCCAAGATCGCGAAAACTCGGAGTGTTGTCGGATGGCTTCATGGACATGGGGGGCGGTGTCGGTAATGGCTTATTTGGAACCATCCCAATTATACCATTGCCTCTTTGAAAAAGGACTTTGATCTGTAAAAGAAGGGAGCATGGCCGTCGCGGTCGTGTGGAAACTGGCCTGCTTGCTCGCACCCTGACATCGGAACCAAGGCGCACGTCAAAGCACACGGTCAGTTTCTCAAGACTATGAATCGGAGAGAGGCGCTGTGACCCTTTCCAAAAATCCAAAAACAAGCTGCATTTGGTATTTTTTCTCGTTTTGAAATAGTCGACGAGTCGTTTCAATACAATTTTAATTGACAACCGGTCAATTCACTGATGAGATAAGGTCTCAATATCAATACATATGAAACTACAACAATCAATTTGCGCTATATTGCTAGGAATTCCTCTTTTGGGACAGGTTGCTACCGCAGGCGACCGGAGGTTTGGCTATGTTTATGAGTCAACGACGGCGGCGAAGGGGGAGATAGAAGTGGAGAATTGGGCGACTTGGAAAACGCGGCGAGATGGCAGCGGTCGGGCAAACGAATTTGATTTCCGTCATGAGATAGAATACGGCGTGACGGATCGGTTGCAGGCGGCCATTTATGTCGCCGATTGGAAAGTGAGTGAAGAACGACCGATCTACAAGGCGACCGCGTTCGAGTTGATTTACAATATGACGAATCCCGTTACGGATCTTTTGGGATCTGCGCTTTACGGGGAAGTGAAGCTTGGGGATCAGCAGTTCAAGTTAGAGGGAAAACTTCTTCTTCAGAAAAATTTTGGCCCCATTGTGATGGCCTACAATGCGGGGATCGAGGCCGAGTGGGAGGGTGAGCGATTTGGTCACTACGAAGAACGGAGCGGGGAGTTCATGGAAAGCTTTGGCGTGAGTTACCAGGTTTCGCCGCATTTCCTCTTGGGTGGAGAATTTCTGCATGAAGTGGGATTCGACGAGTGGCAGGAGGCTGGGGATCCTGTGATCTATGCGGGTCCGAACGCATCCTTCCGCTTCGACCGCTTTTTTGTGACCACGACGGCGATGGTGCAGGTGACGGCCGTGAAAGATGAACCGGACTTCCAGTTGCGTACGATTTTCGGAATGCATTTTTGATAAATGAGGAGGTCCTTTCCATGCATAAAACCAAACTGACATTGGCGGGGTTTGTGGTGTGCGTTGCGGGTTGCGCTAGCTTCCAAGCTGGTGCGCCAGCGATCACTCCTGCGATGGTCAAAGTGGCGCAGTCGGCGGGGGGTTCATTGGAAAAATTGGAAAGCGGACGGCGTTTGCTCGCGATGCGATGCACGACGTGCCACGTCCTCGAGCCTGTTGGCAACTATACTGTTCAGGAATGGAGCGACATTGTTGAAGACATGGCAGATCGATCGGGATTGGAAAGCGAGGAGCAGCAGGAAATCCAGGCCTACCTGACCGCCGCTCGAAAGACTCTTTAGGCGGGGAATAGGGCTCGCATGCCGTCTTTGTACGGCAGGTGCTAGGTCTTCGTTAAACCGAAAGATTGTTGTGCGATGGATTGCATCGCGGAGTTGCTTTCCTGATTTCAATAAAGTCCACTCGGTCTCGAATGGAAGAAGGATCATCGTTGGAGAATCTCGAGAGCGAATTGGAGCGCCACTTTGGGCATAAGGGTTTTCGATCGGGTCAGCGTCAGGTTGTAGCGACTTTGCTGGAGGGCCGATCTGCGCTGGCGGTTTTTCCCACCGGCGGGGGAAAATCGCTTTGCTACCAACTGCCCGCCATTCTGCTGGACGGGCTCACGCTGGTCGTTTCTCCGCTCATAGCGTTGATGAAGGATCAGGTGGATGTGCTTGTGAAGCGGGGAATCGCGGCGGCAAGGTTGGATTCCACACTCACGGTCGGCGAGGTGGCGGCGGTGTATGAGGGTATGGTGAATGGCACGCTCAAGTTGCTCTACGTTGCGCCCGAGCGATTCGTGAGCGAGACATTCGTAGCCAAGATCAAGCGCGCGAAGATCAGTCTGCTTGCGATCGACGAGGCGCACTGCATCTCCGAGTGGGGGCACAATTTCCGCCCCGAATATTTGCGCCTTGCGGCCTTGGCGAAAAAATTCCGAATCAAGCGTGTGCTTGCTCTCACGGCCACAGCCACTCCGCCGGTGGTCGCGGAAATCTGTGCGGGTTTTGGGATCAAGAAGAAGGACTGCGTTCAGACATCCTTTCTTCGGCGGAACCTGGCAATGCACATCACGCCTGTTTCGGCCGACCAACGGCTTGCGCTTTTAACCCAAAAATTAACGGCTTCGGCGCACATTCCCGCCATCGTTTATGTAACGCTCCAGCATACGGCGGAGAGTGTGGCGGGGCATTTGCAAAAGGCCGGGATCCGTGCCCGCGCCTACCACGCTGGCATGGCGAACGAGGTTCGGGCTTCGGTGCAGGACGATTTTATGAGCGGTCGGAGTGACGTCATCGTCGCCACGATCGCCTTTGGAATGGGGATTGATAAATCAGATATCCGAGCGGTTTATCACTTCAATCTTCCTAAGACCCTCGAGAACTATCAGCAAGAGATCGGGCGCGCGGGGCGTGACGGTTTGCCCGCGCACTGCGAAATGCTCGCCTGCGCGGATGATCTGACGGTTTTGGAGAACTTCATCTTGGGAGACACACCTGAGGAAAGTGCGTTGCGGCATTTGGTGGATCACCTTTTGAGGTTGGGGGACGAGTTTGACATCAGTCGCTATGACCTCTCGCGCACTACGGATATCCGCTCTCTGGTTTTGGAAACGGTGATCACCTATCTCGAAAAGGAAGGGATCCTAGAGCCGGCGGGGTCCTTCTACAGTACATTTCAGATTTCGTTCCACCATGCCGAGGATCGTGTGATAGCGGGGCACACGCCCGAGCGTCAGCGTTTTCTTGCCACTCTCTTCGCTGCAGGCAAGCGTGGCCGGAAGTTTCTTACGATTGATGCGGATGCGGCCGCGGCAGCCACAGGGGAGACCCGTGAGCGAGTATTGAAAGCCCTCACCTATCTTGAGGAGGCTGGGGATATTGCCATCAAGCCCTCTGGTCTCCGCCACCGCTTCCGACTTCTATCAGGCGCAAAAGAGCGTCCTCCGCACGAGCTGGCCACATGGCTCTATGGACTTTTCACCGCCAGAGAAAAAAAAGACCTCGCGCGGTTGGATGGCATTATGGATTTCGCTTCCACTCCGGGATGTCTCACTCGTAGGTTGGTCGCTTATTTCGGGGAAGCGATGGAGGCGGATTGCGGTCATTGCGGTCGCTGCGTGGGTGACGAGGCGAGCACTCCGCCGCGCAGTGAACAATGGGAAATCTCCATTACGGGCATTTCCGCCATCCAGTCCCTTCGAGCGGAGGGTCACGCCGCACTGCGTTCGAAGCGGGCGCTCGCCCGCTTCCTTTGTGGCATCACAAGTCCCGCTGTGACGAGGGACCGCCTCACCAGGCACGATTCATTCGGAATGCTTGAGAGTCTTCCCTTTTCCGAAGTGCTCGCGCACCTCGAAACCCTTTCGTGAGGGGGGTAAAAAAAGAGGTGGATCATTTGTTGTTCCAACCCGATATTGAGTAAAATGAAATTCTAACCGAATAATTTGGATAGGATGGAAAGATTTTTAAAAAAATGAAAGGGCTGCGGGAATGACATTTTAAGTTTTTATTTTTGTACTTTTTCAAAAATTTGATTGACATAATTAATACGCTTGATAAACATTCACCATACGTTCGATTGGATCGAACTGGGAATTTACAGATTTCACCTATTGGGGAATGGGTGAAAAAAAATCCACCGTAGTCAAATCTTGGGGAAGAGGGGGCTACGGTGGTACTTTTTTAGACCAAAAGGGTGTGTTTGCGCCACAGATTTGGGGGGGAAGTGAAGGCAGGGCGTAACAAAATAACTGGCGATATGCTGATAGCAAAAGCGGACTGTAAACTATATTATAAACACGCGTTACATGCGTATAAAAAATAAACAAGGGGTTACCACATTTTGTAATCAGGTGATCAGCGAGTTACTTTGATTGTTTCGATGACAGGTTGGAGAATCGGATTAGGGGTATTAATAACTCGGGTACCGATGATTTCTCCTTTTTCGTTTATCACGGGGGCTATGGTTTGAATGGGGGATCCGTAATTGATGAAGCCCTTTAACTCCGTGTTTTCAAATTTCGATGTGGTGCCAGTTTCGATAGTCACTCCGAGTTGGCGGGTTTGAAAGGAAGTCGGTGACGAGGGGACTACGACGGAATGACCATAGGGATCACTTTGCACCCGGGCGGGAGTGTATCCGCTGGGGTAGGATATTTCCTGTCCGATAAATATCTTGGAGCTGTGGATCTTGGCTGGCGGGCCTTCAAATGTCTTTTTGGGGTAGCCAAGGATGGTTTTAGCGGAGGAGGATTCCTCCTCTTCCTCATCGTAGTGAATCTGCGGGGTTACGGTGGCCGTGGCTCGGTGGGGTGTTGGCGTTGGTTGGGGTTCCGCACGGATGGGCAAGGGCGGTTGGAGAAAAAAGAGCAAGAGCGGGAGAAGAAGGGCGTGTCTGTGTGGAGTGGTGGGCATAGGAAGTGGGGGTGTTTTTTGAGAATCGTCCACTCTAGTACAAAAGAATACGAAAAAAAAGCCGCGCAATCGTGAGGGAATCGTTCTTGTCCTTCAACGGGGATGGGCCAATCTGAAGATATGGATTCCTATTTTTCTGAACTGGGCAGTATGGTTTATGATCGTTGGAAGAAGTTGGACTTTTCTTCCGAAGCATTTCCTGAGATTGCAACGGCCGCTCTCGTTGAGCGAGCGCCGGCAGACAACGTCAACCTGCCCGAACTGGTGCGCGAGTTTCTCTTGCAGGATACGCAACCCGTGCAGTCCGCGTCGGGGTTCGGTCAGCCAGAATTGATCGTTTACGACACGCCGCGTTTTTACATTCAGGTTTTGTTTTGGATGGAAGGAACCACGGATATTCACCAGCACGCGTTCTCGGGAGCTTTTCATGTGATGGAGGGTTCGAGTTTGCATTCGATATTTGAGTTCGAGGATGCGAATTCGATCACTTCTCACTTTCGCATTGGGAATCTGAAGTTGAAGGAATCGCATCTGCTCGAGACCGGTGCGACGATGCCGATTGTTTCGGGTTCGGGTTGCATCCACTCGTTGTTCCACCTGGATTCGCCATCGGTATCGGTCGTGATTCGCACGCATTCGGATCCATCTTGTGGTCCGCAGTTCACCTATTTGCCGCCGCATCTAGCGGTCGATCCCGTGCAAAATGATGGGCTCACCTTGCGGCGCAAGCAACTCCTCGACCTGCTTGAGCAGACCGGCGATCCCGAGTATGCGGACCTCGTTATCGAAATGATCCGCGAGTTAGATTTTGAGCGGGGATTTTTTATTCTTCAGAATGGCATCGGGCATCTACGGAATCTGGGTGTCTGGGGCGAGGTCTGGGAAGTTTTTGCACAAAAACACGGCCCACTCGCCGAGGCAGTGCCGCCGACTTTGGAGGAGATCATTCGCCGGGATGGGATCGCGGCCATGCGCGGAATGATCGGCGATCCAGACCACCGTTTTTTTCTCGCTCTCATGCTGAATGTCGAAAACGGAAAGTCACTTTTGCAAATGGTCAGCCTGCGCTATGGCGGTGCCCCTGTTGATATGATTCTCCAATGGGCCGAGGAACTCATGCAAGTCACCGAATCGGGAATCTGGATGATCGATGCCGAGTTTCCCAGCGAACTTGGGATCGAGTTGGACGAGCAACCTGAGGTCTTTCTCGAGGCACTACGGTATTTTCTGACTTCCAAAAATCCGCCTGCAAATATTTCCTCTGGAGATTTGGAGGTTTTACGAAAGACCTTCGAGTGCTCGAGTTGGCGGGCATTGATTGCTCCCTGAAGCAAATTTGAGACAGGATTACAGGAGTAGCAGGATGGACGGGATTACGGATTTTTAGACAGCACGGGGAGGGGTGCGCTTTCACTCGATCTCGCACTCGGCTTGCGAGACAAGCTTCTTTGGGATTCGAGATAATCGCTGGCTAGCGAGCCGACTTCAGAAACCAATTGTAGGCGTCGAGGATGCCTTGACGAAGCGGGATGCGGGGGTTCCATCCGAGGGAACGGATTTTTTCGATGTTGAGAAGTTTGCGTGGGGTTCCATCCGGCTTGGATGCATCGAACTCAAGATCGCCGTCGAAGCCCAACGTCTCGCAGACCATCTCCGCGAGTTCACGAATGGTAAAATCCTCGCCGCATCCGATATTCACAATCTCGGGGGAGTCATAATTTTTGAGAAGAAAGAGACAGGCGTCAGCTAGGTCATCGACGTGCAGAAATTCTCGGCGTGGCACACCTGTGCCCCAGACAGAAACAACGCGGGCTCCGTTGGTCTTAGCCTCGTGAACCTTGCGGATGAGCGCTGGCAGGACATGCGAGGTGCGGAGGTCGAAGTTGTCATTAGGACCGTAGAGGTTCGTCGGCATGCCAGAGATGAAGTTTTTGCCGTATTGCTTCGCGTAGGCTTGGCAAAGTTTGATGCCGGCAATTTTAGCCAGCGCATAGGCATCGTTTGTGGGTTCCAGCGGACCGGTGAGGAGGGAATCTTCACTGATGGGTTGCTGGGCGAGTTTCGGATAAATGCAGGAACTGCCGAGAAAGAGAAACTTCGCAACACCGAAGTCCGCTGAAGCTTGGATGACGTTGTTCTGGATCGTGAGGTTCTCGATGAGAAATTCCACGGGGCTAGCGGAATTGGCCGCAATGCCGCCGACCCGAGCGGCAGCATCCACTACGATGTCCGGGCGTTCGATTTCAAAAAAACGACGCACGGAAGTGCGAGCGAGCAGGTCGAGTTCGGATCGGGTGCGAGTGAGGATTTGAGTGAAGCCCTCCGCTTCAAGTCGGCGAACGATCGCGCTCCCAACCATGCCGCGATGACCTGCAACGAAGATTTTCGACTCCTTGTTCATGGGAGCGGATGTCATAGAATGAGATTCGGCATAGGAAGGTAGGTATCGGATCTATCGAGCGGAACCGGCTTGCAGGCCCGCTTCCACATTGGGGAAACGGAAGGTGTAGCCATCCTCCAAGGCGACCTTCGGGATGACGCGAACGCTGTCGAGCATGACGCGGGAAAGCTCGCCGAGTGCCAGCCGAAGGGCGAATGCCGGGGCGGGCAAAATGGCCGGACGATGGACAGCTCGCGCAAGGGCCCGAGTGAAATCGATGTTCCGAACTGGTTCTGGGCACACGGCATTCACCGGCCCGGAGATGGATTCATTCGCTATCGCCCACAGGATCAGGCCCGCAACGTCATCGACATGGATGCAGCTCATCCATTGGCGGCCATTGCCGAGAGGGCCTCCGAGGCCCATCTTGAAAAGCGGAAGCACGAATCGCATGGCTCCACCCGGGCCAGTCACAAAGCCGATGCGAAGCCGGATGACGCGCACTCTTTCAGCGAATGAGCTTTGTGTTGCCTCCTCCCAAGCATTGCAAGTCTGCGCTAAAAAACCGGTGCCTGCGGGCGAGGTTTCGGTGGCGAGATTCTCCCCCGTCTCACCATAGTAGCCGATGGCGGAGGCATTGATGAGGATGCGCGGCCCGTCTGGAAGTCGCGATATTCCTTCTAGGACCTGGCGTGTTGTGTCCACGCGGCTGCGGAGGATTTTTTCCTTTTTTTGGCGTGTCCACAATCCGAGGATCGACTCGCCTGCGAGATTCACAACGGCATCCAGTCCAGAAAAGTCCGGGACGGCATCTAGAGAAAATCGTCGGAAGCCAGGACGTTCGTTTCTCGAAAAACAAACCACTTCCTGACCGCTCGCCAATGTCGCCGCGCGAAGGCGTGATCCGATATATCCCGTTGCGCCAATGATGCCGATTTTCATTTCAGAACTTTAGTTCGCATTTCCAAAAGCGCGCTAATATTCACGATGCTCGGATGTTGTTGAATGCCTCATAGAAATCGAATCGTGAGTGGAAATCGGTAGTTTTCCCCGTTGCTGGCACAGATGGCGCCCTTGATCAAGAATATGACCCAGAAAAGAACGAGGAGAATCGGCAAAGCGATCGGAACGATCAGGCAGGAACCAAGGAGGGCGATCATACCGGAGATAAAAAACCACAGGCTCCAAGAGATCTGGTAGTTTAGGACTTCCCGACCGGCAGCATCCATGCCCGGAACATCGTTTTTTTTCAGCAACCAAATGAGGATCGGACCCAAAAGGTGACCGAAACCCACAATCACGAAACCCGCGAGCGCGCTGAGGTGCAGGAGGGTGATCCATTGTCTCGCGTCGGAACCGTGGGTCTTCGGTGGGAGCGGCGGAGGTTGTGAAGATGGGTCGGAGGGATTATTCATTTTCAAAGAGTCGCATCAGGCAGTCGGGAAATCAAGATCAGGCCATTTTTCCGAATGCAAAAAAACGAATGGAAAGCCGTCAAATAATCTGCTATGCATGCCCACACTATTTATGAAAACAATCCCCCATCTGGCTCTCTCGCTTGTGGTATCCGCATTCATCTTCGTTGGTTCGGTGCAGGCGCAGTCGCCCGCCGCTGCCGCTGAAAACGAAAAAGCCTACGATCTTTTATCGAACGCAGACTATGCCGGCGCCGCAACAGCCTACGATGAAATCATCAAAGGTTATCCCACGGATATTTTGATTCAGAGTTGTCGAATTCAAATCGCCATGTGCCAACTTTACACTGGCGAATATGACAAGGCGCTCACCAATTTGGATGATACGTCGAAGGGAATGGAGTTGACCCCAGATCTTGTGATGTTGGTGGACAGTCTGCGTCCGCAAATCTACACCGCCAAAGCCGCTGTTCTCCCCGCTGGAGATGCGGGTCGTAAGGCGGCCTATGAGAAAGCGATCTCGAGTTACTCGGATTTCATCACCAAGTATCCACCATCTCCGAAGTTCCCAGAAACGGAATCGGCTATCTATGGACGCGCCATGTGCAATTTCCAAATCGAGGGCTATGGGAAGTCGGCCGAAGACTTGGAGTTGAACATTAAGAACTACCCGACTAGTCCCTCGATTCCGTCCACCAACAACTTGCTTGCGATCACATTTGCAACCCAAGCGGCCCAAATCCTCACCAGCGAAGGTGGAGACAAAGCCAAGGGGCTAGAAGTAGCCAAGCGTGCCGAGGAAATCCTGCTCAAAATCATTTCCGATAAAAAGGATCTCGTTCTTATCAACGATGCGAATTACCAGCTAGGTGAAATCGTTTTCATGAGGGGTGCGTTTAGTCCCGAGGAGGAGCGCCAAGCCATTTACAATCAAGCCGCCGAGTTCTACCTAGCGATCCTTCCCAAAGAGGATGTGGAGGAAATGCAAAAGGAAAAAATCAAGTTGATTGGCCCACAGCGGGTAGAAGCTCTGCGTGCCAAAAACATGGTCCTCAAAAAGAAACTGGAGAGAGACCTCGAGCGTGAGGGAAAAAGGCTCGCTGAAATCTCAGCTAAGCCAGACCAAACCGCAAACGCCTTTCTCAAGGTGGGAGAGATTTTTTTCAATTCGGGAAAACACAATGAGTCCCGCGTGATGATTTCCCACATCGCGCCCTTCTTGACTACGGAAGACGAAAAAATGCGGGCGCTATACTATAAGACGATGGGATATGCAGTTCAGGGCGTGGAGGCCCCTGCCGTCAAGTGCTACGAGGAGTTTGTCGCCTCCTACAAAGGAAAACCCATCGCCGAAAACCTTCCCTTTCTCATTGGCAATCTCTACCTCACCGTAGGCAAAAACGAGGAATCCATCCGTTATTTTGATGAGTCGATCGAGCAGTATCCGAAGGGGCGTTTGTCGGGATTATCCGTGGCTCAAAAAGCCCAAGCCCAAGTCGCTCTCAAGAAATACGACGAGGCTCTCAAGACTTTCTCGGACACAATCGCAACCAACCCCACGCCGGATATCGGACTCATTGCCCAATATGGTATTGCATGCATCTATCGCGACACAGCCCGATGGGATGAGGCCCTCGCCGCCTTTAAGCTGACCAAAGAAAAATACGGCGACACGCAGCAGGGAATTGAATCGGGTTACTGGGTCGCCGCATGTATGCAGCAAAAGGGAGACAATGCTGGTGCTGCTCCCCTGTTTGAGGAATTCATCAAAGCGAATCCCGACCATGTTTTGCTTCCTTTGTCTACTTTTGCCTTAGGCAACGCGCAGGTCGCCATCGGCCAGAAAGACGTTGGTGTGGCCACTCTGGCAATGGTCGTCGAGAAGTTCCCAGACTCCTCCCCGGCTCCGTTCACCTACTTCTCTCGGGCCCAAGTTTTTTCCACCGATAAAAAGCCGGATGAGGTGACGAAGCTCATGCGCGAATTCATCGAGAAATACCCTAAAGATGATAAAGTCTTCTACGCCTTCAACAGCATCGCACAGAATGCCATTGTCGCAGGAAAGTCCGATGAGGCCCTCGCGGCCTACTCCGAACTAGTTGAAAAGTATCCTGATAATCCAAACTCGCCCGGTTCGTTGGTGAAAATTGCGGAACTCCAGCGGGCACAGGCCGACCGCTTGGCAACGAATTACAGCTCACTCAAGCCGGAAGATCGTGAGAAGTGGAAGGCATCCATCGACGCCTCCGTGGCTTCCTTGGAGAAGCTGATCGCCAACTATCCTCAGAGTGCAGATATCGTTGCTGGTCTCCAATCGCTTCTGACTTGCCAGCGCACTTTGATTCGCTCCTCACTCAAGTCTGACGCCGACGTGGAAACTTACTTTCAAGAAGTCGCGGAGAAAACATCCGATCCTGGAGCGAAGAGTAAGATTCTCTTTACGCTCGCCGCTTTCATCTCCGAAAAAGACAAAACTCGTGCCCTTGCCAAGATGAACGAGGCCTACAATGCTACTGTGGTTTATAGCCCCAAGGATCTGGACATCTTTGGACTCGCGCTGATCGACACCGGGAAGGTGGATGAAGCTCAAGCCGTCTTTGAGAAATTGACAACCGATTACCCGATCCCCGAAGGCGTCAAACCAACGGCTGCTCCCACGGCGGTGCAGGAAGCCCAAGCCACAGCCCTATTTGGAATGGGGCGCGTCGCCCAAGAACGTAAACAAACGGCGGAATCCGGAAAGTTGTTTGAGCAATTGAAAGTGCTTTACCCATGGTCGCCCAAAGTACTGGAGGCGAATTATGGTATTGCCCAGTCGCTCCGCGTTGCAGACAAGGCCGACGATGCTATCAAGTTACTCGGAACAATCATCCGCGCTCAGAATGCCACAGCCGAGTTGCGTGCGAATTCCTTCCTCCTCTATGGCTACATCATGAAGGACAAGTCGGACAAGGAATCGGATCCCAAGAAAAAAGAAGAGGCGCGCGCATCGGCCGTCGATTTTTTCATGAAGATTCCTCAGTTCTACTCGGGCGTTCCTGCCGCGGCAGTGCCCGGTCTCTGGGAGGGAGCTCAACTTATGGAGCAACAGGCTGCGGACAGCGCGGATCCTAGCTTCAAGGCCCAGCAACTTGGTCGTGCCAAGGCTTCGTATGACACAATCGTGAAAGACTTTCCAAACGACACAATCGCTCCGAAAGCCAAAGCGCGCGCTCAAGCTCTCTCCGGATCGTGAATAAAAGGGAGCGCGCGGCAGAGCTTTTCAAGCGCCTCCCGGCAATCTATCCGGACGCTCACTGCGAACTGGTGTATTCCAATCCTCTGGAATTGCTGGTCGCGACGATTCTTTCCGCTCAGTGCACCGACAAGCGGGTCAATATGGTGACCCCGGGCCTCTTTCGTCGCTGCCCGACGGCGGTGGACTTCGCCGCTATTTCGCAGGAGGAAATGGAGGGGCTGATTCACTCGACTGGGTTTTACCGTAACAAATCCAAAAATATCCGCGCCATGGCAACGGCATTGTTGGAGAGGCACGGTGGGGAGGTGCCCTCCACGTTGGAGGCGCTCGCCGCTCTCCCTGGTGTCGGACGCAAGACAGCGAATGTTGTTCTCGGAAACGCTTTTTCTAAAAACGAAGGCATCGTGGTGGACACTCACGTTTCCCGTTTGTCGCAGCGATTGGGACTTACTAAATTCACCGACCCGATTCGAATTGAGCAGGCTCTGATCAAACTTTTTCCGCGTCCGTTCTGGACCGATTTCAGCCATTGTCTCATCTTTCACGGTCGGCGTCGGTGTCCCGCTCGCAAGCCCGATTGCGCCCAGTGCGAGCTGAATGATATTTGCCCCTCAGCGAAGATTTAAAGAATTCGGCCCGCTTTGTGAATCGGTATTGAACAAAAAAGTTGAGCGTTTGCATTCCAGCGGTCACAATCTGATGTCTTATGGTTGTCGCTCCCAAAATCCGTGGATTTATTTGCACCACCGCCCATCCGGAAGGATGTGCAAAACATGTCGCTGAACAAATTGCTGTGGTAAAAAGCCGGGGTTCAATTGCCAACGGGCCCAAGAAAGTGCTCGTTCTCGGTTCATCTACTGGGTATGGGCTGGCTTCTCGCATCGCTGCGGCGTTTGGTTCGAGTGCCGCGACGGTCGGCGTTTTCTTTGAGAGAGCCAGCGAGGGCGACCGCACGGCAACAGCCGGGTGGTATAACTCTGCGGCATTCGAGCGCGAGGCCGCCGCTGCGGGACTCTACGCCCGATCCTTCAATGGCGATGCTTTTTCCGATGACATGAAGTCCCAAGTCATTGCCGCTATCAAGCAGGATCTGGGGCAAGTGGATTGCGTGATTTACAGCCTCGCTTCCCCGCGTCGCACACATCCTAAATCTGGCGAGGTTTTGAAGTCCGTTCTCAAGCCTATTGGGGAATCTTACACAAACAAAAACCTCAACACCGGCAATGGTGTGGTGAACGAGATCACTATTGATCCTGCAATCGAGGATGAAATTGCACAAACCGTAGCCGTGATGGGCGGCGAAGATTGGGAGATGTGGATGGAAGCCCTTGCATCGGCAAACGCCCTTGCTCCGGGTGTTCAGACGCTCGCGTATTCATACATCGGACCCGTTCTCACTTGGCCGATCTATAAGAACGGCACCATCGGCCAGGCCAAGCTCGATCTCGAGCGCGCTCAGAAAGCCCTTGATCAAAAGCTTGCGTCGCTTGGCGGAAAGGCTTGGATTTCGGTGAACAAGGCGCTTGTCACCCAAGCCAGTTCTGCGATTCCGGTCGTTCCTCTCTACATTTCTCTTCTCTACAAAATCATGAAGGCCGGTGGGTCGCATGAGGAATGCATCGAGCAGATGGATCGCCTCTTCCGCGATCGCTTGAGCAGTGGAAATCCCCAACCCGACGACGCCGGACGCATCCGATTGGATGATTGGGAAATGGCTGAAAATGTCCAAGATCTCATCAGTCAACGCTGGGCTGCCGTGAATACCGAAAACTTCGCTGAGCTGGCGGATTTTGCGGGTTATCAAGCGAACTTCCTCAAACTTTTCGGATTCGCTCTGGATGGGGTCGACTATTCCGCTGATGTGAATGTCGCCATTTCCGTGCCGTCGATTCCCTGATTTTCTAAGCGGTTATGGTTGGAGCTACGGTCTTAGAAATCGTTGAGCGATTGGCATTCGTCGACCGATCCCGAATGCCCTGCTGGTGACCCTTAGTCCTGGGGCGGCCTGCTCACGTTTGTATTCATTGAAGTCCACCTTGCGCGTGATCCATTGAACAGTTTGGGCATCAAACCCGCGCGCAACGATGGCTTGCGTGCCTAGGTTTTCCTCGACGTAAAGCCGGAGGATGGCATCTAGGATTTCATAGGGAGGGAGAGTGTCTTGATCTGTTTGGTCGAGACGAAGTTCGGCGCTTGGGGGCTTCTCGATGGTGCGGCGTGGAATGATTTCCGTCTCGCGATTCAGAAACGCGGCCAATTCGTAGACCATCGTTTTTGGAACGTCGGAGATCACGGCCAGACCGCCGCACATGTCTCCGTAGAGCGTGCAGTAACCGACCGCTAGCTCGCTTTTGTTGCCCGTGGTGAGAAGCAGGTGGCCGAACTTGTTGGAAAGTGACATGAGCGTGAGGCCACGAAGGCGGGCTTGCATGTTTTCCTCGGTCGTATCTTCCGGCAGTCCTTCAAAAACGGGCCGCATCTGCTTTTTAAAAGCATCGAAGCTATCTGCAATTGGAATCGTATGGTAGGTGATGCCCAAATTGTGGGCGAGGGCGGCGGCGTCCTCCAAGCTATGGACCGAAGAATACGGAGATGGCATCGCGATGCCGGTGACATTGTCCGCTCCCAGTGCCTCGACGGCGATGCAGGCGGTCACGGCACTATCGATGCCGCCGCTCAGTCCCAGCACGGCGGAGCGGAATCCGCACTTAGCGGCATAGTCGCGCAATCCAAGCACCAGAGCGCTCCTAAGGTCGGCCATGTCTGTTGAGGGCTCGGGTCTCTGGCAGGGCGATTCGTCCACCAGCAACTCAGCCTCCACAAATCCGGGGCCACTATTCAGGTGCTGTCCATCCGCGCCGATGGCGAGGGAGTGACCATCAAAGACGAGTTGATCATTCCCGCCAATGGCATTGCAGTAGTAGAAAGGAATCCTATTTTTCTGGGCTTGGAAGCGCAGCATTTCGGCACGTCTGGCGGGTTTGCCAATTTGGAACGGTGAGGCACTGAGATTCAGAATGGCTTCCGCACCGGCTTCCACAAGGATTCCGACGGGATCGCATCCGTAGAGTGGGCGATGCAAGTATTCGGGAGGCCAGACATCCTCGCAGATCGTGACCCCAAAAAGTCGGCCATGGATTTCCAGCGCTGATGGGCGCGGTCCGGGTTGGAAATACCGAGCCTCGTTGAATACATCGTAGGTCGGCAACAGAGTTTTAAAAACCCAGCGAATCGGTTTTCCCTGCTCCAGAACAGCGGCGGCATTGAAGAGAGGCTTTCCATCTGGGGAGGGATTCCGCTGTACGCAACCAACGATCCAAGCGGCGGAGTCCGTGGCGCTGTGGATTTCCTCCAGCATCCGCAGGCTTGCGGGAACAAAGTCCGATTGAAAAAGTAAATCCTGAGGCGGATATCCGGTGAGAACGAGTTCTGGAGTGAGAATGATTTCCGCTCCACGACGCTCGAGGGATCTGCAAGCATCGATGATCTTGCGAGCGTTGCCGGCGAGGTCACCGACGATGGAGTTGATCTGTGCGAGTCCGATTTTCATGAGTTACCAAAATCCCCATTGGCGGGTGGACATAACGTAAATGCCTAAGCCGAGATTGGTGATCGCGTGTGCCAGAATGCAAGCCGATAGACTGCCCGTTCGGACTGCCACGAGGTTGTAGGCGATTCCGCAAAGGAAGGCGGCGGGCCAGTCCGCCGATTGATGCACCAACATGAAGGCCAGCGCCACAACAAGAAAGGAACGCCATTGAAAGGTGCCAATGGGGACGTTGGTAAAATCCTCCTTGATCAAAAAACGCATCAAAAACCCGCGCCAGAAAAGCTCCTCTAAAATCGGAACAACAATCACCAGACGCGCAAAGCGGGACAGCACCGAGGTCCAGTAAAGAAGGGGGCTGGATTCAAATAGGGTCGGATCAAATCCCTTCAGGCGGGGAGAGAAACCAAACAGAACTTGAGGCGCTACCCATAATCCGAGCACGCCAAATCCTACGGCTATGGCAAATAAGTAACCATTCCGTTTCCCCCAAGAATAAGCTTTCCAGAAATAAAGAAGTGCAGCCCCACAAAGCAGGGTTTGCAGTGGATAAATTCCCTGCTCAGGAAAATGAGCCCATATTGAGTCGCCTCCAAAAATTCTCACCAGCGGAAGCAACGCGAGGGCGCCCATGAACAAGGCGAACGGGAACACATAAGCGGCAAGCGGTGATCTCATCGCTGGGATTTTTAGTGTTGTCAAAAAAGCTAGAGCGTTTCGGGGGCTTCCAGCAACTCCGCAATGCGCTTCAGGAGTCGGCCGGCTGCGCCGCCATCGATAACGCGGTGGTCGAAACTGAGAGTAAATTGGGCTTCAATGACGGGGACAAATTTTTCCAACGTGGCGTCCCAGGATGGTACAGTCTGCCCAGCACCCATGCCGAGAAGGATGGTCTGCTCGGGAAGGGGAATCGGGGTCGCCAGAGTGAGGCCGAAGGTGCCGTAATTGGTGATGGTTGCGATCGATCCGCCGGTATCGTTCGCGGGGAGGCGCCGTTGCCGCGCCAATTCGACGAGTCGGTTGTAGCGGGAAACGAGATCATCGAGTGAGAATTGGTCCGCATTCCGAATCACTGGTACAAGAACGCCATCCTCCGCTTCCACAGCAAAGCCGATATCGACGGAGGGCGGATGAACGATGCGGTCACCGATCAGCCGGCCGGCAGGGGCGCTGTTCTCGCCGAGGGCGATCGCGAGCGCGCGAAGGGCGTAAAGAGCTGGACCTGGCTTCGAGGGGTGGCTTTTGCGGTGGCTGAGAAGATTGTCGAGATTGATCGGTCGGCACACGGTGGCTAGCGGACGCGACCAACTGCGGATCATCGCATCGGCC
>Ga0114971_10001172_pt1 | contig 17661 bp, 12 predicted proteins | sample M_140625_MF_Meta_FD_87320 | JGI IMG/M metagenome (GOLD analysis project Ga0114971, IMG submission 87320) | Freshwater microbial communities from Lake Montjoie, Canada to study carbon cycling - M_140625_MF_MetaG | ecosystem: Environmental > Aquatic > Freshwater > Lake | place: Lake Montjoie...
AACTCTTGCGTGTGGTTGCCAGTTGATGCGAAGTTCCCGAAAGATATTTACGAACAATTGCAAACGGCTCACGACTTGGGCGATTTACCAGCTATTGAACTTGCACAAAAGAATTTAGAAAACACCATTAAACGTATGGCAAAAGATATACACGATAAATACATTGATCCGCCAAACACAACCGATTTTGGTATTATGTTTTTACCCTTTGAAGGCATTTATGCCGAAGTGGTTCGTAAAGCCAGTTTATTAGAAGACTTACAGCGTAACTATAAAATTATTGTAACAGGCCCAACCACTTTAGCCGCTATTTTAAACAGTTTACAAATGGGCTTTAAAACTTTAGCCATCCAAAAACGCAGTGGCGAAGTATGGAAAGTATTAGGTGCTGTAAAAAAAGAATTTGAAAATTTTGGTGGCTTAATGCAAAAAGCCCAAGGCAATATACAAGTAGGCTTAAACCAATTGGATGATGTGATAGGAAAACGTTCAAGAGCTATCCAACGAACTCTCAAAAATATTGAAACCTCCACCCAAGCTGACACCAATTTGATATTACCCGAAAGTGATGATGTGAATGAGGAGGGGGAATAAGAAGTTGTCTATCCTATTTCTAAATAATTTTCATTTCATTTCCAATTCGTGGTACATTGCGTCACGAATTTAGTGCAACACGAATGAGTTTATAAAAAAATTAATGATAGGTAGGTTAAATGTAAATAACCAAAATGTTGCATATTATCAACATTAGAGTTATTTTTGTAGAAATTAATCAACAATAAAATGAATTCAAAAAAGCAACTACTATTTCCAAAACACTTAAAAATACTGCAACGCGTTGGAGAAAATATTAAATTAGCTCGAAAAAGAAGAAAGCTGACAACCATACAAGTTTCAGAACGCGCATCAATAGATAGAACAACCCTTTATCAAATCGAAAAAGGAACTCCCAGTGTATCTATGGGTGCATATTTTAATGTGATGCGAGTATTAGGTTTACAGGATGATTTTTTAAAGTTGGCCTCAGATGATAAACAAGGAAGAACTATTCAAGACTTAGACCTATTAGGAGGTAAATAATGTTCACAGATAAATTAGACATATTAGTGTACGCAGATTGGCAGATTCTTTAGTAAGGACAAACCAAATCAATTGAAAAATATTACATAAATTATTTAAAACGCTCTTCTATTTATTTTATATTAGCAAAAAATTATATGTTTTTATGAAAGCTAAAATTCTTAATTTACTGAACCTTATGAATATTAAGGCATGGGAAAATGTTACTATTGGCGAGGATAAGATTGATATTTTAGGGAGCATTTCAGGACAAATATTTGTTTCAGCTATTTATGTGCCTGATATAAAAAACAGAAATCTAATGGAATTTCCTCAGTTGGGACATAAAAGGGGTCTCCTTTCAAATAATAGAGTTTATTTTTTTGATGAAAAGATGATCGTTAATGTCCAGCATTTCAAAATAGGAGGTGAAATTATGGAATTTGATATAAAATCTTTAAGGATAGAAATAGAACAAACTATAATTGATAATCAAATAACTAAGGAATTAAATATTCCCAAAGAGTATTTAACCTTTTTCAATACGTTAATTGAACATATAGATCATTCAAATTATTTTAAACCGAATGGTCAAGAAGATTTTATATTTTCGTTATCTAAAGACTATTTAAAAGCTCTTCCATTTGTTAAAACTGGGAAAGGACTTAATATAAATATAAAATCAACTTCAGAATTTTCCATTTATGAATTAGATTTAAGAATAGACTACAAGTCACCGTTCTATAGACATTCTGATGATGACGGCCGTGTTTCAATTGCTAAATTTGATTTTTATTGCAAATTTGAATATAGAGACAGAAGTGGATTAATCTTCGGAAATGAAATAAAATTTCTTTACCCTGATGGCGTTGATTACCAACTCTTATTTTCACAATTAGAGCATTATTTTGGTCTAGGTATTATGCCTAATCTAGTTCCATTAAATAGAGATTTATTGAAAATAAATATATTTTAAGAGGTAAATGAGTTTGTATTCTTTGGCAAACGCTCACGTGCCATACAACGAATCCTCAAAAACATTGAAACCGCCAAACAAGCTGACACCAATTTGATTTTACCAGAAAGTGATGATGTGATTGAGGAGGGCTAAATGGTGCTATTTAAAAATTAGAAAAGGTAACTTCTATATTTTGACTGTTAAAATCTATTTTTTGATACGTCAATTATAGAAACTATATTTAATAACAGCTTATGTCTACTAAATTTTTCACCAACGAAGGAACAAATACTCTTCTTCAAAAATTCAAAGGCGTTTTTGAAAACAATAAAGACATTGAATTTTTCGATGCACTGGTTGGATATTTTCGTGCTTCTGGATATTTTAAATTAAGACATTTTCTAGAACACGTTCCTAACATTAGAATCCTTATTGGAATAATATAAAAATTACTCTATATTTGGTATAATGAAAAGATCGCTTTTAGACAAAAGACTAACAACTAAGGGTTAATTTTGAACTCTTAAAGTATGCATTTCATTATGTAAAATGCAGTATGAAAAAAAGATAGAAGTTTTATGGAATTAAAAACAATTATTATTGAATACCTCGATATTTGCCGAAAATTAGAAAACGCAAATTTACCTGAGGGCCTTGAAAGAAGTCTAAAATTTAGGATGGATGACTTGGATGATATTATTGTTTCAGAATGCCAAAAATCAGCTTTTCCAAATTCAGACTCAAAAAGTGACGAGGCAATGTTGGGCCTTATTAAATATATTGAGATGTATAAAGAATTTGAAAAGAAGAAAGAGCAATATAAAATCTATTCAAAAGATGAATTGATATTCTTAACAAAGGAATTAGAGAAGTTTGATTCGGAAAAAGTTAAGTCATACTATCAAAAAATGGAGGAAAAAGATGGCTACTCAATAGAGAGAAAGAAAATAAAAGGCGGCAATTATGAATATTTTGTTGCAGACTATGATGGAAAGGTTGTGAAGAAATTTCCAAAAGATTTCTTTGACTTTGAATATAATTTAGCAAATAATGAAAATGACGCTTCTTTGATATACAGATATGAATTTCACTTCCCATCATATGAAACAAAAATAGCCATAGACTCAGACTTAATTGACGAGGATAATAAAGATAGTTTTGAATATGATGAATTTTTAGATCAGTATTTTGAAGCAACAGTTCATAAAGAAGATACTGTAAATCTTTATGGCGTTATCAATCGTAATGGTGATATTATTTTTGATGGTTGTGAAACTGCTACAAAAATTGAAGCTCGTGGGGAATTTCAGTTTATACTAAGACTAAACTGCAAAATACACAAAGATAAAATTCTAAATGATTTTAATCCTAGAAAGGATGGAATTTGGTGTGTAATAGACAATGAAGGTAATTATATTATAGAGCCAACAAACTATGGCGTCCGTTATAATGATGTAATAGGTAGATATGAGTCTTTTTACTTTTCTTTAAATAATTAATAAGGTTAATTTCACATTTGTATTTATAAATACTTTTGGTATACTGAATTAAAATTATTTTTTTAAACAACATGATAGAAGTCTTGTTATTTTTGAGCTGCAGATCGTCTATCACAAATCACTAATAACTCTTTATTTCTTAAATTGTTCATATGCTCAAACATGTACTTTTAACTTTTGGAAGCCATAATTGATTTACCTGCATTAAACCACACTGTATAAAACAAACCTGATTCCTTACAATCATAACATTTTATCATTAATACCCCATTACCAATTTGCATAATGCCACCTTTTGCGCGTAACAGCCCGGAAACTTCATCATAACTTGATCCTCCTTTTTTTAAATTTGGAATGTTTCATCAGTCACGGAAGTACATTCAGTAATCCCCTTAAACGTTTTTGCAACCATTGTAAGTTTACTACTTGTAATCCAACAATTAACGTGAATATTATTATCATCACAAAAATACCATTGATTCATTTCCATATAAACTGTTGTGCTGACATTTTTAAGTGGATTATACATACAAGTGCTCACTTTCTTTTCATTGTGCAGATATAATTTAATCGCGCTTATTAATTTGCTGTATTATTATTAAATACTTAAATAAAAAAAGCAACAAAAAATAGTTATTTATTGATTAAAAGTATAATTTAGTAAGAAAATAATTTAAGATTTTAACCATAGCTATTTAGCTTTTAAATATTTAGTCACGACTTTATCAGGATAGGACGGTTTAATATATTAGAAGCTAATGTTTTTTGATAAGCATGACGAAAAAAAATGATGAGTTTCGAAAAGAGGCACTTGAACATAGCCCACCAGATTTAGGAATATTTGAAATATTTCGTTCATTAGGATATAAAATAGAAGATGCAATTGCTGATTTAATAGATAACAGTATCGCTGCTGAAGCAACTAAAATAAAAATTGAATACGAATTTGATAATGGAAATCCTTATCTAAAAATTGAAGATAACGGCTTTGGGATGCACGAAGCTAATTTGAAAGATGCCATGATTTTCGGAAAGTCTGATAAGGATAGAACAAGGGTTTTGGATTTGGGGCGATTTGGATTAGGTCTCAAATCGGCTTCATTCTCTCAATGTTCTCGTTTTACAGTAGTTTCAAAAGTAGTTAAAGGTTCAAGTGTTTTGAGATGTTGGGATTCAGATGTTATTAGAAATTCAGGATGGTTTGTTTCAAAAGAGAAAGCCAATAGTACAAATAAGAGTGGTTTGGAGTTTGAAAAAGGGGCAAAGCATGGCACAATTGTTTTATGGGAGAAACTTGATAGGCTTTTTGGTGATGCAAAGCCGGATGTCAATCAGTTTTCTAGCGTTTTTGCTAATATTGGAAAAAAGCTAGGTCTTGTTTTTCATAGATATATTGAAGAAGCATTAATTAATAACTCCAAATTAAAATTGGAAGTGAATGGGGTAGACGTTATTGCTCGAAATCCCTTCAACTTTTCTAGGCATAATTCTATAAATCAATTTGGAATAGAAAAATTGGAAGGAGGTAAAATAATTATTGAACCATTTTTAATTCCTGATTTTGATGATTTGAACAAAGATGAAATAAAAAATGCGGAGAGGGAAGGAGGTTTGCTGACTAATCAAGGAATTTATTTGTATCGTAACAAGAGATTGATCGTTCCAGGTTCATGGCTTGATACTGGTATTATTTCTAGTGAAGGAACGAAATCTGTCCGAATAAAAATTGATATTATACCTGAGTTTGATATAGAATGGAAAATCAATGTTATTAAGAACACTGCCGGAATACCTGTAAATTACAGGTCAACTATTTCCAAAATAATTTCATCTACAAACAATGCAGCTAAAGACAATATTTCAAAAAAGAAAAGAAAAATAAAAAGGCCTCAAGAAAAAAAAGGGGATATTAAAAACTTGTGGATTGAGAAAACTGATTTGAAAAGAATGGCTCTCTATCAAATTGATTTTGAGCATCCTATGGTCGTCGAGTTTTTTCAATATTTTGTAAAAACAAACCAAAAGGAAGCTTCTTTACAATTTAAACTGATATTGGAGTTAATTCAATCAAACCTCCCAATTTCAAAAATTATTTCTTCAAAAGACGATGATATACTTTCCGAAGATATTAAGATTGTAGAAAATAAAAGGGCGATTATAACTTTTGAGAAATTTTTAATCAAGGGTATGAAAAGCGAAAAGCAAATAAAACTAATAATAAATAAAATTTTGGAAAATGACTAAAGATACTTATAACAGTTTAATTGATAATATTTCAGAATTGTATAAAAATAAACATCCTGAAACAGATTTTAGTTTAAATAATTTCAAAAGATTTGTTTTGCTTTATCTGAAGGGGGTGAAAGCTATTTATAATTTTACTTCTGATCAAATTAGTAACATCAGAATTCCTTTTGGAGATTCTGTTAAAACATTTGATGATATGGTAGCTGATTATTTTCAGTTAACTACGATTGACTATCCACAACCTGGTTATACTGCAATAGATAATAATTCAGATGATAAATCAGATTTTGGTGATAAGGATTGGTATAAAAAACAGCAAAATGGAAGCAATGAATTCAAATATTGGAATCGATATAGAAAATATTTGGAAAAATTTGAAAAATTTAAAACACCTGTAACTGATAACATTGACATTACTACAAACGCAATTTTGCAAAGGTGTGGTGATCCTAATTCGGATAAAAAAATAGATAAAAAAGGACTTGTCGTTGGTTATGTTCAATCAGGAAAGACCGGTAATTTTATTGGGGTTGTTAATAAAGCGATCGATTGTGGGTATAAAGTTATTATTATTTTGGGTGGGATCCACGATGATCTGAGAAATCAGACACAAGAGCGTATGGATTTAGGTGTCACAGGAGTAGATACTAGAGCAAATACAGCAGAAAATTTTGGAGTAAGTAAAATTTGTAAAATAAAATCTCCTGCTTGCGAATCATATACTCACTATCAAAAGGATTATAAAAAAAGAGGAACGTCTATTTTATATTTGGACAAGGTCAGTATTTTTGTTGTAAAAAAGAACAAAAGTATTTTGGCAACCTTGATAGAGGATTTAGAACAATGCGTTAAACAAAATCCTAAATTTTCTACTCATAAAGGGAAAGGTATAAATAATAAATTTCCTTTGTTGGTGATAGATGATGAGGCCGACCAAGCATCATTGAGTATCAAATGGAAAGAAGACAATGATCCTAATTATGAACCTAGCGCTATAAATTTAAAAATACGAACTCTTTTAAATTTATTTTATAACAAATCTTTTATTGGTTATACTGCAACTCCATTTGGTAACATTTTTGCTAACCCATTTGCTGATGATGAAAAACTAGGGGGAGACCTTTTTCCTAAAGATTTTATTATAATGTTAAAACGTCCAAATAATTATATGGGACCGGTTGAAATTTTTGGAATAGTTGACCATAAAGGAGTTGAAAAGCCTAGCTTGCCAGTGACAAGAATTATTGATGATTATAGGGATGAAGATTTTGCAAAAAAACATACAATAAAAAAAGGCGATTCATTATTTGGTAGCAAATCTAAGTTTAAAGGATATAAAGAAAACATTTTCGATATAATAAGATGGAATAATATACCTTCAGATTCTGTAAAGGAAATTGACACTTTTTTTAGAAACAATATAGGGTTAGACCTGTTTGTCGGGGAGGGATTCGTTCCTGCTAAGCACCTCAAAGAGTATAATCCTTATACTCGCCTTTCAGAAGTTGATAAGTTGAAACCAATTGATTTGCCCTTGTCATTAAAAACAGCAATATTTTCATTTTTATTGTCTTGTGCAGGTCGATTATTGCGAGGGGATAATGAAAAACATTTTACAATGCTAATTCATGTTACGCGCTTTACTTTAGTCCAAGATAATTTAGGTAAAATTATAAAAGAATATTTAACGAATATATTTAACCTTATAAAAGTTAGAAATAAACCTACCTTAAAAGTGTTGAAGGATTTATGGGAAAAAGATTTTATGCCTACTTCAAAAGAGATGTCACAAAAGGTTGATCCTTATAAGTATTTTATAGGAAGAGTAAATACTTGGGAAGAAGTATTGCCATTTTTAATGAAGGTACCTGGTATTTTATCTTCAGACGATGATACAAATGATCCAAGAGTAAGAGTAATTCATGGCGGATCAGATTCTGAAAAGCTTGACTATCCTGATTATGAAAAAACGGGTGGGTTGAAAGTAATTGCAATTGGAGGAAACAAGCTATCAAGAGGTTTAACCCTTGAAGGGTTAATGACAAGTTATTATTCTCGATCAAGTAATTTTTTTGATACATTGATGCAAATGGGCCGATGGTTTGGATATAGAAAAGGATATCCTGACTTGTGCAGAATATTTACCTCTGAAGAATTACATCAAAATTACAGGGCTATTGCTGAAGCATTTGAGGAGCTCAAGATTTTATTTGATGAGATGTATTTTGACCCTAATGCTTCACCTATAAATTTTGGGTTAAGGGTTCGTGCCCATCCAAGATTAATGATTACAAATAGTTTAAAATTGGGGAAAGCTCAAACATTAGATTTGGATTTTAATGCATCACTTGCACAAACAACAATTTTGTTTAATAATGCAGATAAGGTGAAAAAGAATATTGAAGTTTGTGAAGCACTCTTCAAAAAAATTGGAAATAAGAAAACTGCGAAACTAAGGAAACTAAAAAACACTAATATCCCAATATGGTCCAACATTAAATCAACGAATATTGTAGATTTTCTTACAAATTTTAAAACCCATAGTAATAGTTCTAAAACTAGAGCAAAATCCTTGGCAGAGTATATTGAAATAATGAATAAGAAAGATGAGTTGAAAAATTGGAGTGTTATAATCTATGGAGTAGATCAAAAAAAGAGAAAAGAAATTGAATTTTCAGATTGGAAGATTAAGCCAGTTACAAGGGGTGCTACAGATGCGAAAAAGAATGATTTTATTTCTATTAAAGTATTAACTGACCATAAAGAATTGTATTGGGATTTTACTGATAAAGAAATAGGTGCTTTTGAATTAGAATGGGAAAAATTAAAAGATCCTGATTCTTCTGGTAATAAAAGGGGAACTTTTGAAGCATTTGTTAGGTATAAAAAAAGAGAAGTTAATAATGGATTGCTTATTATTTACCCGGTTGTTATTGAGAAGAAAAATATTAAACCAAAAAGTGAAGACATTGATGCCGTAAATGGCATTACTAAAAATAAATGGAATGGTATGTTTAATGTAGGTTTTGGTGTTGTTTTTCCAAATTCGAAAAAATCTGCTAAAATTAGATACAAGCTCAATGAAATAGAAATAATGAAATTAAAACAAGAAGAAGGGAAACTTTAAATATATTAAATATGAAACTAGTATATAATACGATTTGGGATGATATTCTAAGCCAGGGAAAGAATAGTAATAAAGCCAAAATGCGGATTGTTGTTTTGGATGAGAAGAGTAAAAGGAAAATTGGATTAATGGCAGATATAAAAAATGGCAAACGAGGGATTTTTATTGAATTGCCGCATTCATCAATCAAATTTTCCAAACTACCTAAGATCTCTAGCTTGAATTTTGAAAAGAAAAAGAATAAACTAGATGATAAAGTAAGAGAATATTTATATATCGAATCTGACGGAAAAGATAGAGCGAAGTTAGCAGAGAAATGTTTTGATTGGTTAATCCAAGAACTAAAAGGTGTAAAAGGGGATGCTAATATATTTTCCAAAACTATTTGTTTTTTAGATGAAATAAAATCTTTTTATTCTGATTTTTCTACTGAAATAAGCAAAGAAATCGCTCAGGGCATTTTTGGCGAATTATATTTTCTTAATAATTATTTATTAAATAAAAAGGGCGATGAAGAGTTAATCAAATATTGGTTAGGACCTGAAAAGAATAAATTTGATTTTGAATTGCCCGATGTTTTTTTATGAAATTAAGTCGAAGTCACAATCTAGCGAATCTATTATCGTATCCAATGAATCTCAGCTAGATGGTGGTCGTAATCCTTTAGCCAAACTGTTTTTGGTAATATATTCAGTTAATGGTTTTAGATCAGATAAAAATTCAATTTTTGAAGAAGTAACTAGTATAAAAAATAAACTTTCAAAAAGTACAAAATACTTGCATCTATTTGATCAAATATTAAATCAACTGAAAATTACAAAATATAATAAGGAAGAATATGACTATAATTTCGAAATAAGTAATACGGAGTATTATAAAATTGGAAAAGATTTTCCTAGAATTATCCGATCTAATATCCCTAGTAAATATATAACAAAAGTTAAGTATAGTATTAATGTAGCAGGGATAGCAGGTTTTAAAATTAAAAAAATGATATAAATGAGTTATAAAAACCTGCAGGAGTATTATCGTAATTACCTATTAAAGCAAGTAAAAACTTATGCTGAAAAACATGGTGAATCACAAAATATTTCTTTTATCAATTTTTTGGATAAAGAATTTATTGACCCAATTACAGGTATAGATGGATTTGCCTATTCTCACGTTTCATCATCTGATAATAAATTCCAAGTTGAAGGATATGCTAGTGAGAATGACTTTGTTAATAATTATTTTCTTGTAACAGATTTTACTCCTTCAAATGACGTAAAAAACATTTCAACCGATATATCAAAAAAACTTTTTTTTAAGTGTGAGAATTTCATTTCCTTGATATATAGCAAAACGTACTCGAAAATTCTTAAAACTGTGTCAAATAATCAAAAGTTTTCGGAATTTTGTTACAAGGCTAATTGCTATAAGGGCGATACCCAAACCATTACTATATTTTTAATTACAAATAAAACGAAAGACAAAGGTTTTAAAATTCAACAATCCAAAAAGATTGGTTCCATTGTATTAGATTTTAGAATTATTGATTTAACTGATTTGTTTCAACGTTATCAGGAATTAAGTGCTTTTACAGAAAGCATCGAATGTATAAGTTTTTCTGATAATAAAGAAGATTTAATTAGTGCAATTAAATTGAATGCAGTTTCGGATACTGTTGATGGTTACATGGTCTTTTTTCCAGCAAAAATACTCGTTGCTCTTTATGATAAACATTCCAAGGCATTGCTTCAAAGTAATGTTAGGTATTACCTAAATGCTCAAGGAAAAAATAAAGGTATAATTGAAACTATAGAAGAAAGAAAAGAATTGTTTTTTGCATATAACAATGGTATTTCAGCTACAGTATCTCATATTGAGACTAACCCACCTTTTTGTAGTGGTGAAATTCAAAATTGTGTTATCAAAAAACTTTTTAATTTTCAAATTGTAAATGGGGGACAAACAACGGCATCTATTCACTATGCGTGGAAAGTAAATCAACTTGATGTTTCGGGAATATATGTTCCAATGAAAATTACTCATATTAAATCCAAGAATGAATACGCTGCAATCGAGCGTAACATTTCAAAATATTCCAATAAGCAAAACACTGTTAAAGATTCAGATCTCGAATCAAATAACCCCTTTTTTGTTGATTTTCAAAATATTGCAAATGAGCTAGTTACCGAAAGTGGAACAACGTGGTTTTTTGAACGAAAGCCGGGTGAATGGAATATACAACTTTTGAAGACAGATATTGGAGAACAAAGAGACGCCTTTTTAAAAATATTTCCTAAAAATAAAAAAATAACTAAAGTTGAGTTAGCTAGATATTTGATGGCTTTTGGTATTACAAAGGATGATAGTGGTGTATTAATTCAAAACCCTGATTATGCCGGAAAGGGAGCTGAAAAAAACTTTGAAAAATTTGGAAGGTTAAAAAAAGAAATTCCAGTTCTCGATATTCAATTTATAAAAGATTCAGTGGCAAAAACCATTCTTTTTATTGAGACTGATAGAATAGTTAGTGCCCTAAAATTAGGTCAGCAAAAGCAGCACATTGTAAATTATACAATTGCATTTCTTTCCTTTAAAACTATTGGTAATATTGATTTTGAATTAATTTGGAGCAAACAGAGTTTAAGTACTCAGCTTGCTAGAGAATTAAAAAAAATGGCTAAAATATTATGGAGAGATGGAATTAATTACCCATCAAATTCTAAATCTAATATTGCAACTAAAAATATTGGTGAATGGGCAAAGCGCCCGGATTGTTGGGAATTTATAAAACAAAATATAAAATATAAATTGCCTAAAGGGATTCCTGAATGTTCGTTAAAAAAACAAAAAGGTGATCAAAAAAAAAAACAAGCTAAAAGGGAGATTAATTTTAATCAAGAAGTTGTTTTTATTAAGAAGCTGAAAAAACAGGATTTGAAGGGAGAAATATTCATTCCTAAAAAATATTTGATTCCGAATATAAATGGATTCTTTCCAAATCCAATTCTAATCGATCCAAAACCCAAAGGGAAAGAAAGCCATTGTGTTAGTGTCAGCATAAATGGTTCTGATTTTGATATTTATACTTTTAGACAGGAATTTCATCAAAATAATGACACTCGGTTTAAGACCCCAATTAGTCAATTATTTATAGGCCATGAACGGAGTCTTTCTACAATTATTAAGTTTGTTAGGTTAGGAGATAAAAAGTATTCATTTCAAATATTAAATAGTATTAATCCTGATTACGAAAAATTCAAGAGCTTTCTAGAAGTTGATGATTATTATACTAATATTGAAAGTTAAAATATAATTATATTTCTTTTGTTTAATTATTTATGAAAAACCTAACATATATTGATCTTTTCTCTGGTGCAGGTGGTTTGTCAGTAGGTTTTGGCAGAGAAGGGTTTCAGCTACTTATGGCAAACGATATTGATAATCAGGCGTTGGATACCCTTAGATATAATCTGCCTCATATTCATCCTGAAACGGATACCTCCCATATTATTCATGGAGATATAACTGAGTTGTATAAACACCTTGGAGGAAAAAAAGTAAAAGAAAAATTTCTTGGTCACAAAACCGTTATCACTGATAAATCACTTCAAATAAAAAAAAGAGCACCAAACTCATCCCATCCTGAAGTAGAGTCTTTTCTAAACTCCCTTTCAAGTTGTGATGTTGTAGCTGGAGGGCCTCCGTGTCAGGGATTTTCAATGATTGGAAGATCTAAAAGAGGTAGCCTTGAAGATAGAACTCAAGGCTTTATAGATGACCCACGAAACACGTTGTTTTCTTATTATCTTAAATTTGTGGAGAAACTAAATCCAAAGATCGTATTAATAGAAAATGTAAAAGGATTAAAGTCTGCTTCAGGATATCAAGATTTAATTAAAATTTCACTTGAAAAAACAGGTAATAAATATAATGTTGAATCAGTAATTTTCAATGCAAAAGATTTTGGTGTGCCGCAAAATAGAGAGCGTATTTTTTTTATTGGTATAAGATCGGATTTCGCAAAAGCAATTACTCCACAGAAGGTAATTAACAACATTAAAAGATCAATTAAAAACAATAAAAAAATATTTTTAAAAGATGCCATTTCGGATTTACCTATTATCAGAGCTAATCCAAAACCCAACAATTATGATGAATCAAAGGAAATTTCTTTTTTAAGTGAAATTTGCTTTGGGATGAACGTATCTGATTTGCTGTATGATAAATTAATTGATAAATCAGAGTGTAAGGAGTACCGAAATTTAATCAATACTATTGATAATAAACAAATTTCAATAAAACACTTGTCTAATCACAAAGCGAGGTATAACAATAAGAGGGATCTATTTATTTATAAAAACCTGAAGGCGGGTAAATACCTAACTGATCCTTCAAATAAAAAAGCGTTATCAAAAGTTACTTACGGTAAAAAAAGGTCAGATGGTACTATTGAGATTACTAGCTTTTCTGATAAGTATTTCAAACTTGACGCTGATAATTTTTCAAAAACAATTATTGCCCATCTCGAAACGGATGGCAATTCCTATGTTCATCCAACACAAACACGAAGTATATCCCCTCGCGAAGCTGCGCGAATTCAATCTTTTCCAGATTGGTATTTTTTTACAGGTAGTTTAAGGAATCAGTTCAAACAAATAGGAAATGCCGTACCTCCTCTTCTTGCTGCTGCAATTGCAAAAGAATTTAAATCTATCTTAATGAAAGTCTAATCTTTTTTTCTAATCCTAGCGCAATGTATTTTGCCATTTCAGGTGGAACTGCGTTTCCAATCATCTTATAACAAGATCCTGCACTACCAATAAATTCATAGTCATTCGAGAATGATTGTAATAGAGCCGCCTCTTTAACTGTTATTGATCTAGCTTGTTTAGCATCTGGATGTATAAACATAAGCCCATCTTTATGCAAGTGCGCAACAATTGTGGGTGATGGTTTTTCCCATTCAAGGTTTCTGTATTTTGCGTGGTTAGATTGTTTACCCATTAATTTGTTATAAAAATCTATTTTCTCAAGCATTGGCTTTTTGTTCATGTCATTTTTTACCCATTTATTGAAGATTGCTATATCTCTTGCGTTATGATATCTTGGTTCATGATGTTTAATGACAGATTTGGATTTCTGAGAATGCGAAATGTTTTTACCGTTTTGTTTTTTCTTTTCAGGTAAAGGAAAAAGTTCTGGTAAATGTTTAATTGATTCTATTACAGAAACATTTTTTATTTTTCCCTTATAGGAACTAATTTGTTTATAAAGCTCTTCTAGTTCTATTCCTGATTTATTTTTAACACCGATAATTATTACCCTGTTTCGTTTTTGAGGTACGCCAAAATCAGAAGCAGTATAAATGGATTTTTTTAATCCATCTGGAGTTCTAATTTCATAACCGATTGCTTTAAATGCTTCATATATTCTTTTTGTAACAGGAATATTTCCGGGACTTGCGCTTAATAAACCAGGAACATTTTCAAAAACAAAAACCTCCGGCTTAAAAGCATCAACTACTTTTACAAAACTTTCAAAAAGATAATTTCGGTAGTCATCTTTCATTAAATTTTTATCTTGTGCTCTACCTGCAATTGAATAAGCTTGACAAGGAGGGCCGCCTATTATTAAATTTACTTTTTGTTTACCAACCAAACCATTTAAACCTTTTTTAATTACATCTTCATGATTAATGCTACCATAATCTTTGATCGTTTCTTTATCCCATTTTCCATGTATTAATTCATCAGTTTTCTGAATATCAAAATGAATTACTCTTTTCTTCGATTCATCTTCGCTATGTTTCCATTTTTTTGTAAGTCTGTTTCGCAGGGTTTTTACCATTGGCACTTCCCATTCCACATGACCAAGTGCTTCATAATTTCCGGAGGCCATAAATCCTTCAGACAATCCTCCGCAACCAGAAAATAAATCGATAAACGTTAACTTATTTTTTTTCATTTTTGCTTTTCTCCTGAATTAGTTCTTTTACCTCTACATTTAATATTTGTGCAATCTCAAAAAGTATTTCGAGTCTTGGCTGCTGCCTGTTTTGAATATATGAATTTACCATATTATAGCTCTTCCCTAATTGTTCAGCGAGCCATTTTTGCTTGATACCTTTTTCTTCCAATACTTCTTTTATCCTGTTCATAGGAATTATTTAATTATTCAAATCTATATAAAATATCTCATTTTATGAGATATTTTATATTTCTATTTTAGGGTAATTATTAACATAATTTTTTCATAAAATTTAATTTATTGTAGAAATTTAAAATCCAAATTTTATAATAAGTCCCTTTTTCAATTTTGTGTATACCTCAATCGTATAATTTCGCGTTTATTTTCCGATACAAAACTTCGAAAAAATATTGTTCAACAAATCTTCATTGCTCACCTCACCAGTAATTAAGCCTATTTCGTTTAAGGCATAACGTATGTCAATTGCCAAAAGATCAGGCACAATGTTATTATTTAAACCCTCTAAAACTTTTATCAAAGCAAGGTTAGCATTTGTTAAAGACGAAGCATGGCGTGCATTGGTAACAATAGTATCCGTTGCAGATACAGTTTTGGCATCAAATAAACTTAATAGTTTGTTTTTTAATTCATGAATATGTAATTGTTTTTTTGCTGAAATAAAAATCATTTCAGGAAAATCGATAAATTCATTTTTTAAATCATTTAAGGTTTCAATATCTATTTTATTTGCAACAACAATTACTTGAGTTGAAATAAGATGTTCTTCTATTTTTTTTAGTTCTAAAACTAAATCGCCTGCAGTTAATTCGTGCGCATCAAATAAATAAATAACAATAGCCGATTTTTTAATGGCTTCAAATGCTTTGTTTAATCCAATTTGTTCAACTGCATCGCTTGTAATTCTTAATCCAGCGGTATCAATAAATCTAAACATCACGCCATCAATAATCATTTCGTCTTCAATAAGATCTCTTGTGGTGCCGGCAATTTCGCTAACAATGGCTTTGTCTTCTTCTAACAACACATTTAATAACGTAGATTTACCTGCGTTTGGTTTGCCAATAATAGTTACTGGTATTCCGTTTTTTATAACATTTCCCAATTCAAAACTTTGAATAAGCCCTTCAATAACCGAATAAATGGTACTGATTAATTTTTTTAAATCATTTCTGTTTGCAAACTCTACATCTTCTTCGCTAAAGTCTAACTCGAGTTCAATTAAAGATGCAAAATTAATTAAGTTATGACGCAACTGATTAATTTTAGTACTAAAACCTCCTCGCATTTGTTGCATGGCAAACTGATGAGATAGGGCAGAATTACTGGCAATTAAATCGGCAACTGCTTCGGCCTGGCTTAAATCTAATTTTCCATTTAAAAATGCACGTAATGTAAATTCACCAGCATTGGCCATTCGAGCACCCTGACTTAAAAATAATTGTAAAAGTTTTTGCTGAATAAATGGCGAGCCATGGCATGATATTTCAATACTATCTTGGCCAGTATAAGAATTAGGGTTTTTAAACAAAGTAATTAAAACTTCATCAATTATATTTTCTTGAAATACAATTAAAGCAAAATTTACCGAATGACTAGGTTTGTTTTTTAGAGATATTTTTTTTAAAGTTTTGCTATAAATAAAAGGCTCTACAATATTAAATACCTCTGGGCCACTCAATCGTATAATCGCAATTGCAGAGCTACCATGCGCTGTGGCTAATGCAACAATTATATCGTTTGTTTCTGTTTTCATTCTTCACTAAAGTATTTATAATTATTGAAAAAAATATAATTTTTAGAAATTAGTTTTATAAAACTGATAATTCATTTAATCCTTATTGTTATTTTTACGATAATTTTTTAACAAATCAATATTAAATTATTGTTTTTTTTTATATTTGATAAAGTTAAATTTTAGTTTTAAATATCCTGATTTTAAAATAAAAAAATGAGCGAACGAATTTTAAGAGCATTAATGCAAATGTTTGCAATTATTGCAAAGGTTGATGGTGCTGATAATACTGAACGTCAAATAGTTGAATCATTTTTAAAGCAACAATTAAATCTTGATCAGGTTGAGATTTACCTTAAAATTTTTGATGAATATTTAGAATCCCACCATAATATAAGTAAACGTAAAGAAGGAGCTGCAAAGAAAACTTCAGTTAATTCGGTAAAAGTTTTAAGAATATGCAATCAAATTAATCAAGAACTCGAACAAGCTCAAAAAGTTATTGTATTAATCCGTTTGTTTGAACTTATTTATTCTTCAAATGACATCTCAAAACAAGATTTTGAATTTGTTAATACAGTAGGCGAATCATTTAATATCCCTTCTCAAGAATTTAATTTATTAAAGGCCTTTATTGAAAATGATATTTCTGTAATACCCGACGATGCAAATATTTTAGTAATTAATAATAAAGAAAAGGGTTACGATAACAAAAGTAAACACGTATACTGCGATACAATGTCTAAACAAGTTCGGGTTCTTCAAATTACGAGTGTTTCGATGTATGTCTTAAAAATGTATGGAGACTTTGATTTAAGTTTAAATGGGCAGGCTATATCAAAAGAGCGTGTTCATATTTTTACTCCTGGTTCTTCTATCCGTTCAAGAAAAATTAAACCAATTTATTATAGTGATATTATTGGGCGTTTTTTAAGTGACGAAACAAAATCTAAAATCACCTTTGAAGTAAAAAATCTTGAATTCAAATTTAAAGGAGGTAAGCTTGGTTTGCGCGATATTAATATTAACGAAGAAAGCGGAAAACTAATTGGAATAATGG
>Ga0114971_10001174_pt1 | contig 17660 bp, 13 predicted proteins | sample M_140625_MF_Meta_FD_87320 | JGI IMG/M metagenome (GOLD analysis project Ga0114971, IMG submission 87320) | Freshwater microbial communities from Lake Montjoie, Canada to study carbon cycling - M_140625_MF_MetaG | ecosystem: Environmental > Aquatic > Freshwater > Lake | place: Lake Montjoie...
AACCTGTGCTACGAGTGGGTCAACCTGTGCTACGTGTGGGCTGGTTGATTTGCTTCCTCGTAGGTGCAGGTTGGCAACCTGCACGATCTGACGCAGCCCTCGGCATTCCTGGTTGCAGATCATCGTGATGTGGCCAGAAGGCTAGTGATGCGGTTCGCGAGGCCCTCCATGGTGATTCCATAATGCTGGAAGATGTCGGACTGGCTGCCTGTGACAGTGTCGGCGTCGGGGAGGCCGGCGATCGCGAACGGGACGTGGACGCCGGCCTGCAGGAGCACCGCCGCACACGCCTCGCCGAGACCGCCGTGCACCGAGTGTTCCTCGACGGTGAGCACCGCGCCGCAGTCACGGCCGGCGGCGAGCACCGCCTCGACATCGAGCGGCTTCACGGTGTGCACGCTCTCGACGCGGCAGGCGATGCCCTGGGTGGCGAGATGCTCGGCGGCGAGCAGGGCATGGACTACGGTCTCGCCCGTCGCGAGGATCGCGGCATCGCGGCCCTCGCGGAGCCGCCGGGCACGGCCGAGGGCGAACGGGCTTTCGTTGCCTCCCGGCAGGTCGAACATCGCCGCCTTGCCGAAGCGGAGATAGACCGGCTTCGACGCGGCGGCGGCCAGTCGCACGAACGCCCTTGTTTCGGCGTTGTCGGCCGGAGCAACGATGGTGATGTTGTGGATCGCCCGTAGCGCCGCGAAGTCGTGGAGCGAGTGGTGCGTACTGCCGAGCGCCCCGTAGCTCACGCCCGCGCTGATGCCCACGAGCACGGCCGGCACATCGCTGTAGCAGACGTCGTTTTTCACCTGCTCGAGCGCCCGGGCCGCGAGGAAGCAGGCCGGCGACGTGGCGAAGGGTTTTTTTCCCACAGCGGCCAGGCCCGCGGCGATGCCCACGAGGTTCTGCTCCGCGATCCCCACCTCGACGATCTGCTCGGGAAGCGCCTGCCCGAAGGGCCCGAGCTTCCCCGAGCCACGGGAGTCGCTCGTCACGGCCATGATCCGGCGGTCGCTGCGGGCGAGTTCGACGAGCGTGTCGGCAAACGCCTCGAGGTTGGCGCGGCCCATCGACAGGCCGAGCCGGTCGGCGGCGGCCCGCGCGGCGGGCGAGAACATCGACGGGGCGGGCGCGCTCATGCACCGGCCTCCCAGGCGGCAAGCTGCTGCTCGAACTCCGCCTCGGCCCGGGAAAACTCGTCGGCCGAAGGCACCCCGTGGTGCCACTTGAGCACGTTCTCCATGAAACTCACGCCCCTGCCCTTCACGGTGTCGGCGATCACGCACACGGGCACACCGGCCGGCCCCGGATGCACGATGGCCTGCTCCAGGGCGGCGAGGTCATGGCCGTCGACGCGGCGAACCTGCCAGCCGAAGGCGGCGAACTTGGCGTCGAGCGGCTCGTTGCTGCAGACGTCGCGGGTCGGGCCGGTGATCTGCAGCGAGTTGTGGTCCACGATCGCGGTGAGGTTGTCGAGCCGATGGTGGGCTGCGGCCATTGCCCCTTCCCAGTTGGAACCCTCGGCGAGTTCGCCGTCGCCGAGCAGTGTGACCACGCGGACGTCATGGCCGTCGCGCTTGGCAGCGAGGGCCATGCCCACACAGATCGGCAGGCCGTGGCCGAGGCCGCCGGTGTTCATCTCGATGCCCGGCACCTTGCGGGTGGGATGGCCGATGAAGGGAGAGCGGTACTGGCAGAGGGTGTCGAGCGACTCCTTGGGGAAGAATCCCTTGTCGGCGAGGACGACGTAGAGTGCCTCGACGGAGTGACCCTTGCTCTGGACGTAGCGGTCGCGGACGGGATCTCGCCAGTTTTCCGGCGTGATCCGCAGCACGCGGTTGTAGAGCACGTTGAGGATGTCGATGCACGAGAGGCTGCCGCCCGTGTGGCCGGCGCCGGCGTGCATGATCGCCCGGACGGCGTCGCGGCGGTATTCGATCGACTTCCGCGCGAGGTCGCGGTCGGTCATGGTCGCGGTGCTCACTCGCGGCCCTCGTGGACGTGAACGTCCCAGCCAAGGTAGTTGCCCAGCGCCTCGCGGAGCACGCCGGACGTGTTCGAGAGCGTCATCACCACGTGGTGCTCGAAGCCTTCCCGGCAGACATGCTTGAGGAGCCGTTGGAGCCCCGGCACGTGGGCAACGGCGCGGGTGCCGAAGGTGTCGAGCGGGTCGTCGGTGAGCCGGCCCTCGCCCACGTAAGCCCGGATTCGTCCCTCCGCGTCGGCCGTGGTCACGCGACCGAAGGTGAGTGGCCCGGCGGGCGTGCGGCCCTCCATCGCCCCGTAGGTGTTCTCCACGCCGAGCGTGCTTCCCAGGATCGGGGCGGTGGCGATCTTCGCGTCGGGCAGGAATGTCTTTGCCCAGTTGCCACAGTGAAACAGGGCGCATTTCTCGTCGTCGTCGCCGTAGTTGTTGTTCCAGTCCACGAGGGCCGCGGGGGAATTGGCGGCGAGTTGCATGGCGTACATCGTCAGCGTGCCGGTGACGTCGACCTCGCAGGCGCTCGGCATGAACCGCTCGCTCATCATGCTCATGAGGGTGCAGACGTTGCAGCCGAACGACTGCTGCACCGAGGTCCAGCACTGGATCGCCGTGGCATCGATGGCATTGGCCTCCATCCAGCGGGCGAGCACCACGCCGAGGGTCGCCATCTGGAGGAGCTTGGCGTCGGGAACTCCCGGCGCGGGAGCATAGCCCGTGATCTCGGCGAGCTTGGCCTGCACGGCGGGATCGTCGCCCGAGAGGGTCGCAGCCTGGGTGACGAACTCGGAGAGGTCGACAGTGGTGACGCTGATTCCGTGCCGCTCCAGGATCTTTTCGCTGTAGCGGACGGTGTTGAACGCGCCCGGGCGAGCGCCCACCGCTCCGAGTCGCACGCCGCGAACCCCTCGCACCACGCGACAGACGCGGACGAAGTCGGCGAGGTCGGCGGTAAAACTCGCGCCGGTCAGGGCGGAGACGTGGCGGCTCGTGAGCGAGAACTTGATCCCGGCCTGCACGAGATTGTTGCAGACCGAGATCTTGCCGCAGAAGGCGTCGCGGCGGCGGGCGACGCCGAGCTGGCCAAGATCGTCGGGATAGCCCTGCACGAGGATCGGCACATTCAGGCCGGAGAGCTTGAGCGTGTCGGCCACCCCCTTCTCGTCGCCGAAGTTCGGCAGCACGACGAGCACGCCGTCGATCTGGTCGCGGTGGCGTCGAAAGAGATCGGCGCACCGCCGAGCCTCGGCGTGGGTCTCGACGCCGCCAAGTTTCGTCTCGGTGGACGAGACCATCACGGGGGTGACGCCCGCGGCCTTCAGCACGGTCAGCACCTCGGTGCGGGCCTCACTGACGAGCTGGTCTGGAAAGAAATCGCGATTGCCGATGATCACGCCGAGCGTGGGCGAAGACGAGGCCATGCCTGCAGTCAATCCTCGAGTGGCACGGAAGAACCCACGGCGACATCGCCGCAGCCGTCGCCCATCGTACCGGGCGGCGCCGCTTCCGGGAGGATCACACTCAGCCGAACCCGCGCACTCGATGCGCTATGTGCGCAGCCGCCGCCTGGCCATGATCAACGCGGCCATGCCAAGGCCGCTGGCGATCGCGATCGAAGCCGGCTCCGGGACGATGGTGGCCGTGACCTCGATCGAGTTCACATTCAACGTCGCTGCGGCCGAACTGCCGTTGTAGCGATAGCCCAGGGCCAAACCGTCAAACGACGTCGTCAGGACGTTGACACCCGAGGCCGTGCCCGAGGCCGTGAAGAGGAGTGGACCGCCGGTCCCGGCCCCGCTGAACAGGTTGTTCGTGATGCCGAGCGTTCCGGTTCCTAACAGTGTGAGGGTGTAGTCCACCGTGTACTGCTGACCCACCGTCGTCGCTGGAGCGGCGCTACCGCTCAGGCTCTTGATGGTAAAGCCGGCGGGGCCGTTGTAGCTACCGGCGCCGATGTTGTTGCCGACGAGGTCCTGGACCGCGGAGGAGGTTCCCGAGCTCTGGATCGGGCGGGTGTAGAGCGTCGAGCTGCCCGCACCGTTGGTGCCCGTCGCCGCGATCCTCGAAACGAATCCCTGCCAGTTCGCAACGCCCGTCGTCAGAATCGAACCAGTCGTGGACGTCGCCGTCAGGCCGGTGTTCGCGAGCGTCGTGAGCGGCAGACTCGACGGGGAACCGGAGTTGTACAACCCCGCCCACATCTGGGAGGAGTTGCTCATGCCCGCGCCGTTGAGAACGTTCGCTGACGCCGTAAACGTGAAGCGCAGTTTGATGGAGTCGTTGACCGCCGCCAGCGTGACTGGAGTCGACGAGAAGATTGCCTGGGCCTCCGAGAAGCCCGACGTGGTTGCCGGAATCGCGACTTGGAGCGTACCGCTCGTGATGGTGGACGACGACGAGTTCTTCGTCGAGGCGATGTCGTAGCTTGTGGAACTCGCCGTCGACGTACCGCCGGGGACGCTGGCCCCGCCGACGGTGCTACCGTTGGTGAAGTTGTCGCTGAAGATCGTGGCGGCGGACGCCGTGGTGGAAACAGCGATAACCACCGTCGTAACCAGTGAGGCGCACGTTAGGAATCGGCTCATGAGTCCCCCCTCTTGTTCAGAGCGTTTTGCCGCTGCAAAACCGCAGCAACCCCACTCCTATGCCAAAGTCTACTGGCGATCCATTTGCTGCCAACGCCGCATTTGCGCACCGCTAGTTCAATAGACTGCACTCGCCTGCCAGCGGCTCCCGTGCGTTACTTGGCCTTGTATTCGCCGGAAAACGCGGCCGCGTTCATGCCGGTCACGGTCGCCTGGAACGACTGGAGCGGTGGTCCCTTCTCCGGCCGAATGTCGCAGCCCTCGAAGGCGGCGGTCGCGAAAAATACGACCCCTCCCTGCTGCACCGAGGCCTTCAGGCCGCGGACGGTGACGCGTTCAATCGGGTGGTTCGGCATCCCGTAGATCACCGGACCGTTCTTGCAGTCGGTGAGCGTCACGTTCTCGAACAGAAGGTCGGAATACCGCGGCAGGTTGCCGCCGGTCGCCGGCTGGGCATCGGCCGGGTTCTTCGGCCACTTGGGGTAGTAGCTCGTGATCACGATCGGATAGCGAACGCCCGTCATCGTGAGGTTGCGGTAGGTCACGTTCTTCACCTCGCCGCCTCGGCTCTCCTCCGACTTGATCCGAATGCCGTTGACCGTCTTGTCGAAGCTGACGTTCTCGACGGTGATGTCGCGAAGGCCCGCCGACGTGAAGCTGCCGATCGAGACGCCGTGGCCGAAGCCGAACGTGCAGTCGCGTACCGTGACGTTCTCCGTGACGTTCTCTTCCACTGGATCGCCGCTCGACACCATCGCCACGTTGTCATCGCCGGTGCTGATGGTGCAGCTCGTGATCAGCACGTTCTTCGTGCGGCCGAGGTTGATCGCGTCGGTGTTGGGCGACTCGTCCGGCGCCGTCATCGTCAGCCCGCGGAAGGTGAGGTCGCGGCAGTCGCGGAAGCTGCAGTGCGAGTTGGGAGGATTCACGCTCGTAAAGCCCTCGAGCGCCACCCGGCGGCACTTCGACACGTAGATCGCCTGCGGCCGCGCGAACTCCTTCTCCCGCTTCTCGGCCTTGAACTTCAGGAACTCGTCCCACCAGGGCTGGCCTTGGCCGTCGATCGTGCCCGGGCCGCTCACCCGCACGTCTTCCAGCCCCTCGGCGGCGATGAACCTGAGGAACACGTTCGAGGCCTTCGGGTAGTCGGCGAACCGCTGGCTCATGAGGAGCACGGCGTCCTTCTCGAGGTGGAGGTCGATCCGACTGCGGAGCGTGAGCGGTCCGCTCAGGAACCGCCCGGCCGGAACGACCACGCGGCCGCCTCCCGCGGCGGCCGCGGCATCGATCGCCTTCTGGATGGCGGCGGTGCAGTCGGTCGCCCCATCCGCCTTCGCTCCATGCTCGACGATCGAGACGACCCGATCCGGGATCACGGGCACCGCGACCGGCGGCGAATCGCCGCGGCCGTTCCGTGCCGACACCAGGCCGGCGGCCAGAAGCACCGCGAACTTTCCCCACGTCGTCAGCCGTCCGCTCGTCATACGCGTTCCTTTCGGTTCGTTCCGTTCCGTCCGTTACTTGGCCCGCTCGATCGTCACGCCGATCAGCCGCACGTCGCCGCCACGAAGATCCGGGGCGGCCGTCGCTCCGCGGAACGTGCAGTCGCGGATCACGATGTCTTCCACCGTGGAGTGCGGTATCGGTCGAATGGCGATCGCTTGGCCGCTCTGCTCGGCCGTGACCCGCTCGATGGTGACGCCGCGGAGCACCGGATGGTGCTCGCCCTTCGGCCCCTCCTCGTAGTCGAACTCCACGCAGAGCACCTCCTTGCCGACCTGGCCGATCTGCACGTCGCGGATGCGGACGTTTTCGAGCACGCCGCCGCGGACGGCATTCGACTTGAAGCGGAAGGCCCGGTCGAGCTCGGGGCTATCCATCCGGCAGTCGGAGACGAAGACGTTTCGCACGCCCCCCGAGATCTCGCTGCCGAGCGTCACGCCGCCATGGCCGTCCTTGAAGTTGCAGCGGCGGATCACGATGTTCTCGGAGGGCACGCCGATCCGCCGGCCGTCGTCGTTGCGGCCGCTCTTGATCGCGATGCAGTCGTCACCGGTCTCGAACAGGCAGTCCTCGATGAGGACGTCGCGGCAGCTCTCCGGGTTGCAGCCGTCGTTGTTGGGGCCGAGCGTCTTGGCGGTCACCTTTCGCACCGTCACGTTGGTGCAGAGCACGGGGTGCACCTCCCACATCGGCGAGTTGACGAGCGTGATCCCCTCGATCAGCACGTTGTTGCAGCGGTAGGGCTGGATGAAGTTCGGCCGGAGGAAGTGGCCGTCGCCGAACACCCGCTGGTCCGGCGGGGTGCCCGCCGCGACCATCTCCACGAGTTTGTCGCGGTCGGCCTTCTGCCGGACGGGCAGTTTCTTGGCCTTGTCGGCCTTGTTGCACCACGCCCACCAGGTGTCCCAGGTGGCGGAGCCATCGAGGGTGCCGCCCCCGGTGACCGCGACGTTCGTCTCTCCCGTGGCGTAGATCAGTGCCGCGTAGTTTCGGCACTCCATGCCCTCCCAGTGGGTCGTCACCAGGGGGAGATAGCGCTTCGGATCGGGGTCGAAGACGAGCGTGGCCCCGTCCGCGACGTGGAGGTTGACGTTGCTTGCCAGCCGGATGCCGCCGGTCCGCCAGCGGCCGGCAGGGACCACGACGCGGCCACCACCCGCCTGCGTGCAGGCGGCGATGGCCCTCGCGATCGCCGCCGAGGCATCGCCATCCGCCACCGCGCCAAAGTTGGTGATCGGAAAGTCCGTGTCCGGGAACCGCGGAGCCGAAATCCTCGCGAGGATGGCAGACTCCTCGGCCGGCGGCTCACCCGCGCCGGCCGCGACCGCCAGACCGCCGGCAAGAATCGCTGCCATGCACACCAGTGAACTCATGGAACCCCCTGACAAGAAAATGCGGCGCGAAAATCAGCTATCGCGACCAGACTTTACACCCCTGCGGCTTCGAGGCTGGCATCCACACGCCGGTTTTCAAAGCGATTTGCAGATAATTGAAGTTCAGGAACCGTTCTTTGTACGCTACCTTTGCGAATGTCGGAGGTTGCTCTCTCGGGGGATTCCTGATCGTGTTGCGGTTTGCGGCGATTTTACTGCTGTTGGCCGTCGTCGGTCGCCTTCCGGCGGCCGAAGTCGATGCCGCACGGATCAACGACCTGAGCGGCCACGCCGCGGCGACGTGGAAGGCGTGTCTCGAACGGTCCGAGCGGCTGGCACTCCGCGACGCCGACGCGCTGCGAGCCGAACTGGCCGCGGCGGGGCTGACCGCGGCCACGAAGGCGCCATCCGGCGGCGACTTCCGCCTGCCTGACGACGATGATCGGGCCTGGTATGCCGGCGACGAGGCGGCGCGGCTCGCGGATGCGATCATCTCCTTCCAGACGCCCTCCGGCGGCTGGTCGAAGCACACCGGCTACAGCAAGGGGCCTCGGCAGCCCGGCATGCAGTGGACATCGCAGAGCGACCCCGGCAAACCGCCCCACTACCAGGCCACGTTCGACAACGCCGCCACGGTCCACGAGATCGAGTTTCTGGCGACGATCTGGGAAGCCACAAACCGCGACGACTGCCGTGACGCAGCCCTCCGCGGGTTCGACTTCATCCTCGCAGCCCAGTTTCCCAACGGCGGCTGGCCGCAGGTCTACCCGCTCGAGGGCGGCTATCACGACAACATCACCTTCAACGACAACGCGATGACCAACGTGCTGCAGCTGCTCCAGGCGGCGGTCGACGATGATCGGCGGTATGCCTTCATCGATGACGAACGGAAGCGACGGCTCACCGACGCATTCGATCGCGGCGTGGCCTGCGTGGTGGAGGCGCAGGTGGTCGTGGACGGCCGCAAGACCGTGTGGTGTGCCCAGCACGACCCGCTCACGCTCGAGCCGACGCAGGCCCGCGCCTTCGAACCGGCCTCGCTGAGCGGCGTGGAGAGCGCCCACCTCATCAAGTTCCTGATGGGCATCTCCAAACCGTCGCCCGAGGTGATCGCCAGCATCGAGGCTGGGCTCGCATGGCTCGAAGACGCGCAGGTGAAGGGCTTGGCCAAGGTGAAGCGGGATGGCCGCACGATCTACGTGGTTGATGCGTCGTCGAACGATGCCTACTGGGCGCGGTTCTACGACCTCGCGACCGGCAAGCCGATGTTTCCCGGGAAGGACGGGGTCGTCTACCAGTCCTTCGAGGAGATGGCGGCCGCCAACGACAAGCTTGGCTACGACTACTACTCGACCCAGCCCGGCAGCATTGTCCGCAATGGCCAGAAAAAGTGGCGGAAACGGCTGCAGGAAGTGCACTAACCTTCGGAATCCTGAGCGGAGATTTTCCTATGCAAGCCCTTCTGCGTCCGCGCCGCCACGGCTTCACCCTCGTGGAGTTGCTCGTGGTGATCGCGATCATCGCCACGCTCATCGGCCTGCTCCTGCCGGCCGTGCAGTCGGCCCGCGAGGCGGCCCGACGGATGCAGTGCGCCAACAACATCAAGCAACTTGGCCTCGGCATCGCCAACTACGCCTCGGCAAAGAAGCGGTTTCCGCCGGGCTCGCAATACGACGAAGGCGTTACGCCGACGGGGACTCTCGGAGCATCTTCGCACGGTGCGGCGACCTTCGGCTGGGGCACCTTCATCCTCCCCTTCTCCGAATCGAACGACGTTTACTCGCAGTTCAATGCGATCACCAGCGGGACGGTCAAGTTTCCAAACTACGACTGGGAGAAGACGGCGGCCGCGGCGACCGTCGCCAAGAATTCGATTTCGGCCTTCATGTGTCCGTCGGACGTGATGGGGCCGCTCAACGTGACCTCGAACCGGGCCACCGGCGCCGACCCGCAGAGCGGCAAGGATCCCTACGGCAAATCCAACTACGTGGGAGTGGCGGGTTACAGCGGTGCCGAGGACGCAGTCGTCGGCGGCACGCCGCCACTCGTATTTCGTCCCGCCGTCGTCGGCGGCGATCCGTCTGGCGAGATTGCCCGCCGGAAGGGCGTGTTTGGCGGCGGCTCCAAGACGAAGATCTCGGACATCGTCGACGGTACGTCGAAGACGCTGCTGCTGGTCGAACGCGACGGTAGCAACGTGCGGCGTGAGAACTACTTGGACGGTCTCGGCAAGGATGGTTCGTGGTGGACCGGCTCGACCCGACTCGCTTGGCCGAAGACGCATCTCACCAACGTCAACGCCAACGCCACCTGGCTGATCAACGGCACGTATCGCTTCGGCACCGGGAGCCTCCATACGGGAAACGGCACCAATGCCGCGTTCGCCGACGGCCACGTGCAGTGGATCATCGACAACATCGACGGCTCCACCTGGGAAACGCTCGGCGGCATGGCCGACAGTGGCGTCGATCGCAACGGCATCCAGGCAGGGACTTACTGATGGCCGCAACGCGCTCTTCCGGCCGTCGCGTCGCGGCGGCTCTCCTGGTCGCGGTGGCAGCCCTCGGCTGCTCGTCGCAGATCCGGCTCGCCGAGGTCGGGGGCACGGTCACCAAGGCCGGCAGCCCTCAGAAGAATGTCTGGGTGCAGTTCGCCCCTGCCAAGGGTGGCCGACCCGCCGAAGGCCGCACCAATGGCGAAGGGCGATACAAACTCGACTACTCCCGCGGCCGCCAGGGCGCGCCGCTCGGCACGCACCGGGTGATGGTAATGACCGGCGGCGACGTGGATGCCGAGGGCAACGAGGTGACCCCGCGGAAGGTCGCCTTCAAGGGCGAGTTCGAGGTCAAGTCGGGCGACAACTCGATCGACATCGAACTGCCGTAGCCGACGCCTGGCGGCAGCCCCCCGGCACGAACTCAGCTCGGGGCTGCCCGTGCCCCGAGAGCCGGCGTTGCTGACGAGCGCAGCCAGGAGACGGAGCGAAGTCAGCATCGAGTGAGTGGAGCCCAGGATGGGCGGAACGAACGTCCGGCGACGGGGCACGGGCAGCCCCGAGCGGCGCGGGCACAGGTTGAAAACCTGTGCTACTCGGGGGCGTGACGGTCGCGGGGCATGACACGCACCGCCCCGAAATCGGCGTGGCCCTCGGCAGCATCGGCCGCCGGATCGCAGGTGCCGCAGAAGATCCCGAACCTCGCGCCCGTCCAGGCGCCGGCCCGCGCGAAAAACTCCGGGCCCAGCTGCTGCCATCCTTCGGCCGCATCGTCGTAGAGGAAGCGACAGCCGCCGCCGTCACCCACCTCGAGCCGCAGCCGCACCGGCCGGCGGTGAGGCAGGACGACCTCGCCCCGCGGCTCCACGTCGGTCCGCAGCAGGAGCCGCAGCCCGTCGGGCGACCGCATGACCACCGCCGCCGCGAACTCGCCCCCCAAGACGGCGAGCCCGGCATCGACCTCGCCCTCGGCAGCCGAGAGGTCGATCTCCGTCTCCACGGCGAACTCCCGGGCGGGAAACTTCTGGCAGAGCACGTGCGGCGCGGCGCGAAGGTCGCCCGCGAGCACGAATCGCGGAAACAGCCGGAGCCATCCGGGCCGGGCCGAGAGCGAGTGCCAGGCGGGATCGTGGTTGGCGTTCCACTGCCACTGCAGGCCGAGCCGGTGGCCCGTGAAGTCGTCGCTCGTCTGCGGCTCGCAGGGATCGACACGGCGGCCGACGTGCGGCTTGCGGTGCACGAGCGTCGGCCGGCCGACGCCGTGGTCGTCGTGCTCGATGCCGACGACCGGCCAGTCGCTCTCCCATCGCACCGGCTGCAGATGGACCACGCGGCCGTACGGGCCCATGTCTTGGAAATGGACGAACCACCACTCGCCGTCGGCGGTGTCGACGAGGGCGCCCTGGTGCGGGCCATTGATGCTCGTGCCCCGCTGGGCGAGCACGATCCGCTCCTCGTAGGGGCCGTAGACGTGGCGGCTGCGAAACACCGTCTGCCAGCCCATCGCCACGCCACCCGACGGCGCCGAGACGTAGTACCAGCCGTTTCGCTTCAGCCACTTCGGCCCCTCGAGCGCGGGCAGCCGCTCGTCGATCGCCGCGATCACGTGGCCCGGGCCGAGCACCTGCCGTAGGTCGGGGCTCACCGGCCGGACGTGCAGCCGGTTGCGAAGGCCCGACCGCGACCTCGCGTAGGCATGCACGATGTACGCCAGCCCGTCGTCGTCCCAGAGCATGCAGGGATCGATCAGCCCCTTGCCGGCGAGCAGCAGGTGCGGCGGCGACCACGGGCCTTCCGCCCGCTCGGCCGTGACCACGTAGAGCCCGTGGTCGGGCAGGCCGACGATGATCCAGAACCGGCCGGCATGCCAGCGGATGGCGGGGGCCCAGACCCCGTGCCCCGCCCGCACCTCGTCGTAGTACTGGCTCGGCAGGTTCGTGAGGGCATGCCCCACGATCGACCAGTTGACGAGGTCGCGGGAATGCAGGATCGGCAGCCCGGGCGTGCAGTGCATGCTCGACGACGTGAGGTAAAAGTCGTCGCCGACCCGGACCACGTCGGGATCGGAATAGTCGGCGTGGATCACGGGATTGCGGTAGAGCCCGTTGCCGAGGTCGGGAGTCCAGGGGCCGCGATGGCGGGCTGGAGCGGGAGCGGAGCCGAGGTGTGACGTGGGCATGGGGTGATCACACGGAAGGAAGGTGTCAATCGGGGCGGCGGCCGATCACGGGCACCAGCAGCTGGATGCAGAGCAGCGAAACGAGATAGAGCGACGAGGCCACGGCGAAGATGAGCGAATAGCTGCCCGTCTTCTCCAGCACGTAGGCGATCGGCCAGGGCACGAGTCCGGCCGTGGCGAAGCAGATGAAGCCTCCCAGGCCCACCGTGGAACTGATCGCGGGCCCGGGCATCGTGTCGGAGACCACGCTGAAGAGATTGGCCGACCATCCCTGATGGGCGCCGCCGGCGATCCCCACGATCAGCACGGCCAGCCAGGGAGTGGGCATGTGCGGGGCGAGGAAGATCGGCACCACGCAGACGGCGCAGATGGCCAGCGCGGTCTTGCGGGCGCGGTTGATGCTCCAGCCACGGCCCAGCAGGTATCCGGCCAGCCACCCGCCGGCGATCCCGCCGTACGAGCCGATGAGATAGAAGACCGAGGTCCAGCCGGAAATCTCCATGAAGCTCATGGTGGGGAATGACTTCTTCATGAAGTCCGGGAAGTAGAGCATGTAGATGCCCCAGATCGGCCCGGCGAAGAAGCTCGCCAAAAGGTAGGCCCACACCGGACGATGCCGGAACAGGGAGACGAGCGACACCGATTCACGCGACTGCGGCGCGGCGGCCGGCCGATCCGACGTGATGAAGGCCAGTTCCTCCGCCGACAGCCGCGGATGGGTTTCAGGCGCGTCGTAGACCCACTTCCAGGCCACGAGCCAGAGGAATCCCAGTGCCCCGGTCACGTAGAAGGCGACCTGCCAGCCGTAGCGAGTGAGCAGGAAGGCCACGAGCAGCGGGCAGACCACGGCGCCGACGTTGCTGCCGGAGTTAAATAGGCCGGTGGCCAGCGCCCGCTCCCGGGCCGGAAACCACTCGGCCACGGCCTTGATGGCGCCCGGGAAGTTGCCCCCCTCCGAGAGGCCGAGCAGGGCCCGCGCCGCCATGAATCCCACCACGGTGGCGGGCAGCGACCAGGCGACGATGCCGGCTTGCTCGGGCATCGCCGGCCAGCCGACCCGCCAGGCCGGATCGATGAGCCCCACCAGGCCATGCGCCATGGCGGCGATACTCCACACGCCCACGAACCATGGCAGCCCCTTCTTCACCCCCAGCCGGTCGATGACCCGGCCTCCGACGAGATAGCCGCAGGCGTAGGCCCAGAAAAAAGCCGTGCCGATCGCCGCGTAGTCGGTCTCGCTCCATCCCAACGAGCGGCTCAGGGGTTCTTTGAGGAGGCCGAGGGCGTTGCGATCGATGTAGTTGATCGCGACGGAGGAGAACAGCAGGAGGCAGACGAGCCAGCGAGTGCGACCCACGGGCCGGGGTGATTCAGGCGTCATGGGCCGCCCACCTGGCCCGCCGGGCCTCGCGTCGGTACTCGGCCGGCGTCTTGCCGCAGGCCTTCTTGAAGGCGACGAAGAACGTGTTGAGGCTCGGATAGCCGCTGCGCCGCGCCACGAGTTCGACCTTGAGGTCCGTGTCGGCGAGGAGTTTTTGCGCCGTCTCGATCCGCGCGGCGCGGATGTGGCCGCCGGGGGTTCGCCCCATCTGGTCGATGAAAGCCTGGTGGAGACCGCGGCGGGACATGCTGGCCGCCTCGGCCACGTCGTCGACGTTGAACGGCTGGGAAAGGTTCTCGTTGATGAACCGCAGCGCCCGCTGGATCCCCCCGTGCGTCACGGAGGTCACCTCGGTGCTGTGTCGCGTGATGATGCGCGCGGAATCGATCAAGACCGGTTGCGCCGGCGGCCGCTCCCCTGCCATCAGGCCGTCGAGGAGGGCGGCGCCACGGTAGCCGAGCTCCTCGTAGTTGGGGTCGATCGTGGTGATCGAACGGAGGTTTGCCTGGCCGACGAGGAGGGCATCTTCCCAGCCGATGATCGCGACGTCGTCTGGGATGCGGGCGCCGACCGACTCGCAGGCCTCGAGCACCTCGAGCGCGTGGGCGCCATTGGCGGTGAAGATGGCCACCGGCTTGGCCGCCGAGCGGAGCTCCTGCTCGAGCCACTTCTGCCGCACCGACCACGCCGACCGGTCATGACGCGTCGTCTTCACCAGGTGGCCCTTCAGCCACTTGCAGCCGCATCCCACCCGCGCGAGTTCCTCGACGAACGACGCGCCGCGGGCCTGGTAGGTCCAGTTGTCGGCGAAGCTGTAGTAGAGGAAGTTGCGAAAGCCGCGGTCGAGGAAATGCTGGGCCGCAAGGCGGCCGGTCATGGCGTGGTCGAGCACGACCCGAGGCCGAGGATGCTTCCGCCGGAGGCTGAAGTCCACCACCGGAATACGATGGGAAAGCACGAACTTCGCGAGTTCGTCCTCGCCGGCGAGCCACGCGAGGATGCCGTCACCCTGCCAGTCGTAGGGAATCACGAACTCCTGCGTCACGCTCGCCGACGAGAGATGCCAGTGGTGTTCGGCGGCGTAGGCGCCGATGCCCTGGATCAGGCGATGGTCGTACCACCCGAGCGCCAGGAGCACGTTTTTTCGCTTCTTCACCGGATGTCCCCCGGCGACCACCCTTTCGAGGCGATCGCTCGATTCGGTAGGATACAGTCCGTTTTGTGCGGGACCGCATGGCCTGCAAAAAACAGGAGTGAAGTAGCAAAAGAAGGTAATCGTGGCCTTCGCACCTCCGCCGTATTCTCGACGTAAGAAGGTGCGGGGTCAGACGGCCAGTTCGGTCGCCGGCGCCCAGGAGGGAGATTTCATGGGACGCCTCCGCTGCGCACTGATCACCGCCGCCGTCGGCGTGATGTCGTTGCCCGTCGCAGCCCAGTCGATTCCGGCCTTCCCGGGGGCCGAGGGAGCCGGGGCGGCCTCCGTCGGGGGGCGGGGCGGCGACGTCTACTTCGTCACCAGTCTCGCCGACACGAATACCGCCGGCACCCTCCGCTACGGTCTCTCGACCGCCCCGACGACGGGCCGGACGATCCTGTTCCGCACCGGGGGCACGATCTACCTGCAGAGCACTCTCGACGTCAACAAGCCCAAGATCACGATCGCCGGCCAGTCGGCCCCGGGTGGCGGCATCACCCTTGCCTACCGGCAGACGCAGGTTTCGGGCGTCAGCGACATCGTGATCCGCAACCTCCGCCTGCGGCCCGGCAACTCGGTGACACTCGCCTCCGGCACGGCCAGCCCGTACGAGCCGGATGCTCTGCACGTGGAAGGCGGAAACCGGGTGATGATCGACCACGTGAGCGCCAGCTGGAGCGTGGATGAGGTCCTCAGCGTCACCAACTCCACCAACACCACCGTGCAGTGGTCGAGCATCACGGAGGCCTTGAGGAACGCGGGGCATTCGAAGGGCGCCCACGGCTACGGATCGCTGATCAGCGGCGACGTGCTTACCTACCACCACAACTACTACGCCCACAACGACAGCCGCAATCCGCGGCCAGGGCTCTCGGTGTCGGGCAACTACGTGACCGGCACGATCAACTTCGATTTCCGCAACAACGTGAACTACGACTGGGGCAATGAGAACGGCTACAACGGCGACGAGGCCGGCGTGATGAACATGAACTACGTCGGCAACTACTCGGTGGCCGGGCCCAACACGTCGTCGTCGAAAACGGGCCGTGCGTTCCTCGTCGGGCTCACCGACACGCGGCTTTACCTGAGCGGCAACAAAATCGACTCCAACCGGGATCTCATTCTCAACGGGACCGACACCGGCTGGTCGATGATCGCCACGAGCACCTCGACGAACCCGACGAAGCCGTCCTCCCCCGTGGGCAACACGACCTACGTGAGCACGCAGACGGCCGATGCTGCCTACTCGTCGGTGCTGGCCTACGCCGGTTCCACGTACTGGGCTCGCGACAGCATCGACGCCCGGGTGTTCAGCGAGCCCACCACGATGGGCGGCAAGATCATCGATTCCGGCACGCAGGTCGGCGGCTATCCGACGCTGGCCGCCGGCACCGCCCCGACCGACACCGACGCCGATGGCATGCCGGACGCCTGGGAGGCGTCGCTGGGGCTCAATCCGCTGGTCAAGAACAACAACGCCGACTACGACAGCGACGGATACACCGATCTCGAGGAATACCTCAACGACCTCGCGGCGTGGCCGGCGCCACTGCCCGCGGTGTTTTCCACGGGGTCGTCCGGTCGCTATGCCGCCTGGTCCAACTGGGACACCAAATGGCAGCCGTCGCGGCTCGACACCGCACAGATCAACTCCGGCACCGCCGTTGTGGACGCGGTCGGCCAGGATGCGGGAACCGTTCAGATCGGCGCGGCGGTCGTCGCGGGCCAGACGCCGACGCTGTCGCTGGCGTCGGGCAGGCTCCGGGTCTCGAACAACATGGTCATCGGGTCTGCGACGGGCGCGTCGGCGCGGGTGCTCGCGAGCGGCGGAAAACTGACGGTCGGCGGCACGATCACCACCGGATCGGCGACGAGCGGCGTGTTCACGTTCGCGGGCGGCACCGTGGCCGCGGCCGCGATCGACGCCACGAAGCTCCGGCCAACGCCCACCGGGACCACCGGCACGTTCCGGGTGTCGGGGCCGGCCGCCGTCCTCGCTCCCGGCGACAGTGGCTCGCCCGGAAGGATGACGGTCACGGGCGGTCTGGCCCTCGACGCCGGCTCGCTCGTCGTGGACCTCGGCGGCACATCCGCGGCAGCCTCCTTCCAGTCCGCGAGTTCGACGTACGACACCGTCGTGGTGAAGGGCGCCGTCGCGCTCGGCGGCAATCTCGCCCTGACCTTGACCGGCAGTTACGCCCCTGCCTGGCTCGTGCCCCATACGGTTCTCACCGGCAGTTCCGTGCAGGGGACGTTCGTGACGGTTTCCGGGGTCGACATCGGAGGCTCCAAGCGGCTCGCTGTGACCTACACCGCCACGTCGGCGATCGTCACCGCGGCGGCACCGGGCGACACGAACGTGGATGGCACCATCGACATTCTCGATGTGGCGAGTCTCCTGACGAGCGAGCTTTACGACACCGGCCGTGCGGCCACGTGGGCGCAGGGCGACTTCAACGGCGACGGCGTTTTCGACAGTCTGGACGCGGCCGACTTCGCGACGCTCGGGCTGTTTGACGCGGGAATCTACACGAATGGCCTGCTGGGCCAGTCCAGCGGTCTGAACGCGGTCGCCGGCGGCATCGCCCTCGTGCCCGAGCCGGCGGCGATCGGGCTACCAGGCCTAACGCTGGTCGCAGGGGCGATCGCCGGTCGCAGGCGAGGCCTCGTCAGCCGACGCTCCGCGTCCGGTCGATCCCGATGAGGTCACGAGCGGGTTTCGCCCGCCTGATCTTCGTCGTCGCCGTGGTGGGGCATCATGCCAGCGCGGCCGACGGCCCGCCCGAACCGATCGCAGCCATCGAGGCCCCGTTTCCGATGCCGCAGCTCGAGCGGCCGGTGTTCCCCGGGCGGGTCGTCAGTATCGTCGATCACGGCGCTGTGCCCGGCGGCGAGACGACGAACACGGCCGCCATCAGGGATACGATCGCGGCGGTCGCGGCGGCCGGCGGCGGGCGGGTGCTCGTGCCGGAGGGTGT
>Ga0114971_10001177_pt1 | contig 17623 bp, 28 predicted proteins | sample M_140625_MF_Meta_FD_87320 | JGI IMG/M metagenome (GOLD analysis project Ga0114971, IMG submission 87320) | Freshwater microbial communities from Lake Montjoie, Canada to study carbon cycling - M_140625_MF_MetaG | ecosystem: Environmental > Aquatic > Freshwater > Lake | place: Lake Montjoie...
GCAATTGGTCTGTTTATGGTTCCAATGAAAAAGAATAAATATTACCGTTTTTAGAAAAAAGAAAAAGAAATTAAATTATTTTTATTTTGAAAAAGTTCCATTTTTCTTTATATAGCAATTGGTCTGTTTATGGTTCCAATGAAAAAGAATAAATATTATGAAGGGAATATTAGACGTTTTTGATTATTAACATTATCGATATCCATATATACTTCTTTATAATAATCTTGTAAAAATGCATCTCCATAATAATTATAATTATTACTTAGATCTACATAGTTATTATCGCATTTGCAATATTTGCGTAAATCTGTTTCAAGTTTCTGATCTTCATAATTATAAAAAGGCACTCTAAACTCGTTTACAGTAGTTCCAGTCGGACATGCACAATCTATTTTAACATTATGTTTCTTTGTATTATCATAACTTACTTTTAATATTTTTGCAGTATTCGCATTATTATAAATATCTAAATTGAAAATATTATCTTCATTATTCATTACTATTTTGCAGCGACTTGTATTTATTATACTGCGATTAATATTGTCCCAATAAAAAATTACAGCAATTATTAATAATATTAATACGAAAGTTAAATTTAGTAATATTTCGAATAATGTTTGCTTTGTATTTAAAATATTATAAAAATCACTAAACAATAGTTTTAGATTAATCATATTTCTATATATTTAATTATTTTTTAATTATTTGAACGAATATATTTACCAACAGATTTAGAATGACAATTTGTTGTTATTGATGTATTTTTAAATCTCGCACTTTGAATTTCGCTTTCTGTCATATCTGGTGCGATTTCAATTAATTTATTTGATGCACATATAGCCGTCTCTGTTTCTATTTTTTTATACACTTTATTTTTTGCATCTAATTCAGGTTGCTTTCCTTTATCTTTATTAACATCACTTTCATCAATATCCATAGCTTCTACCATTTTATCACCTAAATTTGGAAATATATAATTAAATATTCTTTTTATATTTTCTTTTGAAAATACATAAAAAGCAAGATTTAATGAATAAAATCTTAATAAATATCCCTTAAGTCCAAATATCGTTACTATATCATCCATCAATTTTATAACTCCGTATTTTATTAAATCAGGAAAGGGTGGTATTTTTAATAATAATTCTCTTACTGGTATAAATAATGTAGCAATACCAGTTTCAGGTATAATGAAAATAATTATTAAATATAATATATAAAATATAATATAAAAAACAATACTAATAATAAATAGAGGACGGGTAGTACCTGAAAATTGCGAGAAACAACTTCTAATAAATTCTGCAAGTTTTGCAGGTAAGAAAATAGGCTCTCTACCTATAGCGGGACCTTTAATACAATCTTCATATATTAAATACCAAAATATGAAAAATAAATTCTCAACTACTATTATTACTGTAAATAATACTACCGTTTCCACAAAATCCATATTATAAATATTATCTATAATTTATTATCTATATATGATTTAATACTTGATGCATAACAGGTAGAATAAGCATCCATACTAGGCATACTGCTATATAAAGATCCAACACTTGATGCATCGGTTAATGTGAAACTTTGCTTCGTTCTTAAACAGACTTTTAATTCTTCGTCAATTAAATCTTGTATTCTTCTATTTTCTGGCGATGCATCTGTTTCCTTTTGTGCTTTTGTTTCTTCTTGACCTTCTTTAGAAATATCAATAGTATAATCATCGTCTTGTAAATCTTTTGAAATTACAACTGGTTCTGGTTCTGTCATAACATTTTTAAAAAGATCACCTAGAATTATTTTAAGTTCATCATAAAGAAATCCGTAAGTATCTTCTAATGTATTTGTAAATTTTTTTTTAATTCTATCCTCTGAAAATAAAAATCTGAAAATAACTTTTCTTATATATGGTAATACACCTCGATCTGTCAATAATTTAAATGGTGGCACATATTCTAAAATAACTAATTTTAAAGGTATTGGTATTATAAATGGTATTATAGGAATTGGTATAATAAGAACGAAAGGAACAAACATTATAATAGACATCCAAAATACAAATATCCACGATAACACTGAAAATACTAACCATAAAAATATACCTGCAAAAAATAATATCCACAACATACCATAATGGAGCCAATCGGAACCTGCAAATTCGAAATCGAATAAAATACCAGTAATACCTCCAATATTCATAACGAAAACAATAAAAATATAAAAATTATGAGTAAGCCAATAAAAAAATACCATAATTGTTTTATTGATTATCCATTCAACAAAAGCATTAGGAGACATTACTTTTTAATAATATTATATTTATTATTAAAAGAAATCATTAAAGTTTCAGGAATTTCATTTAAATCAACCAGTTTTTTGTTCAATTTATAATTTTCTAAAATATTATTATCAATTAAATATTTTAATTTTTCATCATAATGCATCATTGCAAGTCTCAATGCATTTGTTTTATTCAATCCATATTGTATTTTTTGAATATTATCACTTTTATCTCCATATATAATTTTAAATTCCAATTCGATCATTGGATTATTCTTAATTTTCAATGATAAATCATTAAATTGCATATTATAGATATTTATATTCTTATCATACATCTGCAAATAATCATTATCATTTGTAATAATGATTATTTGATAATTGCTAAAATCTTCTTTTATTTTTTTTTGCATTAGATAGACAACATCATCTGCTTCTAAATTATTATATTCACAATAATTATAATCGAAATTTGATATATAATTTTTAAATAATTTAAATACTACACTATTAAAATTTGTTTTTTTACTCCTTGACATTTTATAATTAGGATAAATTTCATTACGCCAAATATCAGTTCGACAACAATCTATACAGAAAATAATATTTGATTTAATTGTTTTATATTTCTTTATTAATTTTATCATATCATTCTCGAAATGTCTGAAAAATGCTAATATAAATTCACTATTTTCATCTATATTCTCATAATCGAATTCAGTATCATTCTTTCTTCTATACCAATTATAGGTTGCATAATAGCGATTAAAAATATAATAACTCTGGTCTATTAAAATAATTGGTTTCGTTGCAACAATATTTATATTGATTGGACTAAGTATTGTCATATGTAATTGATAATATTAATACTAAATCATTTTTTATTTTCGCAAAAAATGATTTACTATTATTGTTAATATTATAGTATATAGAAAAAATGAATGATAAACAAAAAGAAGCGTTCGAAATTATTAAACAAGGTCATAATCTATTTTTAACTGGTTCTGCCGGCACTGGTAAATCTTATACTCTTAAAAGTATCATTGATTATCTTGATAGAAATAATATTGAATATGGTTTAACTGCTCTAACTGGGTGTGCGTCTGTTTTAATCAATGGACAAACTATTCATTCCTTCTTATTCATGGGCATCTCTAAAGACGCAAATGCTATTTATAATAATTTATGCAAATTTACACCTAAACTAAATAAATTGAAAAAATTAAAAGTTTTAATTATTGATGAAATTTCAATGATGGACAATGTTTTATTCGAAACTATTAATAAACTCTTGATGCTTATTAAAAATAATGATAAACCATTTGGAGGTGTTCAATTACTATTAGTTGGAGATTTCTATCAATTACCTCCAATTTCTGGTGATTATTGTTTTACATCTGACATATGGAATGAATTAAATCTAAAATATGTGATTTTAACGGAACTAATAAGACAAAAAGATGATAATGTTCTTCAACAAATTTTAGAAGAAATTAGAAATGGTAAACCTACAGAAGAAACTATTAAGATAATTGAAAATCTTAAAAATACTAAATTTGCAAATAAACAAATTAAACCAACACGTTTATATCCCATAAATAAAAATGTAGATAAAATTAATAATCATGAATACAATAAACTTCTGAAAAAAAATAATAATGAAAAAAAAATATATAAAGCGTTTTGCAATAAATCAACGGAAAAAATCGATAATTATGATATTGAACTAACTTTACATGCACAAGTCATGGTTATTAGAAATATATCAATTGAAAATAAATTATTTAACGGTACACGTGGTGTCATTATTGAATTAAATGATAAAAATGTTGTTATTAGAGATATCAATAATAATACTCATGTGATTGAATATTATACAGATATTAATAAAAATAATAAAAATATTATGACATCATTCATGCCTCTAAAACTCGCCTATGCTATTTCAATTCATAAATCACAAGGTGCGTCTATTGATTATTTAGAATTAGATTTAGGGGATGATATATTTATTTCTGGACAATTATATACGGCTTTATCTCGAGCAACAAATATTAATAATATAAAATTAATTAATTTTTCTAAAAATTCTTTTATTCAAAATGAAAAAATAAAAAAATTTTATAATTTTTAAAAATAAATATTTTCTATATATAGAAATATAAAGTATGGCTAATAATAATGATTTTCAGGGCGAACAAGAACTAGGTGGTTTTTACGGAGGCGGAGACAAATCAGATATATTTGGTGGTGGAGAAGCACTAATGTCTTTCGATCAATTTTTAAATCAACGCAATAATATGCAACAAGTAAAAACTACTGGTGGTGTTAGAAAACCGCGTGTGAAAGCCGACGAAGCTACTGAAGTTCTAGAAGGATATGATAGTTTCACTATTTTCCAATCAAGTGTCGGCGAAAAAGGTCATCGCCTCATTTCAAAAAGTCCATATGGCGCTGCGTTAAAAACAGCTACCATACTTTTTAATATTCTAGCCAAATCACGTTCAAAAGCCGATAATATTGATTTCATTATACAAAAAACCACCAAGGGTTCTAATCGTAAACTATATGCATACAATGCTACTAATAAAATATTAGATGATCCTTATATCATTTTCAATAAAGACGAGGAAGGCAATCGTATCATAATGAACCGCCACGGTCAAGTTCTTCGTATTAATGCTAGCAATCATATATTAAATGTTAATTTAAATGCTGATGCCAAAACTAAAGGCAAGGGCAAGAAACATGCTTCTGGCTCACATCCAGTTTATGATCCGAAAACTACTTTAAAACATAAATTCAGCGCTAGCGAAATAACCGAATTCGATTATGAACCATATGTATTTCGCAAAGTTTCCAATAAAGTTAAAATAACCGTCGCTACTGTTCCCGAAGATCTAAAACCATTCCAAAAGAATGTCGCGGATAAAGAGAAGGATGCCGCCAAGAAAGCTGCCAAGAAAGAAAAGGATGCGGTAAAGAAAGCCGCCTTAAAAGAAAAAGAAGCAGCTAAGAAAGCTGCCAAGAAAGATAAAGAAGCGGCGCAAAAAAAGAAAGAAAAAGATGCTGCCAAAAAGGCTGCTAAGAAAGAGAAGGAAGCCGCTAAAAAAGCTGCCAAGAAAGAGAAAGATGCGGCTAAACCAAAGAAAACCAAAACTCCTAAAGCCGATAAACCAAAGAAAACTAAAGCTCCTAAAGCCGATAAACCAAAGAAAACTAAAGCTCCTAAAGCCGATAAACCAAAGAAAACCAAAACTCCTACTGTTGTAAAATCACCAAAAGCCAAAGCTCCCAAGAAACCGCGCACCAAGAAAGCTGCCGCTGCTGCTAATTCCGGTGGATATTGCGGTAGTTCTGCGTGCGGCATGAATGTTTATTGAAAAATAAATATATAAGATTTTTATTTTTATTTAATTTATGAATATTAAATTTTTTTGGATCAACATAGATAATTCTATTCATAGACGGTTGTTTATGGAACAACAATTTAAATATTTTAATATCGACAATCAACGTATTCGCGCAATTACACCTGAAATATTGCCGATTATTATTAATGATAAACCACCTTATTTTTGTGGTAATAATTGTTGTTTGTATAATAATTGTAATGATTGCAAATTCGAATACGCTTGTAGTGCATCGCATTTGCAAGCAATTAAAGAAGGTTATAACTCTGGTGCTGATTATTTTATAGTATGTGAAGATGATATTTATTTTCCATTTAAAATAGATTTCGATAATTTAATTAAAGAATTACCAACAGACCTTGATATCTTTCAAATGATGGTCTTAGATGATGAGGCAAATCAAACATTATATAATGATTTTTATAAAAAAAAAATAAATTTTATTGAATTTAATCCAGCAAAACGATTATTTTAAACTGGGATGTATTTAATTACACATAAAGGCGCTGAAAAAATATTAAAATTATTTACTGATACTACTACCAATAAATATGATTTCTCTGATAAAAAAATATGCAAACAAGCCGATTTCCTTATATATATGAGTGTCAAAACTTATACATCCACATTTCCTTTCAGTATTCCTAATTCTAAATTTATATCAGAAATCCATCCACATCATTATCATTTGCATATGTTATCTATAAATAGAATTAAAGAAAATATTTTAAATGATAATCTAAATAATAAATTCATTATCGATTATTATAATTTCGACGATTTCGATAAAATATTTATGTCCGTATTATCTAAATATTAAGTGTTTTTTTACCAATTATCGAACGCGTAGATTTTTTTCTTGCTCTATCTCTTTTGGATGTCATTATATATTTATCAATTAGTATTTTACTCATTAATGTCGGGTTTAATTGTTGTATATATTCAAATACTATACTTTCTTCACCTTTTATTGGAGGTGTTAAATCATAGCAATTATCATCGATATCAATTATAGATATATCAACATCTACTTCATCGATTTCAAATGTATGTAATATGTTTAAGGACATCATTATTCTTGATATTGGTATCTTTCTATTTTTATTTCCGTCTATAATTTGTGGAAAATTGATATAAATCAATTCGGGATTAGGCGGCATTACATGTGTAATATTAAATTTAGCTAAACATATTAATTCATCTATTTTATCATAAAATGGTTTTGCAATTCTTAATGAATATAAATAAATAACATTTGTTATTATTTCGACATATTGAGGTATACTGCGAAAATCATAAAATCTATATGGCGTATTTATATATATATCTAATATGTATTTAATTAAAAAAGTACCAATATATGTTAAATTTGCAAAATTTTTAATAACAACAATTTTATCAATTTTAGTTGTATATATTTTTTCACTTGAAGTATTTATTATTTCATTTATAACATTAACCCAAGCAACTATTTTATCTGATTGTTTATGATATAATATAAAAAAATCTCGATTATCCATAAAATCAGAATAATTATAAGGATCCACATATAAAAAGCATTTGTTATGTTTTAATGCTAATTCTTGTAATGCAGATAAAATAGTTATAGTATCGTCTTTATAATTTTTGCTAATTCTAAATAAAATAAAAGTATTTGCGCCTATTTCCAAAATTGATATAAATTGATACGATAATGACATATCTTATTATTATAGAATAAAAAATATTATTTCGTTAATTTTTCATATATAAGATTGATAACATCCTTTTCAGAAATCATATATCCGCCCCATCTATAAATATTCCATGTATTTATATTTATCTTTAATTGCAATATTTGTTCCACATCAAAGTATTCAATTGACGCATATATCTTTTTATTATTTTTTCTACTGATTATAATAATATCATTAATATATTTTTTATGATTTTCAATTGTATAATATTTCAATTTTTCATTATTTAATATATAAATCGGTTTGCGTCTTTTAATATTACTATAATCAATATTATATTTATCAAATAATTCTTTCAAAATTGGCATATTGCACATTTTGTTATAAAACAAAATATTAATAATTAATATCATTTTTTATTCAAAAAGACAAAAACATCTTTTTTGCCTTTTTTTCCATCCATCGCTAGGGCTTTATTTCCCATCTTGAACCCCGAGCAGCTTCATCAGCTGCGTGAGATCGTCCGCAGAGACCTTACCCTTGATATCCTCGACCAACTTAGTGCGAAGTTCAGCCTTGTGTGCCTTCCAAGCGCGCGCAAGAACCTGTCGACCAGTGAAATTACAGTAGTGCTTGAAATTGCAGCCCTCGTTGTTGCAGAGGATACCGAAATGGCAAGTTACCGTTCTAACACCCGACGGATCAGTCTCGTTGTGTTCCTTCCTGTCGAAAAGTTCATCCCAAAGTTCCTTCATCTTGAGCCTGTCTTCCCTATCACCGATATGATGATAGAAACTACAGTCTTCACGATTGCAGGTACAGTTGAAATTACACGTTTTCGAGTTGCGAGCTGACATTCGACCTATGTGGTGAAAGTTTTGTTTAACAGTTCATATCATTTTTTACTTAAAAGTTAAAAAAATAATACATAATTATTTTTCATTTTTCTTATAACTATAATCCCCCTTAATATGATAAATAATATTATCCACCACAACTACGGCAGTGGTAGTCTCATCCTGAACAGAATTTGTAGAAATACAATTCCCCATTTTTATAAATAAATATTATTTAAAAATCATTTTTTGTATTAATTTACTTAAAAAAAGAAATAAATGTGATTTAACTTCTTTAAATAAAAACTCATCTCGAGATGTCTCTTGTGAAGAAACAATGGCTTGATGGTATTTTCGATGAATTTCCTTTTTTCATAAAAGATAATCTTGAGAAATCTGTCGATATTGCAGAAATTATTCCATCTGCTCGTGTCGATGTCGCAATTGCTGTTTCTGTTCATACTCCGCGAAAACTGAAGACTGTTTTATGCTATGATTTCTTATACTGTAATGATACTAGGTGTGTGCTCCGGCACTGGTACCGAAGTGGTTATGAATGCAGAATGCGTCGACGGATGAATGGAATTGACAAAAACTATGAGAGGGAAGCACTCAATCGGGCATTGGTTCGGATGAAAAGGACAGGATTTGCCGCAATCACGGTTGAAAAAATTGAGGCGAAGTAGTTGTAGGTTGGGTGAAAAATCATGAAAATACTAGATGAATGTTTTTGTGATTTTTTGTATATAAAAAATACTTAATTTCAATTATATAAATGAAACTAAAATATTATTGGATAAATATTGATAATGCAACAGAAAGGAGTGATTTTATGAAACTACAATTTAAAATTCATAATATTGAAAATGAACGCATATCAGCAATTACACCAGAAACATTAGCAACTGTTTTAGAAGATAAACCGCCGTATTTTTGTGGTTATCCAGAATGTTTAGATAATAAATGTGTTGATTGTATAATCGAATATTCAACGTTATGTTCGCATTTTCAAGCGATAAAAGCCGGTTATAATTCTGGTGATGATTATTTTATAATATGCGAGGATGATATCTATTTTCCTTTTAAATTAAATTTTGATTTAATGATAAAAAATCTTCCCCAAAACTTCGATATTATACAAATGATGGTTATTAGTGCGGGTCATACTGAATTTTTTCATGATAAATATTATGCTAACAATATTCTTTTTTTAAATTACAATCCAATAACACCTTCTGCGGGTTTTTATTTAATTACACACAAGGGAGCTGAAAAACTTCTTAATTTATATACCAATAAAATAACGAATAAATATAGTTTCAATAATTGCAATTTTTTAAAATTAGCGGATGTTCTAATTTTCCAGAGTGCAACTACATATGTATCAACATTGCCATTTTGTTTTCCTAATATTAATTTTAAATCACAAATTCATGAACATCATTATGAAAACCATAAATTAGCATATGATATGATTAGAACAAAAATAAAAGAAGATAATATGAAACATCCATTCATTATTGATTATTATCCTTTTGAAGATTTTGAAAAATTATTTAAATCATAAGTATCATTAAAGAAATAGATCGCAATTAATTTTTTTCGATGAATTCTTAATTCATCACTGATACTTAAAATAGCGACATCATCATCTTTCACTGTCATCCACTTAGTAAATAATCTATTATAAAGTTCAACACTTTCATTTAATAATTGATATTTATTACATTTTGTAGTTGCTAACATTTGTGCTTCTTCCGCTAAACCAATGATATGAAGAAAATGTTTTGTAATACAATCTCTGCATCTTTTATTTTTATTTGTAATATGTTCTTCTAATAATATTGATTGTTTCACAATCTGTTGCATATTATAAGCTGGATCACTGACAGGATCTAACGCACCACAAGTAATAGTATCACACGTTCCTACATGCTTACTATGATTTTTTGTTGCTGGTTTATTTGAAAATTGCAAATGATATATTAATAAATATATGGAACCAGTGAAAAATATTATTAAAATTATGAATAATGTTGTATTATCAGACATTAAATTTTTTATTATCTATACATAATTTGTATTATTTTTTTTAGTTTTACTTAAAAAATGATTTCTATCTTTACATTAAACTATCACCAAATAGGTCAAGAATGTCGTCAGATCCAAAACCGACTGCTCCTACTGCGAAAACGTGTAATTTCAATTGTACCTGCAATCGAGATGCCTGCACCTACACTCATTATCTTACTGAGTTGAAGGACAGGGTCAAGATGAAGGAACTTTGGGATGAGGTTTACGACAAGACGGAGCACAACGAGACGGATCCCGGCGGTGTGCGAAAGGTTGTATGCAACTTTGGTGTTCTTTGCAACAAGGAAACATGCAACTTCAAGCATTTCTGCAACTATGCTGGTCGCTCAATTATCATTCGAGCTTGGAAGAAGAACAGTCGCTCACAGGATGCTGCGAGCTGGGTCGAGAGGAATAAGGACAAGATTACCCCAGATCAATTGGCTGAGGTGGTCAAGCTCTTGGGACTTTCTGGAAAGGTGTAGGAGAGACGAGTTGAAAAAAAGGCAAATTAATTTTTGTCTTTTCTTTTATTATAAGTAATGTCTAGAAAAACTTTAAAAAAATATGGAGGTGCTGATGCTAATAATACTGAATATAAATATATTGTTGAAAAAATCGATATTAATGGTAATGGAAAATTTGATGATTTAGAAGATGGTATTTTAATTAAAAAATATAGTTATGATAAAACAAATGATAAATTAATTGCATTAATAAGTAATACTTTTGTTCCAAATTCTAAAGTCGAAAATACATTTAAAACATTAGCAAATAATCCTGCTGTTGAAAAGATTGCACCTCGGAAGAATAATAAAATCATATATAGTGAAAAACAAATATCTAATTTGGAAACTGGAAGAACACAAATGCCACAACAACAATATATTGCAGTGCAAGATACTACATCATTTGGGCAAAATATACAAAACGGTTTTAGCTATGGAATAGGTCGCGAAGGCGCTAGTATATTTATGGATGCATTATTTAGTAGTGATGAATAAAAAAAATGATTTATTTATTTAACTCACATTATGCATAAAATGCACAAGAATTATAAGAACGAAATGATTACAGGCAATACTATTCGCTATGCAGGAAATAACAAAAAAACCACTCGCAATTTTATTATCGTCAATGGTGAAAAACAAAAGATTGGTAAATGTAATATTAATAATAATTCATCTAAAAAATATAAAAACTATGATCTTGCTGATTATTAAAAAATGATTTTTTTTCTTATAATAATAAAAATATGTCTGCAAGAAATATTATAAATTACGGTAAAATGATTATGGAGAAATACAATAAAATATTACGCGAAAATGAAATATTACTTAAAGAAAATGATGCATTGATCATGGAAAATAAAATACTATATGAAGAAAATCAATTATTGCGGAAAAAAAATAAAATTTAATTTAATACTTATCTAAATTTGCCTTTTATTGTTGACAAAAGTATATCTGTTTTATCACATACTATATATTTCTTCTTTTCATTATTTATTTTAACTAAACGTCTTTTATTATTATATAATACGTATTTTTTTGGTTTTGCACTTCCGCCCAATTCAGAAAGTATATCAGGTGTATCAGGTGAGTCACGTCCATCTGTAAAATTTATATTAAGTTCTTTGCTTATATTTTCTTTTAACTTAATTATTTTTTTGTGATCATTGTCACTAATAGGTACTTCGAATATATATATATAACTAAGATTTTTTTCGTTTTTATATTTATATAATTCAAATGTGTTGTTTTTATAATTTGCTGTAAAAAAATTATAAGTAATTTCTGTAACTGTGAATTTATTAACTCCATTTATATGTGGTGTAAATAAAAATATTTTTAAAAAGGGATCTCTGTGTACCTTCTTTCTAAATGATATTTTATCTGGAACTATTAGCTGTCTCACCGATTGATCATTCATATTGCCAAAATTCATAGACATATAGTAAGGTATTGTGCCTTCTGGCGCATACCCATTACTATTTTTGTTAAAAGGTGCTAATCCATATGTAGCTCTTTGTTGTTTATGATCATAAGGATCATATCTTTTATTGCCATTAGTATCAGTTCGCGTAGTTCTTATGGACATATTCTATTCTATTATAATATTTAAATTATAATATTCGCGAATTTTATCTTTAAGAATTTGCATTTCTGTACTTTTATTAAATAACATCGATAAATTTTGCAAACAATAAAAATGGGTTTTATTTCTATTTATAAAAATTTCATCAGATACATAATAGGTAGTCTTATAGCCGTGATGATGAAAATTTAAATCTATATTAGCTCCATTATTAGATATCGTATAATTTTTATAATCATTGATTGTCTTTGTCTCAAGTTCATTACTTCTATTTAATATAAAAATAGTTATAGGTAATTTACTATCACGCATTGCAGTTAAAGTATCTGGAGTTATTTGTATAATTTCCATATATTATGAAAATATTAATATTTTTATTCTTATATAATAATATTATTAATGATTTCGCTAATGATTTTATTTGTAAAATGTGTTTTCAGTGTAATAATATCAAGGTAATTAAATATATCATGATCGAATTTATAATTATTATTAAAAGGAATTTTATTAAATGTATCTGTAATAATATGTTCTTCAATGTTATGTAAATTTACACCAATTAGACAAATTTCATTATCAATCAATTTAATTTCAGAACCTTGTTTATTTAACCATAAAATTATTTTTTCTATTTCATTGCATATTGTCTTATTTTTAAACCATTCAATATTCCAACTATTTAATGTTTCATATTCTATTGTAAAAATTTCTTCTTGATTAATATTTATGTAAGATGCAAATGTTATTATATTATTACCATCATAATAACATGAGCCAATATTAATAAGCGAAAAATTATTCATTGTATTATAATTACATAAAAATAACAAAAAAATGATTATCAGTTTTTATTTTAATTTACAAACTAACCATGGGTGCTGGCTCGAGTAGTTATAACAATCGCATTGAAAAGCAGGAAGCATTTGTGAGGCAGAATTTAGCGAAGTTCAAGCAAGAGCTGAACAATGGAAAAGATAGGAGAAACGATCATCAATATATTTATAATGATTTTCAGGTTCAGGGCAAATTGCGGCAGTTATATCACAACTCTGACGCTATAAGTGAAAATAGAAGGAGTTATATTAATCATGATGAATGGAAAAGTACAAAATCGAAGCTGGGATATTATTAATTTTTTGGCTTTTAATGGAAATAAGAAAAAGCCAAAAAATTACTCTTGACTTTTTTCTTGTACCAATATCACATATACGGATCTTCCCAAATCGTCGTCATCTTGTTTAGCTTTTTCACCTTAATCGATGCCTTGATATGCATAAGGTAATGTTGCTTCGCAAGAAAACTAAAGAGACACTCGTAGATAGCAAACTTGATAGAAATCGGTATGTCATCGCAAAGAGGAGCTTCGTAGTATTCCATTGTGGCGTCAACGCAATTGTTATTTTAATAATATAAAATCCTTTTTTTTTCAATATCGCTTTTTTTAATACATATTAAAAAATGATTTTTATATTGATTTCATAGTTATTAAAAACAATGGATTTAAAAAAATTATCGCACGAAGCATTGATTGATTATTGTAAGGAAAAACAAATTAATTATATGACTAAATTGAAGAAACCTATGGCAAAGAGATCATTAATAACTTTATTAACCAAACTTCCAGAAATTAAAAAACCACAAACCGTAGATGATACTAAAATTAAATTACAATCAATATCCGATGAATTAATTACAATTAAATTCGGCGATATATTCGATTTAATTAAAAATAATATCAATAATATAAATATTCTCTATGATGATAAAGGGATTACATTGATTACAAATGAAAATAGAAATAAAAGAATAAAACCATTAAATGATGTTGCAATTACAAATGGTAATAATATTTTCATAGGATTGGTAAATATTAATAATAAAATTTCAATTAAATATAATGAAGGTAGATGTTATTATGCAAATACGATGGCATTATGTAGATTAAAAGATAGTGAATATAATGATAGAATTAATATTAAATATATTTATCATTATTTATTATATAAAAAATCATATATTGATGCTACTTATCAGCGTGGTTTAACAAATAAATCATTGGATACATGCATATTTAATTTTATGCAAATACCATTGCCGCCATTAAAAATGCAAGAAGAAATAATTAAGGATATAGATGATTTAAATACTATTATCGAGAGTAAACGGATATTATTAAAAAATCTACATTATGAAACTGAAATATATATTAAATATTTAAATAAGAATTATGAAAATGTAAATTTAAATGATATTTGTAAAATTCTTCCAAAAAGTTCATTAAAGCCAACAGATGGCGAAAGTGAAGGTATTTATCCGTTTTTCAATAATGCTGAAAAAATAAATAAATATACAACTATAAATGATTATGATAATGAAAGCATAATCATTGTACAAGACAATAAAGCGGCTATTTATTATGCAATTAAATTTTCAGCTGCAGATAATTGCATAATTATGCAAAATAGAGATGTAGCAAATATAAATTTAAAATTTATTTATAATTATTTACAATTGATTAATTTTACAAATAATTATGAAATTAAAATTCCATTGCCACCAATAAAAACTCAAGATGATTTATGTATTGAACTTGAAAAATATATTGAAAATAAAAATAAATCACTGAAAATAATTGAAAGAAATATAAATGAAACTAAAAATATTAAAAATCATTTATTTACATTGTAATTAAAAATTGATATTTTTTGTAAATATTTTTTATACATGGCTCTTATTATTGATATAGAAACGACTGGTTTACCTATATGCAACGGTCTTCCGTATGGTAAATATCATCCTTATGAATATCTTGATATGTATAATACCTCGCGCATTGTTCAATTAAGTATGATGTTATGTAATGAAAAATATGAAGAAATTGATTTAAAGGATTTTATTGTAAGAGCAGATGATTTTACAATAGATAACCATGAATTCCACGGAATTACGAATGAAATTTCTTTAAATAGCGGGAGACCTTTTATAGAAATAGTGGAGGAATTTTTAATTTGTATGAAACAAGTTTCTTGTATTATTGCACATAATGCAAATTTCGATATGAATATTCTATTTAGTGAATTATATAGAAATGGTTTACATTCGGCAATAATCGAACTTAAAACAAAAAAAATAATATGTTCAATGAAAAATACAAAACAAATCGTAAAAGCTAAAAATAAATATGGTATTATTAAAGATCCATCATTAGCAGAATTATATAAATTTGTTATTAACGAAAATATCGAAAATGCTCATAATTCTAAATATGATGTTATAAATCTACATAAAATTATTAAATCACTATACGATACTAATTTATTTCAATAATCTCCGTCATATTCGTAATCATAATCTTCGTCTCCGTCATATTCATAATCAAGATTATCGAAATATCCTTTTGCAAGATCAAGATAAACATTGCGGCAACATTGTGGTTTATAATTTTCATCATCTGGATCCTCTTCATTAAACCAGATGCCATTATTCGCTTCAACCATTGGGTCGCATCCGTAATCATAATAACCGAACATTTATTTTTATTATTTATATATAAAAGACAATCATTTTTTTTCGATTATTTAATTATAATAATGTTATTCGATGTTATAGAATATAAAGATATAAAAATAACTTGGCGAGAATTTTTATCATATCTCGATGAAATCAAAAAAGAAGAATTATTGAGAGATGAATATGAAATTAAATATAGAAAATGCAGCGAATATCAAAATAATAAAGATAAATACGAAAGAATATTAAGATTGGGCAATTTCCAATTCAAAACAATCTTCGATAATATTTATAATTCCAAAAAAAATAATATTAATTACAAAATCAATGGTTTATACATAATAAATATTGGTCTCTTATGTTATTGTTTATATTTGCAACAAAAACAAAATTGTTCGGCTTTTATTAATCAATAGTTGTTTTTATACACGAAAAGCCAAAAAATGGCTTTTTTCACATCCTTCCACCACGCGCCTACGCCGTCGACCGCAACGTGTCCCGAACACGCATGATTGCCTTCCCCAAACGATTTGTGCCCAGCCACATGCTCTGCGGGGTCGAGAGAGTAGTCGTGATATCAAGACCATTCCCCCAAATCTTATCGTATGGAGAGCATTCGACGAATTGCTTGTCGTTTGTTGCGAGAAGAAGCGCCTTAAGCTCATCGTTCTGTGATAACTTCGCAACATTTGCATCGTACACGATTTTATCCGCAACGTCGTTCCACTTGTCCTCGTTGAAATTCTTGACACTTCGCCCCAACTTCTTCTGTTCCTTCGGTTCCGTCGTCAACATAATAAGCTCTGCCGTCTCGATGTCCTTGAAATACAGAGCCTTGGCGTGCATCATCCTTTGTTCGCAGCAGTTGTATAGAATGCCATCTAAAACGAAAGATGTAATATACCACTGCGACGGATAACCAGACTTGAAAAACACACCGCTCTCATTCTCGAAAAACTTCTCATCGGTATTGCATGTTGTTGACATATCTTGCTAAGACCCTTAGGTGATTAATTTTATATTAAGGCTTAATCATTTTTTATTATATTTAGTTTATTTTTAATACATATGAAAGTCTGCTGTTTAATATTATAGCGGTTTTTCTCTATTTTTGTGCTCATATCATATATTCGCAGACTTACATTTAACTTCTATAAATAATCCAATTTGGGTGTTATTTATTATAGAATATTTTTGCTTGTAGCTTTAATATACCATTTATTTTTTAATGAAGCAAATAATCTAATTTTTTACCTCATGTTTTTTCGGGAGTTCTGGAACAATAAAATATGATATATTGTCTAACATTTCTTGTATATTTTTTATTCGAGTTGAGAAATGTCTATTATTGGGCGATCCTTCATAATATAATAAATCCTCTTGTAATATCGTTATATCATTTATAATGTCTTTGCATATTTTTGATTTTAATATATTTAATATATGATAGTTAGTGTTAAGAAGTTGGAGTTTATGCTTGCTATCTTCTATTCCACGTTGTAAAACGAGTAAACTATTACTTTCATGATGAATATTTAATTTTATTATCTACAATGTTTTTTAGAGCGGTGCGCATTTTAAATGCCTATTTATATTGTTATTAAAATAATATAAGAATATTTTATATTTATTATATAATAGTGATGCAATTCTACCATGCATGCGATCTGTTCATTAAATTAAATAATGGTGTGTTTGGAACGAAAGTTCTATTATTTGATTTTACTATTTACTAAAA
>Ga0114971_10001179_pt1 | contig 17616 bp, 15 predicted proteins | sample M_140625_MF_Meta_FD_87320 | JGI IMG/M metagenome (GOLD analysis project Ga0114971, IMG submission 87320) | Freshwater microbial communities from Lake Montjoie, Canada to study carbon cycling - M_140625_MF_MetaG | ecosystem: Environmental > Aquatic > Freshwater > Lake | place: Lake Montjoie...
AAATAATCACAGATAAATAATCACAGATAAATAATCACAGATAAATAATCACAGATAAATAATCACAGATAAATAATCACAGATAAATAATCACAGATAAATAATATATCATAAAATTGATTTATAAATATTGTTTTATATAAATAATATACAACAATGATTATTCCAGTAAAGTGTTTCACATGCGGTAATGTATTAGCAAATAAATATCGATATTATCAGAAAGAAGTTCGTAAGAGAAAGCTTGAAAAGAATGGTGTTAGCGACAATTCAGTTGTTTATCTTACAAAGGAAAATACGAAAAAGACTCCAGAGGGAGAAGTTTTAGATATGCTTCAATTAAATAAAATATGTTGCAGAAGACATATGTTGACACATGTTGATATTGAATAAAAAGGTATAATACAAAAAATATATAAAAATATAATAATATTATATATGCCAATAGGAACTAAAAAAGCGAAAAAAAGTCAATTTTGTAAATTGAAAAAACATTCAAGAAGACGTATACATCGTAGACATTCATCGCGTAGATATGGTGGATCTCTTCGTAAGAAATTGCATTCAAAAAGAAACAGAAGAAGAATACATGGTGGAGGAATAATACCAAGCGGTATATCACAAATTGGTTATTCTGTTATGGGAGCAGGACAATCTATGGCAGATGGATGGAATGGAAAATCCTCTTCTTTTTCTTATGTTAATCCATCTCCAGAAAATCAACGTCCAGTTGATGGGGGGATGTATCAATCAAACCATGGTATTTTATAAAAGATAATAAGCAATAAAGCAAAATTTAAAATAAAATATATTATGTTGTAATATATTTTCTAACTCTATTTTATAAATATGAAGTTTGATATTAAAAGAATATGTACTCCTGCGTATGTTTATTTAGTCATATCTACTGTTTCCATTATTTTGATGATTATTCAAAACGCCGGAAATACAAATACATATTGTCTCGGTAATTATTCATGCATTGTATCAAACACTGCATTGGTTTTTGCTGGAAAGGCTGTTTATGTTATTTTTTGGACATTTATTCTTAATTTAATTTGTAGTCAAGGATATAAGAATATTTCTTGGTTCTTAGTTTTGTTTCCTTTTATTCTCTTTTTTATTTTAATTGGTCTTTTTATGATTAATCAAGGCGTTTTTCTTCTTCAAAACAGCTCTTTATACGGAGGTTTCCGTGAAGGTATGGTAGAAGGTGCTACTGATAGCGGTGCTGATGCTGCAAAGGGTGCAGCTGATGCTGCTAAGAAGGCTGCCGATGCTAAGAAGGCTTCTGATGATGCTAAGAAGGCTGCTGATGCTAAGAAGGCTGCTGATGCTGCTAAGAAGGCAGCGGATGCTGCTAAGGCTGCTTCTAAACCTGCTGCTGCTGCTCCTGCTCCTGCTAAATTCACTTTGATGCCAGCATCTTATCATCATTAAATAAAAAACGAAATATATAATTAATATTTTTATTCAATTATATATTCTATGTGATAATAGTCTAAAAAAATATAGATAGGATAGTATATATGGCTGACGAAATGGAGGCAAAATATATAGATATAAATGGAATAGGCACAAATGGAATAGGCACAAATGGAATAGGCAGTATTGAAGACAGTTTAGATGCAAATGGAATAGAAGCAAATGGAATAGAAGCAAATGGAATAGAAGCAAATGAAGAATATAAAGGAGAAGATGATATACAGAGTGTTATTGACAGACAAAGTAGTAACAAACAAAGTAGTAGCAATGACAAACAAAGTAGTAGCAATGACAAACAAAGTAGTAACAAACAAAGTAGTCGCAAACAAAGTAGTAACAAACAAAGTAGTCGCAATGACAAACAAAGTATCATAAAAGAAGTTGATGTCGCAGAAAGTGATATAGCAGATGATAAGTTCATACGAAATATTATAGACACTTTATTTGATGATAATCCGAATCTCTTTGTCTCTCATCATTTAGATTCATATAATGACTTTTTCAATAATGGTATTAAGCGTATCATAAAAGAAAAAAACCCTATTCGTATTATTAAACATCAAGAAGACGATAAAAAAGAATTACAATGTCATCTATACATTGGAGGAAAATCAGGTGATAAGTTGCATTATGGAAAACCAGTTATTTTTGATGAACAAGCAGAACATTTTATGTATCCAAATGATGCAAGATTAAGAAATATGACATATGGTATTACTATACATTATGATGTAGATGTTGAATATTTTATCAATGATGTAAATGAAAAACAAGAAGAAGATAAAAAGTCATCTTTTACAAATCCACAAGCAACAAAAACATTCGAAAAAAACTTTCTTGGACGTTTCCCTATTATGTTAATGTCCGACCAATGTATTTTAAAAGGACTTACACCTGCAGTTCGTTTTGAATTGGGTGAATGTAGAAACGATTATGGTGGTTATTTTATCATTGACGGTAAAGAAAAATGTATCGTATCTCAAGAAAAATTCGCAGATAATATGCTTTATATAAAAGATAAGGTCGACGACGAATTTAGTCATTCTGCAGATATCCGTTCTGTTTCTGAAGACGCATCCAAACCTGTTCGCACACTCTCTGTTCGTATTGTAAGTCCATCCTCCAAGTTTACAAACAAACAAATCGTAGTCAATGTTCCCAACGTTCGTAAACCTGTTCCGCTCTTTATTCTTATGCGTGCACTTGGTATTGAATCGGACAAAGATATTATAAAATATTGTTTACTTGATTTGAATAAATATGAATCATACATAGACATGTTTATACCATCTGTTCATGATTCATGTAGAATCTTCACACAAGATTTAGCCATTGAATTTATCGCCAAATTAACAAAAGGTAAAACGATAGCTCATTCACTTGAAATCTTAACAAATTATCTTCTTCCACATATCGGAGAGATGAATTTCAAAGACAAGGCATTTTATATCGGTCATATGGTGAAAGAATTATTGAAAGTTTATATTGGCGATGCAAAAGCAACAGATCGTGATAATTTCCGTTTTAAACGCGTTGAATTACCAGGTTCTCTCATTTACGACTTATTCAAAGAATATTATACTATGCAACAAAAAAGCATCTTCTTGAAATTAGATAAAAAATATCATTTCAATCAACCTATGTTTCAAAACGAGAAATTCTTCGATTTAGTTGATATATTTTCCGATAATCCATTCGTAGAACATATCGTAGACGCTGGATTCAAAAAAGCATTCAAAGGAAACTGGGGCGCAGAAGCTCATACAAAGCGTCTTGGTGTTGTCCAAGATTTAAACCGTTTGAGTTATAATTCGGCAATCTCTCATCTTCGTAAATTAAATTTACCTCTTGATGCTAGTGCAAAAGTTGTCGGTCCGCGTTTGCTTCATTCATCTCAATGGGGTATTATTGACCCGGTTGATACACCTGACGGAGGTAACATTGGTCTTCATAAACACATGTCTATTTCGGCATCGATTACAAGCGGTATGTCGTCCATTCCGTTTATTAAATGGCTGATCAATACAATTAAAATACAAACATTATCAGAAAGTGATCCAGATGATTTTTCATTCATGACAAAAGTCTTTGTAAATGGAAATTGGATAGGTTGTATAAATGACCCTAAAAATGCAGAACTTCTTTTGAAAACATATCGACGAAATGCCATAATACCAGTATTCATATCTATCAATTGGGAAATCAAGGAAAACGTTATTTTCATATACACTGATGCTGGACGTTTATGTCGTCCCGTTTTCTATGTTGAAAAAGGTGTGCCAAGTTATAACCGCGACGCGATATTTGAAAAAATACTTGATAAAAAAATCACATGGGAGACATTATTAACAGGATTTGCGAAGAAGAAAGACGATAAATTCTCGATGTATAACAATACAATTTATAAGGACTGGTCTGAATTGTATGACGCAAGACGTTTGGAAGATCTTGACGCAACGAAAGCTGTTATTGAATATATGGACACATCCGAAGCAGAGTCATCTTTGATAGCGATGGATCATAGAAGTATGAGTTTAAAACCGAAACCATATACACATGTCGAAATACATCCGTCGCTTATTCTTGGAACAATGGGTAACCAAATCGTCTTTCCTGAAAACAATCCATATCCACGTAATGCATTTGCATGCGGTCAAATGAGACAAGCGATTTCTCTCTATCATACAAATCATCAGACACGTATTGATAAGATGGGTGTTGTATTAAACTACGGACAAGTTCCTCTAGTGAAGAGCAGATACATTGAGAAAATTAATCGCGAACAGAATCCATATGGAGAGAATGTTATTGTTGCAATTATGTCTTTTAATGGATATAATGTGGAAGACTCCATTTTATTTAATGAAGGAGCCGTTAAACGCGGTCTATTCCGTATGACCTATTACAATATGTATGAATCGCGTGAAGAAAGTTCGAAAGTAGCAAACAGTAAAATCAACTCGCATTTTTTAAACATTGAAAATAATAATGTGGAGGGATTGAAAGTCGGATATTATTATTCTGAATTAGACGAACATGGTTTAATAAAAGAAAACACGAAACTGGATGACAAAAAAGTTCTAATTGGTAGAGGAATTCTTCCAGAAAATGGAGGCGACACATATATAGATTCATCCGTGTTTCCAAAGAAGGGACAACTTGGATATGTAGATAAATCATTTATTACAAATGAAGAGAAGGGTTTCAGAATAGCAAAAGTCAAAGTGAGAGATGAGCGTTATCCATATATCGGCGATAAATTCTGTTCTCGTTGTGGACAAAAAGGAACAGTAGGGCTTATTATTCCAGAAGCCGATATGCCATTCACTGCCGAAGGAATTCGCCCAGATATTATTATTAATCCGCATGCAATTCCATCTCGTATGACAATTGGACAATTAATTGAAACGATTATGGGTAAGGCTTGTTCTATTTACGGCGGTTTCGGTGACTGCACTGCCTATGCGAACAAGGGGTCGAAAATCAAATTATTCGGTGATATGCTTAATCGTGCTGGACTGCATTCAAGTGGAAATGAGATTATGTATAATGGACAAACAGGCGAGTCGTTTGAAACAGAAATATTTATCGGACCAACGTATTATATGCGTTTGAAACACATGGTGAAAGATAAAATAAATTATCGCGCCAGAGGTCCGCGAACTAATTTGACAAGACAAACAGTTCAAGGTCGTGCGAATGATGGAGGTCTTCGTATAGGAGAGATGGAGCGTGATGGTGTGGTTGCACATGGTGCTTCTCTCTTTTTACAAGAATCACTCATGGTTAGAGGTGATGAATATTATATGGCGGTATGTAATCAGACTGGTATGATTGCAATATACAATGAAAGTAAGAATCTGTTTTTGAGTCCATTGGCGGATGGACCACTTAAATTCACAGGTAAGTTAGATGGAACAATGAAAATAGAAAATGTTAGTAAATATGGTCGTTCATTTAGTGTTATACGTGTTCCATATGCATTTAAATTGCTTGTCCAAGAATTACAGACGATTAATATACAAATTCGTGTTATTACTGATGAAAATGTAGACCAATTAACAAGTATGGGTTTTTCAGACAATATTGTTAAATTGATGGATAATGATGAATCGAAATTGTCATTGAAAACGAAGAATATATTATCAAGTTCGGAAGAAATTAGTGGTGAAGAATATGATTCATATAAGAAAAAAGTGTTTAGTAATTATTCGAAAGATGTCTCTCCATTTTTGATAGACGATAATACATATCATATGGTATCTGATAAATTATCAGATATGGCAAATAAAATTGCAAATGCAATTATATTGGAATTAGAAGGTGATGAGAAAGACTATTCGAATACACGAAAAATGAATATTGTGGATGCAACTGCAAATATCGGGGCAAGTAGTATGGCGTTTTTCAAATATTTTGGTCATGTTGATATGATTGAGTCTAATAGTCAAAACATTCAAATGTTGAATCATAACATAAATTATTTTATAAGAGAGAATAATATATCTCCTTTGAGATATCATATTTATCAAGGTGACTATAAAGATATTGTAGTTAATCCAAATATAAATAAAGATATTATATTTATTGATCCGCTCATTTACAATAACAATAAAAATATTGTCATGAAGGATGATAAAAATAAAAATATTATTCTAATGGGCGACATTACTATAGAACAACTCGTTATAGATATGCTCGAATTATTTTCGTTTGTTGTTATTAAATTGCCGTTGAATCATACTGATTTATTTAATGACGATGATAGACATCGCCATATATTTATAATGAAGTATTCAAATACACAAATACTTATTTACAAGAGCGAAAAGAATGTAGAAAAATATTTGAATAAGAAACAAATCGATTTAAATAGCCGCATAGAAGCAGAAAAAAATGGATGGTATTTACTTAAAGATATGACAAATGGGCTTGTATTCGGTTCTATTATTAAAGACGATGACGGAAATGAAACGGATAGATGGTCTGTAGAAGATCATGATGGTATGTATCCAAATATGCCTGTGAGAGAATGGGAATCATCTGAATTAGTTTATGATGATGGTAAACCTATATCTGCTTCTCTCATGATGAAACGATTGAGACAAAACTTTTCAGATGGAAATTGGAAAACACAATTGAATCTAATCAAAAAGAATATTGATTATACGCCTACATCTCCAAGCAGGTCATATGACATAACACGATTACCAGATGAACATATTCCAAGCGACGAAAATAATTATATTCCTACATCGCCTGAAGGTTCTACAAAAACGTCGTCTCATGAGAAAGATTATGAGATTGCAAGAACTTCTCCTGCTGTTGCCGCTGCCGCCGCTGCTGCTGCTGCAGCTTCTTCACCAAATACACTAAATAATGTGAATAATGCATTGCAAACGGTTTCAAAACAGCTGAATGATGTTCAAAGTCAAGTATCAACGTATACACAGTCTGCAAAAAATCTGGCGACAGATATTGTTGCGAACGTATCTTATAATACGACAAATATTGCAAGCGAAGCAGCCAATAAGGCATCTGAAGCAGCCAATAAGGCATCTGAAGTAGCCAATAAGGCATCTGAAGTAGCCAATAAGGCATCAGTAACTGCAGCGAATGTAGCAAGTCAAGCAGTCAATAAGGCAAGTCAGGTCGGAAATGTAGTTATGAATATTGTTGAAGGAGATAAACCTATATCATCTATTCTTACCGCGATTACAGAAGAAGCACCTGAAGTGAAGAAGGAAGAAGATAAAAATGAAGTAAAAAGTGTAAATATAAAATATAAATAAAAACACATCATTTATTTTAAAATTGAATTTTGATTTAAAATAAATGATTTAGTATAGATAACAATGGCACAAAGCGGAAATATCATTCAAATTTATAAATCGCGTATCAATATTTTAGAAATCTTGAAGACACAAGATTATAACGTATCTGATTATGAAGGCTCTGGAATCAATGAAGTGAATAGTATGAATAAATCGAATCAATTGGATATGTTATTAAGCAAAAATGACAATAGTAAAAAGGTATACATTAAATATCATTCGGCAAAAACATTGAGTCACTCGAATATAACACAATACATTGATGACCTTTTCAATATTGATAATATTTTAAAAAATAAAGATGACCTCGTCATTATTATGAAAGATGAGCCGAATGAGTCGCTTGTAAAAGTGTTAAAAAACATATGGGAGAAAGAACATAAATATATTAATGTGTTTAACATAAAGCGTCTTCAATATAATATTTTGAAACATGAATTGGTTCCTCCACATGTAGTATTAACTCAAGAAGAGGCGAAAGAGGTTAAAACCAAGTTTAATATTACAGATGATAGTCAAATCCCGGATATATCTAGATTTGGTCCTGTGGCACAAGCCATTTGCATTCGTCCTGGGGAATTGTGTAAAATTACACGTTCAAGTCGTTCGGCGATTACAAGTGAATTTTACAGAATTTGTTCTCCATAATAAGTATGGTTCTTTGTGTAAATAATATTCTTTGCATATTACAATAAAGTATGTCATTTGAAGAAAATAATGATAATGAGAATTATAATGATTTTAAACCACCTGATTATTATCATTCAAAAATAAATGAATTAGACCAGAGGTATAATCTTACATTAAATGAATTAACACAAAATTATCCAAATAATAAAGTAGACCAAAATAATGTGGAAAAAGTCCAAAACGAGCTTTTTTTATTGAAAAATGAGATTTATAGCAATATTGAATCTTTATCAAAAAATATATCATTATCTGATAAAAGAATAAAGGTTTTAAAAAAAGAAACGAGTGAATTAAAAAAGTCATATGACGAAATGGTTCAAAAAAATGGAGGAGCAAAAGGTTTTATGAAAGACAGTCATATTTTATATAATCAATATTTAATGGGAAATTGTTTAATTGGATTGGTTAGTATATCAAGTATGATTGTATATTACAAATATATGTATAAGGCACAAGTGTAATGGGATGCAAGTGTAATGGGATGCAAGTGTAATAGACAAACGTAGTGGTCTAATAGACAAACGTAGTGGTCTAATAGACAAATGAAAATGACATCAGTATAACAAAATACTTTTATTTTGTTATAGTATATGTCTGTTATAAGTTTTTTTAATGATTTAGGTATTATTCCAAATAAGGGAACCGGATTAGAAAAGAATGAAAATTTATTACAAGGACAACAATTTATGGAATATGGAAGACATTATAAAAATAATAATTCATCATTAGTTAATGAGGGTTTTGTTATTAACACAAACACACCAGCAGGGACAAGCACTTATACAACTTCAAATAGCACCACGCTTGCAAATGGTACTACAACACTTCCAATGACAACTCCAACACTAATAGCTCCTACTGCTTCTGTTATGCCTACTGCTTCTGTTATGCCTACTGCTTCTGTTATGCCTACTTCGTCTGGACCAACATTAACAAAACCTCCTACATCTATAAGTCAATCTACTTCGTCTGCACCTACTACTTCGTCTGCACCTACTACTTCGTCTGCACCTACTACTATGTCTGCACCTACTACTATGTCTGCACCTACTACTATGTCTGCACCTACTACTATGTCTGCACCTACTACTATGTCTGCACCTACTACTATGTCTGCACCTACTACTATGTCTGGACCTCCATCAAATTCAATAATACCTTATTCAGAATATAATAAAGATACAAAAAAAGATTCTGGAATAAATCGGGATGCAACAACAAAAGAACAAATAAATCAAACACAAGAAACTATTATAGCAAGGAGAGATAATAGTATATTACAAACAAGGTCAGATAAATATCATTATCTTGCATGGTTATTCGTCGTCATTTTTATTATATGGGCAATCATAAACGCTTCTATGTTTTCATTTTCTGGAATAAATATGGGAACTGAATTTGCACCATCTCAAACACCAAGTAATGTATTTTCAATGATTATCATAATAATACTTGTTATTATATCAGTGTTAATCCTTAATAGAATGAATAGTAGTCATTTACAAACAAACGTAAAGATTTTTGGAAAGTAAGAAAAATATTATAATAAGTATATAAGTAAGTAAGTATGCAAAAAGAACAGCAACAAAATCTTATAGGAACATCAGAATCATCAAATTATCAACTTAAATCATATTTTACACAATATGTATTTTTATCTATTGTATGTCTCGTTATATTTGGACTTATTATACGCTCTTCCTATTTAGAAAAATCGTCAGAAGAAAATACAACAGATACTATTATTCTTTTTGTAGCATCTGCTTTGGTCTTTTATCATTTTGCTTCTATGTTTCTATAATATCGAATAAAAATATAATTCTATATTATATATAATGGTTGTTGCAAATATAGACCAAATAAATAATAATAATATGAGAATGACAGAAGTTAATACATACTATGGGGAACAATATAAATCATATATAGAACTTATTAAAAGTATTATATGGTTCTCTCTTCCTATTCTTATTCTCTCTATTCTTAAACAAAAGGAATTATTACCAGAGACTATTTTAAACTTACTCATTGGATTGATTCTTTTGATGGGTATTTCATATACATTATGGATTTATTACGATTTTTCACGAAGAAGTAATATGAATTTTAGTGAATACGAATGGAATTTTAGCAAACCATCAAAATCAGATGAGTCTAAACCATCAACAATGGTAAAAGATGAAAATGTCATGAAAAGTTTATCTGACACTTTAGGTATGGGATGTATTGGAATGGAATGTTGTTCTGATGGAATGACATATGATCCTGTTTTGAATAAATGTATGGGTATGTCGTAAAATCATCATCTATCTATAATAATATTGGGAGGTCCATAGGCAAATGATGTATATGAAATATTATTATTTAATTTCATATGAATATTATATTTCATATGAAAGTATAACTACACTTTTTTTAAAAGTGTATATATAGTAGAGAGAATGGATATAAATGCTATGATTGCTTTAGCGAATGATAAACTGACATGTGGTCCTAGTTGTAAAAATGATAAGGATACAGAAAAACTAAGACAAATATACAATACATCAAAACAGAAATTAATTGATTCGCCGAAAGAGTTTACAACTGCAGAAAAGAATTATTTTATAAATCTTAACGGTGAAAATGATTATAAATCAATGATGAAAGAGAGAACAAATGTAACAATTCAGAATATAAAGAAGAAATTATCAGAAAAACATACGGTATTTATTAGTGAATTGCGTAAAACAGCGAATGAATACAAGACTGATTACGTCTATTACAATAATATAGATGAAATTTCAAATATTAATTCAAAAGAATACAAGAAATATAAACAAGATATTGATAATTATAAAGCAAAAATGAATACTAATAATAGAAGAGCATTTTACGATGATGGAGAGATGGAATTGTTATCAAATATTAGATATGTATTATTAATTATCTATTTCGTAATTTTTATTGTTATTATTTTTAAAATAGATTTTATAGATACTCAACTTTATAAAAGTTATTATGCATGGTTCGTTATTTTCATATACATTATGTTTGGATTATATGTAGACTGGGTTTCAAAAATGTTATATTACTTGCGCAATAAGATGTTCTATCTATTCCAAAATGAAATGCCGAGAAATGTCTATGCAGAAGCTCATTGAGATTAATTGAGGTATCCACTCATTTAACTTTGTCTTTATATGCTAATACACTTTTACTATTTTCCTCTAAATTACTAAACTGTGTCATAAGTGTTGAAATAATTTCATTTTTGAATACATCAACATTTAACATATTTTTATTATTTGTTTGGTTTATTTTCTCATTTTGAATATGTTTATTAGATGTCAAATGAAAATTATAATTGGACTTTTTACTACATTTATATTTACATAAATAACATATATGTATATTTTCTTTCGTAGCTATTTTATCCAAATGTCTTACTGATTGTAAATGTCTATAATAATTGTCTTTACGACATGTCTTATAATTACAAGACATACATGAATATTCCTCAAAATTAGCTTCGTTTGAGGTAATATTATTTTCACTTTTATCATCAACAATACTTTTATCATTAATACTTTTATCATTAACACTTTTATCATTAACACTTTTATCATTAACACTTTTATCATTAACACTTTTATCATTAACACTTTTATCATCAACAATCATTTTATCATCAACAACGCTTTTATCATCAACACTTTTATTATCATCAACAATACTTTTATCATCAACAACACTTTTATTATCATCAACAACACTTTTATTATCATCAACAACGCTTTTATCATCAACATTTTTATTATCATCAACAACACTTTTATCAAGACACAAATTCCTATTTTTTTTTATATTTATAAATTTACTACTATAACAATTATTGTATTCATTTGATATAATAGTGTGTATCAAATACGCCATATGCTTACAATCTCCTTCAAAATATTCAGTTCCATAATCCTTTCTTTGAAAGAAATGTTCTTTAAATTGTTTAATTATTTCCTTTTCGGTATCTCTACAATTATTGCACATAGAATGTAATAAAAGGTCAGAGCCTTTTGGATACTGACTAAAACGTATCAATTCTTTTTGTTTTGTCAACCCAATTTTATAAATATTTTCTCCTGATTTTATAAATTCTCTTTCTATTAGTAAATACACATAATTATTATGATAATTCATTTTAGTAATATAAACGTATTTTATATTTTATATTTAAATATAAATAAATTTATACATTTTCTCTAATTCAAATACCCACTCATTTTAACTTTGTCTATTGCAACGTGCTTACTAACGGTTGTAATGACTTTGTCTATTTCTTCATCTCTCAACTTATTTATTTCCATAACTAATTTCGTAAATTCATCATTCTTTTTATGATCTGATTTTTCATATCCTTTATTTCTTGGCAAGTTTCTCCATTTTATCAGTTGTTTTTCGTTAAGACAAGAAACTTTATAAATAATTTCCTTGGTTCTTTTTCTCTCTTCTGTTTCTTTTTCCCAAACACCATTGTTTTTTACATAAAGGGTTTCTCTCTTTACATCACTACAATGAATAGGACGTTTACAAACGTCTAATGCATTCAGGTTATTCATTATAATTCTACTCATGCCCTTGGCAAAACCAAGCTCACCTGTTTTTTCCATGTCCTCCATAGAGACTTGCAAATTTTCAATAAATTCACTCAAGTTCATAGCATCTTTACATGTTTCATTTAAAAACACATTCATATTAAATTGTTGATTATTTGTTTGATTATTTGTTTGAGTATTGTTATTTGTTATTGTTGGTTTATTTGCGATTTCTGTTATCATTTTATTCATTTTGTTTTGTTCAACCATTAAATTTTTTATTTCACTCATAATAGATGAAATTGTATCATCATTTATAATAACTTTTTCATTTGTTATATTTACTTTTGAATTACATTTATTTTCATTATTATGTTTCCATAATCCAGAACGATTTTTATATTTTTTACCACACATACAAATATAATTATTATTTGCATTTGCATTTTCATTTAATTGTAAATGTTTTTTTGTTACAATATGTTTTTCATAATTACTTTTTTTACAACATGTAAAAGAACAATCGTTGCAATAATATACATTTTTTGGCATTTTTTGGCATTTTTTGGTTTCTATTGTTTTATGAAGATGGGAATTAATACATACATCGTCGTAATCTAAATTATTATTTATTAAAAAATTACTTGATAAATGTTTTTCTGTTTCCATTTTTGTATATATTGGAAACAGAAAAAAATGCCTTAATTAATATGTAAAAATACGAATTTTTTATCGTAAGGCGTTTTTTCGCTTTTTTTTAGAATTGAGAGCATTATGGTAAGGAATGATGGAAAATTGACTTTTTCACAGTTTTTTAGACCCACTTTGTCATTTTGGACATTTATAAATGTCCAAATCGCGTTTTGTTATTCAAGATTTGGCGATATTTTGTTATTGAGAATTTAAGTTGTATTTTCTTGTATTATTTTGTTATTTAGTATGCTTTGTAATTATTTTTTGTATTTCTGCTAGGTAAAATTAAAAAGCATCCCTACAAATATAATAAATAAGATATATAACAAAACCTGAAAAAAATATGAAAAACAAACATTTTCTATCTACAAATGATGTTTGGTTATCTTCTATTTCTTGTCGCCAATTCGGATTTGGAGGACCAGAATAAGCATTTGCAATAATAATTGTATGTAATTCATTTGTATACAATCTAGTGGTATCTGTTATTGGTATATTTTCAACATATTGCGGTGGTGGTGGTGGCGATATAGGTATTTCATAATAATTATTCATTCTTATAAAAAATATAAACAAATAGTATTTATATTTTTTTAAATACAACAAACATATTCAAATCTATCTAAAACATTCCATCCTCTTCGCTAATGGTATGTTGATAGATAAGTTCCACATTTGCCCATCCATTTCCATCCGTGCGACATTTTCCAAACTTCTTATCCATAAATTCAATAATTTCTTTTGTTTTTGGCACATTTCTTCCGATATTCATCGTATACCATATTTTAAACTCTTGTGATAATTCCATCTTCTTAATACGCGCACCATCTTTTTTCTGAACACGGTCTTTCACAAACTCGGTTAAATAATCCTGACCATCACGGTAGTTATTGCTGCTAGCCATAACAATCTTGCAATTATCAACAAGACCCTTCTTCTCATATGATATATCCACCAACATCGACATGAATACATGCACCCATTGTGCAAATTTAGCATCAATCTTTTTATCCATTTTAAATTGATATGGATAATCCTCTTTGGAAAACTTTGTGTCTTCATATGGCAATTCTAAGAACTTCGAAACAAAGTCATTCACGCGAATTCGTCGCCATGTTCCATCATCATTACTCTTGATATCAAACATCGTATTCGTGCAAACAACCAACTTGAATTGCGGAATGAATGTAATCATATCTTTAAACAGCGCACGACCTTGAATGGGATCACCACCAGTGATTTCTTTCATAATACCTTCATTGATCTGGTCACCCTTCGTAGGCTCTTGCATAACCGCATAACGAATACCTTTCAGTTGCACGATTTCCGACGAAGTGCTACCAATACTATTACGTTTACCTGTAATCAAAGTAATCGGCACAGTCGCTTTATAATCACCCATACACTTCGACATCAACTCTACCAATTTCGATTTACCATTTGCACCAGAACCAGTGTAGATATTGAATGCTTGATTGTCATTCGTCCCAACAAGACAAGATGCCAAATGTTGCCACATGTATTTACATAATTCCGGATTTGGAAACAACTCATCGAAGAACTGCTTTATCTCTGCAATTTCCTTCTTGTGTTTTTCTTTATGAAGTGGCACATAGTCAATGTTCGTGCATTTTGAGATATAGTCATCAGGTTGACCCTTTCTGAATGACCTGTTCTCGAAATCAACAACACCGTTATTAAAGCACAACAAATATGGATTTGTATCCAACTTTTCCATAAAGTTTTCGACATAGAATATATCTCGCGCTTCACGCATAATATTGTTCTTCCATGTTGTCTTCTTCAAATATACAGATATTTCTGCCATCCTATTCGTATTATTCTTAAATTCGACCGACTTGTTCTCTGCATTGTCTGTCATGTCTGCGTTTATCATACAATCATTGATTTTCGAAAAATACAATTGATGCATATCTCGCGAAAGAAGCAATCGAAGTGCATTACCGCTATCACATTCAACCCATCGATTTCCCCTGAACTCATACCAACAATTGTTAGTAACACTAACACAAATAAATCGGTCTTTATACATTTGATACAACACTGTCGCCAAATCAAACTCCGTTGCAGTTTGAATACTTTGTTCCATGAAATATTCAATTGTCTCCTTGCGCACTTTTTCGTATTCTGGAAAAGCATCTTGTTTTGCCCAATACATAATGGAACGGTTTGTCAAGCCCTCTTTACTCGCATCAAACCCACACCACATACTGTATAATTCTGGCACGCATTTCCAGTCAAATTTGTTATTGGAATCACGAACGGTCATACGACAATTTTCTTGTGCTGTAAATTTGAGCCATGTCAGAAACAGACGTCTATCTGTATTTGCCAATGCCCAACCGACTTTTATCCATCTATTGCGACTTCCTGGTCCATGATACAACGCAGGTAAACACATAGTATATTGATGCGTTTCCTTCAGACGATAATCCTTCATTTCCATAGTTTCAAAAAAGTCTTCTAAAAGTCGGTCCAATGTTTCTTCACAGTCAATCTTGTCAAATGAACATCCTCCGCCATTAGAACCGCCAGAAGATACCTTTTTGTATTTCTTATCGCTTGTTCCAGCGCCAGCGCCAGCAGTCTTCGTCTTTTTACTAAGTGAATCACATGCGACCTTGAAATCATCCGCGACTTCTTCTCTCATCGCAAATTTCGGATGTCCTGAATTTCTTGCGGACAGATTCATGATATTTTTTTGTGTGTTGAATTTAGACATATCGTTTTCAGAGACACTCCAATCACCTTCATTTATTGTAAGAGTATAATGATATTTTATTAAATACGCTTGATGATTCGGCTTCCTTGAACCATAAACTTGCCAATTAACAAAACCCTTCATAACACCTTCATCGAATACATCTTCCCATGTATTCGTAATAGGAATATCACTCCACATTGCAGGTATATCTTTCAAAATCTTCTTTCTCAAAAGAACCTGAAGTCCCTTATGCATCGAAATACCAATGATAATGTGAACGCCGTCTTTGGTTAATTGCTCTTGTTTATTCACGTCTTTCTTTTCCATGACATAAACTTCAACATTGACATTTTCTTTCACTTCTACTAATTCATTGCACTTGTCTGCACACATCATAACCAAGTCTACAATATGGTCGCCTGTATGTTTTTTGTCAGTTACAGTATTTTCATAACGCAAATCAATATCAATCATAATCGGTCCATTTTCAATCAATTGTTTCTCTGTCATATATTCGTATTCCTTATTAGTAAATACCTTTGTATAATATTTCGAATTAAATTCAGCCTGTTCATCGTCAGGAATAGTATACGCGCCGCCATATATAGACGACGCAGTATCACCGATTCTTGTATGTGTTGTATTACCTGCTACTGATGGTCTTGATTTTATATATTGGTCGAATGTATTATTACTAGGTGATTTCGACATTTTACTGTTAGATATATAAACGTTATATTTTTATATTCAATTTTATACAAAAATGTTATGTGCGAAAAACACGAGTTTATTTATAGAGCCATATGTATTCTATCAAAAAAGGGGCATAAATAGTTCTAAATGTATTCATGTAATGAACCTAACGCCTTCGACTTTGCCTTTGCAATCGATTACTATATCAAAGGACACTATTAAACGCTTGGTAAAAGATGTGAAAGAAATTATGAAATCACCGCTTACTGCTCATGGTATACATTATAAACATAATAATGAAGATATGTTATGTGGACAAGCGATGATTATTGGTCCTTCTGATACACCTTATGAACAAGGCTATTATTTCTTTGATTTTAAATTTCCGCCTGATTATCCTCATAGTCCTCCGGTTGTAACGTATTATACTAATGATGGTGTAACACGATTTAACCCGAATTTATATAAGAATGGGAAGGTGTGCTTGTCTATTTTGAATACATGGAAGGGAGACCAATGGAGTGGATGTCAGTCCATATCAAGTATTTTATTGGCATTGTGTACTGTATTGAATAGTGAGCCGTTTTTGAATGAGCCTGGAATGACGAAGAAACATGTGGATTTTAATAAGTATAATAGTGTATTGACATATAAGAATTTTCAAGTTGCGATTGTAAAAATGATACATAGTTCTGCAATTAAGGAGAGATTTCCTGAATTACATCAAATTATATTGGATGATTTTATTTTGAATTATGAGAAAATTATGAAATTGTTTTTAAAGAATTATAGTAGTTCTAAGGATATTATTCATGTGACGTCTTATAAGATGAGCTGTTATGTTGATTATTCAGATGTAAAAAATGAATTAGAATCATTATATAGTGAACTTACATCTAAAAATAAATAAAAAGAATATACATTA